>Ga0209630_10000512_pt1 | contig 43806 bp, 37 predicted proteins | sample COG_01_FD_184745 | JGI IMG/M metagenome (GOLD analysis project Ga0209630, IMG submission 184745) | Pelagic Microbial community sample from North Sea - COGITO 998_met_01 (SPAdes) (version 2) | ecosystem: Environmental > Aquatic > Marine > Neritic zone/Coastal water | place: Helgoland, sampling...
AAGCCGATGCAAAGAAGCAGAGCTGGATGTATGAAAATATGTTCAAAAGCCGTTATTACGAAGAATGCATGGAGGCTGCTTATCTAGAAGGCAAGCAACCCGTATTTAACATGGCCAACGGCCCTGTTCCCGGCGAAATGCATCTGTCCAATGGGCAGGAACCCTGCGCTGTCGGTGTTTGTGCCCACCTAGATGCCGACGATGCCGTTTTTGCTACACATCGGCCACACCACATTGCCATAGCCAAGGGCGTTGATTTAAAAGCCATGACTGCAGAGATATTTGGTAAAAAAACTGGTCTATCTGGTGGTCGTGGTGGTCATATGCATTTATTTGATACCAAAGTAAATTTTGCCTGTAGCGGCATCATTGCTGAAGGCATGGGTCCCGCAGCCGGAGTAGCGCTAGCACGAAAACTCCGCAATGAACCCGGCGTCGCCGTAGCCTTTATTGGCGAGGGCGCTGCTAACCAAGGCGGCTTTCATGAAACCATGAATCTTGCCGCGGTCTGGAAACTCCCCTTTGTTTGCATCATTGAAGACAATGCTTGGGGTATTTCTGTCGCTAAAACAGATGCAACAGCAGTACCCAGAAACGATGTTCGTGCAGCTGCCTATGGAATTCCCGGAGAATATGTAGAAGGAAATGATCCTTTGGCTATATATGATGCGGCAGAACGTGCCATTAACAGAGCACGGGCAGGAGAAGGTCCCAGTCTGATAGAAATAGAAACATACCGTTTGGCTGGGCACTTTATGGGCGATGCTGAAGCCTATCGCCCCGAAGGCGAAAAAGACGGCCTTTTGGCGAAAGACCCTATCCCAGCATTTCGAAAACATCTATTAGACAGTGGTGTGATTAATGAAGCTGCCTTGAAGAATATTGAAGGTGCTATGCATGCCGAGGTCGATGAGGCCTTTGAATTTGCCCGAGCTGCAGCTGAGCCCGAACCCGCTGAAGCACTAGAAAAAGTCTTTGCCTAGGAGAAAATTATGGCCACACCTAAACGTAAATTAACCACAGCAAAGGCAATCAGTGAAGCTATTTCTCAAGAAATGGAAGCTGATGAAAATGTTTTTGTCATGGGCGAAGATATCGCCAAACTCGGCGGTGTCTTTGGCACAACCACTGGTCTATTAGATAAATTTGGTCCTGAACGCGTCCGCGATACCCCTATTTCAGAAACAGCCTTCATTGGTGCTGCTGTGGGTGCCGCTGCTGCAGGCATGCGTCCTATAGTAGAATTGATGTTTGTCGATTTTTTCGGCGTTTGCATGGATGCGATCTATAACCTTGCAGCTAAAAACTGTTATTTCTCAGGAGGCAATCAACCTATTCCCATGGTACTGATGACCTCGGTGGGTGGTGGTTATGGGGATGCCGGCCAACACAGCCAATGTTTATATGGCACCTTTGCGCATTTGCCTGGAATGAAGGTAGTTGTTCCATCCAATGCTTATGATGCAAAAGGCCTGATGCATACCGCAGTTGCCGATGATAACCCGGTTATTTTCATGCTTCATAAAAACCTGCAAGGCATGGGCTGGCTAGGCACTGTTAAAAACTCAATCGTTGATGTGCCAAGAGAAACCTATGGTGTTCCCTTTGGTGAAGCTGCCATTGTTCGCGAAGGAAAAGACATTACGCTTGTTGGTCTGGGTGTTACAGTGCACATGGCACTTGATGCAGCAGAAGCCTTGGCTAAAGAAGGTGTTGAAGCTGAAGTGGTTGACCTTCGAACTTTAGTTCCACTTGACCGTGACACCGTATTTAACTCAGTTTCCAAGACTGGACGACTATTAGTAATTGACGATGATTACATTAGTTATGGTGTTAGCGGTGAAATTATTTCATCTGTTGCAGAACAAGACAGCAGTATTTTTAAAACATCTCCACAACGAATTGCTTTCCCGGATATTCCAATACCCTTTACCCGACCGATGGAACAATTCGCTTTACCTAACAAAGATAAGATTTTTAATGCCGTCAAAGAAATGATGAAGGATTAATAACATGGATATAAAAATTACAAACGACATAGTGGAAGATGGTGCAGAAGCCGTCATCGTTACCTGGTACTTTGAAGATGGTGATGACGTAGAAAAGGATGCGGTACTAGCAGATATCATGATTGAAAAAGCATCGCTTGAATTTCCGGCGCCCTGCTCTGGAAAATTAACTATCAAGAAAGAATGTGAAGTGGTCTTACAAGAAGGCGATATTATTGCCACTATTGAATGATGAACGTGCCCAGAAAGATCTAAACGATTAATTTCACAAACTAGTTTCTTGATTAAACTTATCAACGGCAATCTTCAACAGCTTATAGCCTTCAACGAGTCGCATAGAAGGACGACCCAAATACGCTTCCGGGATTGAAACTAGTCGTTGATTTCGAACAGCTGACACAGAACTCAGCAGTGGGTTGTCGCTTATCACCGATGGACGATATTTATCTTCTTTAACGCCACACCATGAGATGACAATAATGTCTGGATCCAATTTGGCAAATTGTTCAAACTCAAGCGGCAAACTTGTCTCTTCAAATTCTTCCAAAGCATTTCGTCCGCCAGCCAATTCGATCAGTTCATGAACCCAGCTTTTTCTTGCCGCAGCAATTACTGGCTTTGGCCACCACTGCACTGCAGTTGAAGGACGCTGTTTACCTGAGTCATCTACTGGTTTAATTTCCTGTTGCATGCCTTCAATCAATTGTGTTCCGCGAGCGGCAACACCTAACTGTTGTGCAATGTCATCAATGTCTTGGTAAACCGCTGCTAATGATTCTGGGGCAGATGCCCAATAAGGTAATCCTGCAGTTTTCAAAGAATCGATAACCTTATCGTGACCTGGGACAGTTAATGAAGCCAATACTAGATCAGGTTGCAGTTGGGAAATTACTTCTGCATCAACTTGAAGATCAGGCCCTACTCTTGGCAAGCTGGAGACGACGTCTTTCGGGTAATCAGAGTGGTTATCAACACCGACTAAATATTGTGCGCAACCTAGTGCACAAACAATCTCTGTATTGGAACAGGTAGTTGAGACAATACGCATTTAAAACTACGCCCTACATATTCCTGCGATATTGACCGCCGACTTCGAAGAATGCATTAGTAATTTGACCGAGTGAACAGTGCTCAACAGCATCCATTAAAACTGCGAAAACATTTTCATTGTTTTGTGCCGCTTTTTTCAGTTTCTCAATATGGCTTTCACTTTGATCTTTATGTCGCGAATGAAAATCTTCGAGACGGCTCAACTGACTTTGCTTCTCTGCTTCAGTTGAACGGGCCAACTCGATATCTTTTGTCTGTTCATCTGCATTTGGATTTTCAAAAGTATTGACGCCAATAATAGGCAGTTCACCACTATGCTTGAGCATTTCATACTGCATCGATTCATCTTGAATCTTGCCTCGTTGATACCCCGTTTCCATTGAACCAAGCACACCACCGCGCTCTGACATTCGATCAAACTCTTGTAGCACGGCCTCTTCAACCAGATTTGTTAACTCCTCTACAATAAAAGAACCTTGAAGCGAATTCTCATTTTTGGAAAGGCCATATTCTTGATTAATGATCAATTGTATTGCCATTGCTCGACGCACTGAGTCTTCTGTTGGTGTAGTTATCGCCTCATCATAAGCATTAGTGTGCAAGCTGTTACAATTATCATTGATCGCAATTAATGCTTGTAAGGTCGTTCTAATATCATTGAAGTCTATTTCTTGCGCATGCAAGGAACGTCCTGATGTCTGAATATGATATTTCAATTTCTGGCTGCGTTCATTCGCGCCATATTTAAATCGCATCGTGGTAGACCATATACGGCGAGCAACACGTCCCATAACAGTGTATTCAGGATCCATTCCGTTAGAGAAAAAGAATGAAAGATTCCCTGCAAAGTCATTGATATCCATTCCACGTGATAGATACGTTTCAACGTATGTGAAACCATTGGCTAAGGTAAATGCCAATTGTGAGATAGGATTCGCACCTGCTTCTGCGATGTGATATCCGGAGATAGAAACTGAATAGAAATTCTTAACTTTCTTATCAACGAAATACTGTTGTATGTCACCCATTAACTTGAGACTAAACTCAGTTGAAAAAATACAGGTATTTTGCCCCTGATCTTCCTTCAGAATATCAGCCTGAACTGTGCCACGAACATTTTCCAGAGACCAATCTTTGATTTTTAATTTTTCATCAGCTGTGGCTTTTCTGCGATTATCCTTTTCAAATTTTGCGTACTGTTGCTCAATTGCCGTGACCAGAAATAAAGCTAGGATAGTTGGCGCAGGGCCGTTAATAGTAAGAGAAACTGATGTCGTAGGTGAACACAAATCAATTCCATCATAGAGTGCTTTCATATCATCCAGTGTTGCAACTGACACGCCTGAATTCCCAACCTTGCCATATATATCTGGCCGTTCACCGGGATCATTTCCGTAGAGTGTCACCGAATCAAATGCCGTCGAAAGACGGGTTGCATCAGAATTCTTAGACAGGTATTTGAAACGTCGATTGGTACGAAATGGGGCGCCTTCTCCAGCAAACATGCGCGTTGGATCTTCACCTTCTCGTTTAAAGGCAAATACTCCGGCAGTATAAGGAAACTTTCCAGGCACATTTTCTTCAAGCAGGAAGCGCAGGATTTCTCCTTCATCCTCATAACGTGGCAATGAAACCTTTGGAATACGAGTATTAGAAAGTGTGTGACTAATTATTTTCGTGTGTAACGCTTTGCCTCTAACATCCACGACATATTCATCAGCAGCATAATCTTTTTTAAGTGCTGGCCACAGCTCAAGTAATTTACGGCAACGTGGATCAAGTTTGTCTTCACGCTTTTCTATTAAGACATCCAAAGCATTGTTCTTGTCGCCAGATGACTCGAGCATTTTTTTTGATTCTATTAGCTGCTGCCGTTCACGCGCAATTATTACCTGTTCTGCTGACGTCTTATGATAATCTCGAACAGTCTCTGCTATTTCTGCGAGATAGCGCTGCCGTTCAGCGGCAACGATTACTGTTCTGCTGGTAGAACATTTTGAAACTAGCGGCGCAAAAAACCCTCCATGCCAACTGTTTAATTTTTTTTCTTTAAAAATATTGAGTACGCCGTGATATAAAGAAGTCACGCCATCGTCATTGAATTTTGAAGCAATGGTTCCGTATACTGGCAATTCTTCAACTGCGGTTGAAAACAATTCATTGTTCCGTTGATATTGCTTCCGAACATCGCGCAAGGCATCTTCACCACCTTTGCGATCGAATTTATTAATCACAACCACATCGGCAAAATCGAGCATATCAATTTTTTCAAGCTGGCTCGCAGCTCCAAACTCTGGTGTCATGACATACATAGATGTATTGACATACGGCACGATAGCCGCGTCACCCTGACCTATTCCTGGCGTCTCTACGATGATCATATCAAATTCAGAAACTTTACAGAGGTCGATGATATGTGTCAGTGAAGTAGGTACTTCTCCTGTTGTTCCGCGTGTTGCAATTGATCGAAAATAAATATTAGGAACATCAAGTGCATTCATACGAATACGATCACCGAGAAGTGCCCCACCCGTTTTACGTTTAGTCGGATCGATGGCGATAATTGCAATTTTCAGTTCATCAAGGTCAAGATTAAAACGACGAATTAATTCATCAGTCAACGATGATTTACCAGAACCGCCTGTACCTGTAATTCCCAATACTGGGGTTTTACTGAATTTCTTAGCTTCTTCCGTCAGTGTGCTGAGACGACTTTTAGTAATGACACCTTCATCTATTGCTGTAATCAAACGAGCAAGTTGACCGTAGCCATTTTGCGAAAGATTGCTATTATTTTCAGGGATATCCTTATCGGATAAATCAACATCTGCACGCTCAACCATTTCGTTGATGATGCCTTGCAACTGCATTCTCTGACCGTCTTCGGGAGAGTAGATGCGTGTAACACCATATTGTTCAAGTTCAGCAATTTCTTCCGGAACAATCACGCCGCCACCGCCACCAAAAACCTTTATATGAGACGCGCCGCGTTCTTTGAGTAGATCTACCATGTATTTGAAATATTCAACATGGCCACCCTGATAAGAACTGATAGCAATCCCTTGAACATCTTCCTGAATAGCAGCATTTATGATTTCGCCGACTGAACGGTTATGCCCTAAATGAATAACCTCGACACCCGTTGACTGTAAAATGCGACGCATAATGTTAATGGCAGCATCATGTCCATCAAACAGACTAGCCGCTGTGATAAAACGAACATGATTCTGAGCTTTGTATTTCTCAGTTATAAGGTTTTTACTTACCAAGTTTGCTGGTGTTGCCATTTAATACCTCTGATTTGTAACCTTTATAAGCCTCTTTCAAGTCTATTTCCAGAGTCTTTTACGAAGAAAGGATATGCAACATACTTCAATAGAATCATATTTCTGATTTTTGGTTTCATCAGCTAATGCCTTCTTCTCGCAATTCAACTCTGCGTATCTTCCCCGAAACTGTTTTCGGTAATGATTCTCGATATTCAATTTCACGTGGGTATTTGTAGGGCGCAGTGATTTTTTTCATGAAATTTTGAAGTTCTTTGGTAAGCGCTTCACTAGGCACAAAATTTGGTGCAAGTACTATGAAGGCCTTCACTATTTCACCACGAATTTCATCTGGCTTACCTACCGCTGCAGATTCGTGGACAGCCGGATGTTCAAGTAGGTAACTCTCAACTTCAAATGGACTAATTCGATATCCCGACGAACTGATAACGTCATCAGAACGGCCAACAAACCAGATGTAGCCATCTTCATCAATCGTCCCGGTATCTCCTGTTAGGTACCAGCCATTTCTAAATGACAATGCCGTCGCCTCATCATCCTGCCAGTACCCAGCAAACATACCGGGCGGTAACGGTTCAGTAATTCGTATAGCAATGTACCCTACTGTATCAATGTCAGATAAATTGCCTTCATCATCTACGATATGTACATCAACACCGGGTACAGGTTTACCCATGGAGCCTGGTTTAACGGGAATCGCTGGGTAATTGGCGACTATATTAATCGTCTCTGTCTGGCCATAACCATCATAGATATCTGATCCGGTTGCTTCGTGCCAGACCTTTATGACTTCAGGGTTAAGTGGTTCGCCTGCACCTATCGCATGTCGAATTGATGTCAAATTATATTGCGACAGATCCATCTGCGCAAAAACTCGATAAATTGTGGGTGGTGCACAGAATGTAGTTACTCCCAATTTATCAATCAATTTCAGATGTAAATCAGCATCAAAACCTTCGCCATTAAAAAGTATTACTGTCACACCCATTTGCCAAGGAGAAAATAACATCCCCCATGCTGCTTTGGCCCATCCTGTATCTGAAAGTGTCCAGTGAATATCATCTTCTTTCAGATCCATCCAATAACGGCCGGTAATACTATGCGCTAGCGCGTAGGAATGATCACGTGGAACCATCTTTGGCATGGCTGTAGTGCCGGAGGTAAAGTACATGATCATCAGATCAGATGAGCGAGTCGGCTTCAGTTGTGTTTTATCTAGTGTGTCAGATGCTTGAGATGTTATTTCAGAATAACATTGCCAACCTTCTCTGGGTTCGCCAATCACAATAAAGGTTTTTAATGTCGGACATAAATGTCTGACCTCATCCACTTTTATGGCGTTTTCAGAAGTGACAATAATAAGCTTAGCTTTCGACCTGTTGATACGGTACTCAATATCTTTAGCAGACAACATAGCTGTTCCTGGCATGGAAACAACACCCGATTTACAACAACCGATCATAGTGAAGTACCACTCGGGGATGCGCGGTAACATGACAAAGGCAAAGTCACCTTTTTTAGCACCCGTCGTTAGCAAGGCATTAGCAAATTGATTGGAAGCAAGATCTAGATCGCTAAAGGCGTAATGTCGAATATTATCTCCCTTATTATCGACAGCAATAAAAGCAGTCTTGTCATGCTCTTTTGCCATTTTCTCAATAACATCGAAGCCAAAATTATAAAACTCAGGTATCTCAAGTTTGAACTGACTCTTGATCTCATCATAATCGTGCATCTCTGGTAAGAACATTCTCATTATTCTCCTGGCACTAGCTAAAGAGTTTACTAATTTATACAGATAAGCATCTAAATGTTACAGCGTCATGCTAAAGAAAAAAAGCTGCGCTCTGTTCAGGGAAACTGATGTTCTAAATGAAATGCGTTTAAACGTTTATCAAAGGAACTATTATTGCCACTGTTAAATAGCGACAAGTGTTGAAAGTCTTAACCGTCTACTCTGTCTCGGATATCACTGTGTCCATCAGTAATTAAATCTTCCCACTCTTTAACTCGAGCCAGTGTTGTCTGAATAAAGGGGCTACGTCTTATCATCCACATAAAACTATCCGCTAGCGCCTTACCTGGTTGACGTAATGGTCGTTCGAATTGAACAAGTAAAATAATCCTATCCTCTTCGGTATCGTTCCAGACTTCGTGATAATAAGTATCATCAAACACAAAACACTTGCCTTCATGCCATTCGTATTCCTTATCATCGACCGAGATACGACAACCCTTCTGCTTCGGAATCGTTAAACCCAAATGGCATGTGATAGTGCCATTTGTGGGGCCGTAATGGCGTGGCAAATGTGTACCAGGAGCATGTACTGAATAAAATGCAGAGATTAATCCGGGAATTTTTTCAACTTCGCGCGTCGTTACCGGACATAACTCAGCAGTACGCTGAAACTTGTAGTTATAACCCCATATAAATAATGACTGCCATTTGTTATCAACAGCAATACGATCATGATCAGGGGAAACATCTCTTAATGGCGGTATTTTATCGCGCTCAAGCATCATGTTCATCGCTTCTGCACAAATCTCGCTATAATGGTTTTCCAGTGACTTAGTCCAGGGAAAGACATCGTTTTCAAAAACTGGTGGGGTTCCTACCGTTGAGAATAATCCGATAAACCAGTGTATAGGCGGTCTGATATAGAAGCCGAACCAGAAAACACCTCTACGAAAGATAAAGGCAATGAAATCGACAAGTTTTTTAAAAGTGTCCATGCTCTAAAATTATGTGCAAAAAAGTTAATCGTGCTCAACAACTTCACACCCGCATAACGGAGAGTTAGCTATTTATTTTTATTTAAATTATATATCCATAACGGGCATTATCTCGCAGGTCGGTACTATTTGTAAATTCTTGTTTTAACCCATTAATGCCATCACTTCCGACCGCATGCATTGCCACCTCTGGATCAAGTTTATAAAGCTTTGCCGTATTCAAACCAAAGATCTTGTTTTTCACTACACCATCTGCTGGACCTAATGGTGCAAAACCATGCTTCTTTTGCATATCTTCCGGGATCTCTAAGCGGCGCAGTGCTTCAATTTGCCATTGAGGAGATCCATACCAAACAGAATCTGTTCCCCAAACAACATGATCATCACCGAGGCCTTTTATGAGTGTACCTAACAAAGCGGCTGCAAAACGAGGGTTAGCCGTCGCTGAATTGGCAAAACAGGTACCTAGATCAGCATAAACATTATTGACACCATATTCTTCAGGGATACGTGCTAAATCGCTAGCCCATTTTATTTCACCCGTTGCTTCAAACTCCGCTAATGCTTGATCAGGCAACTCAAAAGCAGGTCGCAGACAAGCATGATAAATAATAAAATTCATTTCTGGCCAATCTTTTGCCGCTTTACCAATATCCCATGCAGAAGCATGCTTCCATACTTCCGGCCAGCTTTTTTCATAATCAGCAGGCATCAGTCCCTTGTGTATCGCCAGGTTTATGACCCCGGCCTTTACTGCCTTTTCATAAAAGGGATACATCAATTCTTCATCATCCAATCGCCATGGATACTTTGTCGTTGATGTTAGTGGGTCGCCAATCGTATAGGCTTTCCATGAATCTGTGTGGCCCGTCTCAAGAACTTTGTCTACCTCATCCATCCAGCCCGATTGTTTTGGCGTGATAACAAAATGACCATACATGCGGCGAGTACCTGCAAGTTTATTAATGGACTCTACGGCACCACGAATCTGGTCATTGGCTAAAAACCACCAGCTAGGATCATCAAAAGGTGCGCCGCTTAATAATGCAATTTTCGTATCGCTATTCAAAAATATTTGTCGGATATAATTCTGAAATTTTAAATCACTTAATGAAAGCTGCTCTCTAGATAACCCCGCTTCCCAGTGGTCTGCTGCAAAGCGAGGGATATTTAATAAGCCATCATGTTTAAAGTCATCATGGACAAAATGAGTTTGATCATCGAAGATAAATTGATCTTGTAATGATGTAGCTCTTACTAGTGCTCGTTCTGGTTCTGCTGCCTCAGCTTTATTGACCATAAACAAGGAGCCAAAAACTTCATTCATCGCTAAAAAAGCAGCCGCCATACCAGAGGCACTACCTAGGAATTGTCGGCGACTAATCCCTTGTTTTTTTCCATACTCATCGGCTAATTGTTTTATTCGAGCTTCAACTTGAGATTGTTGTTCTGTTTGTGGTGATGGTGTGAATTCGCCATTGGATATGATTTGGGTAGGCACGGGTGAAGGAAATGCTTCAGTTTGTGCGGACTTAAACTGTTTTAACTCTTCATCTGTGAATATTTGCGTCATGCCTTACCCCCGTAGATAATCCTTAATGTATTGTATCGACCTATACTACTAGTTATATTCACCTTTGAGATTGTATTTGATCTCTGATTTTTATAACAATGAGTTCTTAATAATAAATATTGCAGCATAAAATATAAATAGGAAGAAAACATGAAACTATATTCACATTTGCCATTATTTGTTATTAGCGGATTGATGCTACTTAGCTTTTCAGTTCATGCAGAAGTCAATACTGAGATAAAGGAAGTACAGAAAGAGTGGGCAAGAATAAAATATACATTAGGCAAGAAACAACATGAAGATGCTTTAGAAAAACTCACTTTGGAAGCTGCATTGATTCGTGAGAAGCAACCGGACAATGCTGACGCTCACCTCTGGGAAGGGATTGTCTTATCCACTTATGCTGGAGCAATAGGTACTTTAAGAGCATTAGATGCAGTTACAAAATCTCGTGATGCTTTAGAAAAATCACTGGAGATAGATCCTGAAGCCTCAAAAGGTGCCGCCAATACGTATCTTGGCACCTTATATTTCCTAGTGCCGGAATGGCCCATTGCCTTTGGTGACCTAGATCTTGCTAAAGAATATTTGGATAAGGCAATTATGCTTAATCCTGATGATATAGATGTTAATTTCTACTATGGCGACTTTCTAAAGAAAAAGAAGAAGTACAAACAAGCGGAAGTGTTTTATAAAAAGGCACTATCTGCCCCTGCTCGTCCTAATCGTGAAGTTGCCGATGAAGGACGACGCAATGAAGCTAAAGAACGTCTTGAAAAAGTGTTAGCGAAATTAAAATAAGTCTTTTGAATAAAACGGGGTGCTATTAGCACCCCGTTTAAAATTACTGAGAATATCAGTCCGCTTTATTGTTTTAGCTTAAAGACTAAAATCTCATCTCCCATTGCATATTTAAATAAACCGCTACCACCGGAAGCAACAGCGATATATTGTGTGCCATTGAGTTTGTAGGTGATAGGTGGTGCATTAACACCGTAGTGACTCTTATGCTGCCAGAGCAGTTTGCCAGTTTTGGCTTCGTATGCGTTAAAGTTACCACTACCCTCACCGGCAAACAAAAGCCCACCCGCTGTCGCCATAACACCACCAACCATAGGCTGATCGGTTTTAACTTCCCATTTGATTTTACCAGTAGTTAGATCAACTGACGTTATATTGCCCCAGGTTGGATCTGTCGTTGGTTTGAAAAAGGTAAAACTCGACCATGGCTTACCAGGTTCAGGCGTCAATTTTTTAGAATAAAATTTAGCTACTGTATAGATACCTGCAATATACATAGAGTTTAATTCTGGATAATACGCTGCAGGAGACCAAGTCGTTGCACCAAAAGTACTTGGCGCAATTCGCACACCCTCTTCTGTTGGTTTGGCAAATATATTCTCTTGAGGCACAAATGCGTCTGAACGTAATAACAATTCACCTGTTGCTCTATCATGAACAAACAACCAACCTGTTTTACTCGCTTGTGATACTGCCTTGATTGTTTTTCCGTCTTTTTTAAATTCAATCAACACAGGTGGACTAGCAACATCATAACCCCAACGATCGTGTGGTACTTGCTGATAGGCCCATTCAAGCTTGCCGGTATTTACATCGACTGCGACTAAACTAACCGTATTTCGACTATCCCCAGGTCGGGTCGAATCTTCCATCTGCGGTGATGGATTACCTGTGCCAAAATAAAGCAATCCGAGTTCTGTATCTAAAGCGGGGGTTGTCCAAATAGAACCACCGCCTAACTTCCAGGAATCTTTATACTTCTCGTAGTTAGCTTTTTCACTTTCTATATCGCGATTAAAACTTTCTCCACCTGATGAAGTTTCAACCCAATCACCCGCCCAATCCTCTTCAGAAGAGCTGTACCAGCGCCAAATTTCTTCACCGGTATTCACGTCATAGGCCACCATATATCCACGTAAACCATGTCCACCACCTGCAAAACCTCCTACAGCTAGTGTTTGTTTGCCGTCTTGTTCGACTTCCATATGTAAACCGTAGCCTGCTCCGGTGATCCCTACGAATACCTTCCCATCATAAACTTGTGGGGCAAGACTAGCGCTATGTCCAGAAGCACCTGTCATCACAGCACCCTTTAATTCTTCCATATTTGAAATCGGGTTCATTTTCTCATCGACACCTGAATTTGGGTCTGAAATAGGGACATCCCATAGCTTTTCACCCGTATTTTTATCCAATGCGATTAATCGAGCATCGATTGTGACGGTAAATACTTTTCCATCAGAAACTGCAGGCCCACGATTTGAAGGGCCACAACAAAACTTATCGCCTTTCAAATCATGTTTGTAACGCCAGATTTCTTTTCCAGTCAGCGCATCCATTGATATAACGTCATTGAGTGGCGTAGTAATAAACATGGCACCATCAACAACAATAGGACTTGTTTGAAACGTCTTCTTAATGCCGGTTTGGTAGGTCCAGGCTAGTTCTAGCTGATCCACATTTTCGGTTGTAATCTGTTTCAGTTCACTGAAACGGTGATTCGCATAATTATTTCCGTACTTTGCCCAATCAACTGAATCAGTATCACCTGAGCTGCTCACAACCGAAGCTTCTTCTACATCAGCAGGAGCACTTGATTCTGTAACATCAACATTAGATGTTTTAGCTTCGTCTTTATCTGAACATGCCGATAAAGAAAAAATAAGAAATGTACAAATTGTAATTTTTAGAAGTAGTGCTGGATGATAGTTTTTCATGGTCTTATGTGTAATCCAAAGTTATGAATATGGAAGATTATATAAGGCAATATACAATATAATTACGAGTGCCGTATAGAGTAGGTGTTGTTACACCACTTTATCATTATCGGATAACGGGTAACCCATACGAGATAAGGCATCGAAAACCTCTGTCATTACTGCAGGATCTTCGATAGTAGCAGGCATCGCCCATTCTTTTCCGTTAGCTATTTTACGTATAGTGCCTCGGAGAATTTTACCAGAACGTGTTTTGGGTAATCGAGAAATCGACGTTACCGATTTAAATGCAGCAACAGGTCCAATAATACTGCGGACTCGCTGAATCAATTCTGCACAGAGTCCTTCTATATCGGTTTCAACTCCCAAGTTCAAAACAACTAAACCCATAGGAATTTCACCTTTGAGCGAATCCTCTACACCAAAAACAGCTGCTTCAGCGACATCCTTATGGCCGCTAAGTACTTCTTCCATGGCACCCGTTGACAGTCTGTGTCCAGCGACATTAATAACATCATCGATGCGACTCATTATATGAACATAACCATCTTCATCAATCATGCCCGAATCACCGGTAAGATAGTAACCGTGGAAACGATCCATATAGGTCTGCTTAAAACGTTCGTCACTTCCCCACAACGTTAACATTGTGCCTGGAGGCAACGGATTCTTTACGACAATATTACCAAGTTCATTCGGAGGAATCTGTTCTCCCTGATCATTGAATATTTGGATATCATAACCGGGTATCGGTTTTGTCGATGAGCCCAGTTTGATCGGAAAGTTTTTTATCCCCAAAGGGTTTCCGGCAATAACCCAACCAGTCTCGGTTTGCCACCAGTGATCAACAACGTCGCAACGCAATTGTTCTCTAGCCCAGTGGATGGTATCCGGATCGCATCGCTCGCCAGCGAGAAATAAAGCTTTCAGACAGGTCAAATCATACTTTTTAGTAAGATCGCCATCTGCATCTTCTTTCTTGATAGCCCGCAACGCGGTCGGTGCGGTAAATAGTGTTTTAACATTGTATTCATTGATAACACGCCAGAAAGTACCCGCATCTGGCATACCTACAGGCTTACCCTCAAATACAACGGTCGTGTTACGGTTAAGTAACGGGGCATAAACAATATAAGAATGACCGACAACCCAGCCAATGTCAGAAGCCGCCCAGTAGACCTCTCCCGGCTCAACATTATAAAAATTACGCATCGTCCAACGCAGTGCCACCGCATGTCCGCCATGATCGCGGACGATCCCTTTAGGCTGCCCGGTGGTACCAGATGTATACAAAATATAAAGCGGGTGGTCCGATTCGACCATCACACAAGGAATAGCATGTGCTGCTTTAGTTATTTCAGCCCAATCATGATCCGTGGTTGAGACTAAGGCACTGTATTGTTGTTTGCGCTGTAAAATCACACTGTTAGGGACTTTGTGAGTGGCGATGCCCAAAGCACCATCAAGCATTGCTTTGTAATCAATAGTACGGTTTGGCTCGACGCCACACGATGCTGTCAAAACCAATTTGGGTTTGCAATCATCGATACGCTCGGACAGTTCCTTTGGGGCGAAGCCGCCGAATACAACCGCGTGTATTGCACCAATTCTGGCGCAGGCAAGCATCGCCATTATCGCCTCAGGGATCATGGGCATGTAGATGATAACGGTGTCGCCTTTGTTAACACCCAAGGTACTTATGGCGCCTGCCAAACGAGCAACTTGATCCTGCAACTCGCTGTAGGTTATTTTTTGCTTATAACCACCGGTTGCGGGACTATCGTAAATAATCGCATCTTGCTCACCATAACCATCGTCAACATGTCTATCGACTGCGTTGTAGCAGGTATTTAACATACCCCCTTTAAACCAACGATAAAAAGGTGGGTTTTCAACATTTAGGACAGTATCCCAGCGTTTTTCCCAGATTATATCTTCGGCAGCTTCGCTCCAAAAGCCATCCGGATCTTTTATTGAGCGATTATAAATTTCTTCATATTTACCGTTCATATTTCCGTCGCTATCCTGATTTGTCTATAAATTAATGGGTTTGGATGCATTCTGAGACTACATTACAGCTTTACGACGTAGCGCCCACGATGCTTGCTCTCAATAATGGATTCAGCTACTTCAGGTAGCTCGGTCAAACTGATTGTACCGGCATGAATACTTTTAAATAATTCAGGTTTTATATATTTGGCGATCAAATCCCATGCTTGTTGTCGCTTTTCTACGGGACACATTACCGAATCTATTCCGTGCAGACGCACACCACGTAATATAAAAGGCAGGACAGTACTGGGTAGTTGGGCACCGCTGGCTAGTCCACAACAAGTGACTGTGCCACCGTAAAACATTTCTGCCAGTATCCTCGCTAAAACCAGGTTGCCGACAGTATCAACGGCACCGATAAAGCGTTGTTTTTCAAGTGGCCGTGGGGGAGCGCTCATCTCTTCCAAAGATAAAACCTTAGTCGCACCCAAGCCCAGTAAATAATCGTTACTTTTTTTGGAACTGATCGCTGCAACATCAAAACCGATTGCCGATAGCAAGGCAATTGCAAAGCTACCGACACCACCGCTCGCGCCGCTAACAACTACGCTGCCACCTCCAGGTTTTAACCCTGAATCTAGTAAATCCTGAACGCACAGAGCTGCAGTTAATCCAGCAGTACCCACAGTCATTGCCTGTTCGCTACTTAATCCCTCTGGTTTACTGACTAACCATTCTGGTTTTACTCTTGCGTATCGAGAGTAGCCGCCAAAGTGACGTTCGCCGACCCCCCAGCCAGTGAGAACCACTTCGTCATCCTTGCTCCAACGTTCGTCATTTGATTCCACAACCCGACCGGAAAAGTCGATGCCGGGAATAAAGGGGAATTCACGCAGGATCTTTCCCTTTCCTGTAACTGCCAAGGCGTCTTTATAGTTAACACCAGAGTAGTCAACCTCTACCAATACACCCTCATTAGAGAGTTGTGTAAACTCAGTTTCTTTTACGGTGGCAATGGTTTCTTCGTTTTCCATATCCACCCATAGGGCAGGAAAAGTACTCATAGTCTATTCTCTCCAAAAATTATTACTAAACTACATGCAACTCGGGTCCGTGAAAACAGATAATATATTCAATATAGTCTTATCTGTGATTCCTCATTGAATGCAGCATATTAAAAATCAGATATACAAATCACATCACAACTATAGTTTCAATGTAGATCTAAGTCTCTGTATTTAATGCAGAATAAATAAAATGAAAATTCAATTACTCAACCAGACAGATTGATAGGGTTGCAAAATGAGTGTCTTTTGTCCTTGTTGTAATTCAACATTACTAATTAAATCCACCCAATTATCCATTTCAATTAGATTAATATCAGTTAATACTATTTCTTGTTTCTGGTCCGTTATGTTGCTTAAGACAAATATACTTTGATGACGACTCAAACTTTGTCTCCAGAAGGCACAAATGGTATCACCCAGATGTAACGTAAATTGGGTTGCATTCGGATGAAAAGCCGCTTGTTTTTTACGAATGGTTATGAGGTGTTTTAATTGTCCAAAAACAGCAGAGTGGTGATTCTTACTGTTTAATAAAGATTCCAATTCGTCACATTGCCAATCATGGCGATTAATAGATCTTTTATTATTAGTGTTTTTAAATTTATCGTAATCATTTTCAGTCGCAAACAAACTATTGACATAAAAAGCAGGTAAACCTTCTAATGACAACATGATGGTATGCGCACAAATAAAACGTTGTTGTTGCCATTGATCTTCCCCATTAACAATGGTGCCTTTTAGTGCGTCATACAAAGTAATATTGATTTCATATGGTTTATTTTTTCCATCGTCAAGAGCGCGCCAGGAAACCTGCGCGCCAAATGATTCCATAGCAGAGACAAGCTCTGATATTTCTTCATCACTTAACAAACCTTCAACTGGCCTCAAACCGATTCCGTCATGTGATGCAATGAAATTTAAATATGTTGTGCCCATCATCGCCGGCGGCATACTCATTAACCAATTCTTAAAATAATGACTACTGCCTGTCACCAACATACTTAATAGTAAAGGTGGCAATGGAAAGTTATAAATAATATGCGCTTCATTCGCGTTACCAAAGTACGCCAGGTTTTCTCGATTCGGTATATTAGTTTCAGTTATTATGATCGCATCAGGCGTGTGATGTTCAATTAGCGTTCGTAATAGACGAACAATTTCATGTGTCTGTGGAAGGTTAATACAATTGGTTCCAATCTCCTTCCATAAAAAGGCAATTGCATCTAAACGAAATATTTTAATGCCTCGTTCCAGATAAAGTTTAATGATGCTGACAAACTCTAATAAGACTTCCGGGTTTTCAAAATTAAAATCCGGTTGATCATGACTGAAGGTACACCAGACATGAACACTACCCTCTGGCGTCAACACTTCTCTTAATAAGGGGCTTGTTCTTGGTCTAATCACATTTGATAAATCTGTATTAGGATTAACACAATAAAAATAATCTTTCCCCGGCGCTTCGCCAGCTTTTAATTGTTCAAACCAACGGCCACGCGCGGAACAGTGATTAATAACCAAGTCAGACATAAGCTTAAATTCACTTGCGATCTGAATAATATCATCCCAATCGCCGCATGCATCACTAACTAATGTGTAATCTAATACAGCAAAACCATCATCTGAACTAAAGGGAAAGAAAGGCAATATATGAACAATATTTATAGCGTCTTTTAAATAGGACGACAAAAAATTATATAGCGTATTTAATGGCGTTTCATTTTCTCTTAAAAAAGTATCTCCGTAGGTAATAATTGCAACATCCTGTTCATCCCAGTGATTTTTATATTGTTCCGGCTCAGAAAACATTTCATCTAAGCCCATAGTAGAAATTAAACGAGCACTAAGTTTTTCCACATCATGACTAGGGTAAATTTGTCCAACATGGCTGATAACACGAGCCTCTAACTCATCAATATGCATGGATGAATCCATCTCTTATGTTTTGTATTCCGCTAGGTCTTTATCTACTGCATCAAGTAAATTTTGGGCTATTGTAGGTAGCGCGCTATTGACGCGTGTCCAACTAGAAATAAACGGTGTTTCCATTGGATTATCAAGAAAATGTAATCCCGCTTTCATAATGTTTTCGGCAAACAATTCCACAGCTTGTTCTTCAGCATGAATATCAAGTGTAAGGCCATTTATTACGGCATCATTGTTATAGGTTTCAATAAAATCCAATGCAATACGAAAATAGGTCGCTTTGATAGTCCTGAATGTTTCCGTATTAAAAACCAAACCTGTTGTTGCTAATTTTCGAAATATGGCTTTGCTGATATCAATCGACATCTTGGACAGGCCTTTATTATGATCGTCCAGCGACAGGTCTTGATGCTTATGATCATATTGATCGGCAATATCTACCTGGCACAATCTGTTAGTTGAATAGTTACGTTTCATTTCAGACAAAACACCGATTTCAAGTCCCCAGTCGCTCGGGATACGAATATCATTTATCACGTCTGTACGCAGTGAGAACTCACCCGCAAGCGAATAGCGGTAACTATCTAAATACTCAATAAAACTATCTGTCGGAAAAACTTTTTTCAATGCTCGCAATAGAGGCGTGACTAACAAACGACAAACTCTTCCATTTATAGAACCATCAGCAATACGTGAATAATAGCCCTTACAAAATTGATAATTAAAATTAGGATTAGCAACAGGGTAGATTAAGCGTGCAAGCAATTCCCTCTTATAAGTCGTTATATCACAATCATGTAATGCCACTGATTTAGACTGCCCCGATGATAAGACGTAACCCAGGCAATACCAGACATTACGTCCTTTCCCCATTTCTTTAGGTTCCAGATCACGATTTTTTAATCGCGAATCAACTTGTTTCAATCTCGGACCATCGTTCCATAAAACGACATGCTTCTGAGGTAGGCAAGAAAAGAACTTGAGCGCATGTTTGTACTCATCTTCTGTTGCTCTATCAAGGCCAATTACAATTTGTGAAAGATAAGGTACTTTACAAAGTTCATCGACTATATTCGACAAGGCTGGCCAAGCTAATTCAGAATAAAGACAAGGTAATACCAGAGACATTGGCCGCGAACGGGAAAATTCTAATAAGTCTTTTTCAAGGTCCTCTACAGGACGGTCAGATAGATTGTGTAGGGTTGTAATAACCCCGTTTTGATAAAAGTCACCCATAATTTTTTAATCGATTAAGTTATATTGTTGTAAGAGACTAATAACACTGTTATTCCAGCCTTCTGGACCCACCTCATTTGTAATGATTAGATCTTTTTTATCTATCTTAGGCAATTCGTGTGCCGATGATCTTACCAGTACAGCATGATCAGAACACTCCAACATTTGTTTGTCATTTTCACCATCACCCAAAGCTATTATGATCGGCTTTACTCCAAGCTGGAGGCGATAATGATTTCGTAACCATTGCACTGCCATGCCTTTATTTACAGAACTTGATACCGTGATAAACCGCCCGCCTTTAACCGCAGTCAATCCCGAGCGCTCTATTTCGGTGCAAAACTCGTTCAATTGGCGATCATTACCAAACCATTTTAATGGTTCCGTAAATTCTCTTAGTTTCGCCCTTAGTGCCTGATCTGTCGTGAGTCCAGTTTCTTCAACCAAAACTTTCACGTCCATATCTGCAAAACCAATGTAAGGGAAACTATATTCTTCACGTAACTGTCTTAAAACACTAAGAATAAATTCTCTTTTATGACCAAATGAGTGGTTGTGAAAATCGTCCGATTTTTCTTTTGAAGGAATATAAATACCAGCGCCATTTTCAACTACAAATGGATGGTTATTATTCATTTCCTGCCTGAGACTTATGATTTCAGTTGCTGTCTTACTACTACTAAAGATAAGAGGTATTTCTAATCGATTTAGCCAGGCCATTGCATCAAGAGCCATCTCATACTTATATGAATCATGATCTAATAATGTCCCATCTAGATCAGTCACAACGATTATCTGAGGTGTGATAGCCATAATTTAAATTATCACATTGCCCTCAGAGCTGAAAATACTAACTTTTTGGCACAGCTACAATTCTAATCACATTCCGATAACCACGAGGAAGCATGTTTCCACGTCTTCCACGTTCGCCGATGTAATATTCCTGATCGGCAGACTTCATAGTCATATGTTTCTTGCCTGCGTAGATAAGTAAATTATCCGTTTCAGCCATAGTCGTCATGGCGACAACATATTCTTCTCGAGTTTTTAGTTTAGCTGGTGGTATTTGAATTATCTTCAAACCTTTACCTTTGGTTAACAAAGTCAATTCACTGATAGGAAACATCAACATACGACCTATTGAACTGACTGCGGCGACCCAATCATTTTCTATGTCATTAACTTTGCTTGGCGCTAATACATTTGCACCATTCGGCACCGAAATAACCGCTTTACCATTTCTATTTTTTGTATAGACGTCTTCAAGCTTAAGCATAAAACCATAACCCGCATCCGAAGCGACGAGGTAAACAGATTCCGGTTCGCCAGCCATGACACCTTCAAAAGTCACCCCATCAGGTGGTGTTAGACGAGCGGATATTGGTTCACCCAAACTACGTGCCGAAGGTAATGAGTGTGCCGGCAATGAATAACAGCGCCCACTTGAGTCAAGAAACACAGCTGATTGATTACTTCTACCGAGACTTGCCTGCTTATAGCTATCACCACTCTTGTAATTCAATGATTTCGGGTCGACTTCGTGACCTTTTGCAGCACGAACCCAGCCTTTGTCTGAAAGTATGATGGTAACCGGTTCTGTCGGGACAAGACTGGTTTCATCAATGGCTTTTGCTTCTACACCTTCTTTTAAGGGTGATTTACGATCATCACCATATTCAGCGGCATCTGCTTCGATCTCTTTGCGAACTAAGGTTTTCAATCGTTGGCTTGAACCTAATGTAGTATCAAGTTGTTGACGCTCATCACTGAGTTCATCCAACTCACCCTTAATCTTAATCTCTTCCAACTTGGCTAATTTACGTAACTTCAGATCAAGTACAGCGTCTGCTTGAATGTCACTCAATTTAAACCGCTTCATCAAGACTGCCTTAGGCTTATCTTCTTCTCTGATGATCTTGATCACTTCATCGATATTCAAATAAGCAATCATCAAACCTTCAAGAACATGAATCTGGGCAAGGACTTTATCCAGTCGAAACTGCAATCTTTTTCGAACCGTTTCTGTCCTGTATTCCAACCATTCTTTCAATATGACGCGAAGATCTTTTACCTGAGGTCGGCCATTGAGTCCAATAATGTTGAGATTCACACGATAACTGCGCTCAAGATCGGTTGTTGCGTACAGATGCAACATCAATTCATCGAGGTTGATTCGGTTGGAACGTGGTATCAAAATCAGTCTGACTGGATTTTCATGGTCTGATTCATCACGTAAGTCTTCCAGCATCGGTAATTTCTTGGCCTGCATCTGTGCCGCGATTTGTTCAAGAATCTTGCTGCCAGAGCTCTGATGAGGAAGTGCTGTTACAACAATATTGCCCTCTTCCTTCTCCCACACGCCACGCATTTTGATCGATCCATTACCGGTTTCATACATCTCTTGTATGGCTGATTTAGGTGTAATAATCTCTGCACGTGTTGGGTAATCTGGTCCTTTTATATGCTCGCATAGCTCTTTAACCGTGCTCTTCGGAGACTCTAATAATCGGATACAGGCACTGGCGACCTCTTTCAGGTTATGCGGCGGAATGTCTGTCGCCATACCAACGGCAATACCGGTGGTACCATTGAGCAGGATATTCGGTAATCGAGCAGGTAATATCTTTGGTTCTTCTAAAGTACCATCAAAATTAGGCACCCAATCAACGGTTCCTTGGGAGACTTCACTTAACAAAATATCTGAATAAGGTGTTAATTTTGATTCTGTGTAGCGCATTGCAGCAAAGGATTTAGGATCGTCCATCGAGCCCCAATTGCCCTGGCCATCGACTAGCGGATAGCGATAGGAAAAATCCTGAGCCATCAATACCATGGCTTCATAACAGGCTGAATCACCATGTGGGTGGAATTTGCCGAGCACATCACCAATCGTTCGAGCAGATTTCTTGTATTTTGCCGATGACTTTAAGCCCAGCTCTGACATGGCATATATAATTCGACGTTGCACTGGTTTCAGACCATCGCCGATATGCGGTAAGGCACGGTCAAGAATAACGTACATGGAATAATCGAGATAGGCCTTCTCGGTGAATTCCTGTAGTGGGCGTTGTTCGTTTTGCTCGAAGTCAAAACTCATTGAATCAGGCATTGCAATTTCCTCTAACTAACATTAGATATTACCTTTAATTACTTGTTTTATATTGCTTTATTGTTCCACTTTAACTTCTGACATCAAATGATAATTTAATTGTCATTTTCATTTAATCTACTTGTTTGATCATTGCTTAATAGTTACTAAACAGGAGCAAGATCATGTCTAATCGAACAATAAACCGTTTCATTAATACATCTGAACTCTACCTCAGACTCACTGAAAAAGATCGTTCAGCATTAAATATTGATGAAATCGACCGTCTAATATATTCAGAGAATAGATCAGTTTCAGAAAGTATCGAATTTTCTTATCGCGGCTATGTTGCCCAAATAAACAATAATTGTGCTAAATAACGACAGCTTGATCACCACTCGTCTCAAGCCATTTCTTTCGATCGGCTGCACGCTTCTTGCCGAGTAGCATATCCATCACTTTTTCAGCTTGTTTTTCGTTTGGCAGTGTCAGTTGCACTAGTCGTCGTGTTGCAGTTGCCATTGTTGTTTCACGCAACTGGATTGGGTTCATTTCACCCAGGCCCTTAAAACGCTGTACAGACACATTGCCACGCTTCTTTTCAGCCGTAATCTTATCCAGCACGCCCTGTTTTTCAGCATCATCCAAGGCGTAATAAACATCCTTTGCCACATCGATTCGATAAAGTGGTGGCATGGCAACATATATATGGCCATTTTCAACGAGTGGTTTGAAGTGTTTCAGAAATAAGGCGCAGATTAAGGTTGCGATGTGCAATCCATCTGAATCTGCGTCAGCTAGTATACATATCTTGCCATAGCGTAAACCGGACAGGTCGTCTGAACCAGGATCAACACCCACGGCAACGGCAATATCATGTACTTCCTTAGACGAAAGGACTTCTGCTGAATCTACCTCCCAAGTATTTAATATTTTACCCCGCAACGGCATAACCGCCTGAAATTCACGATCTCGTGCCTGTTTGGCGGAACCGCCTGCTGAATCACCCTCTACCAGAAATAACTCAGATACATTGATATCTTGCATTGAACAGTCTGCCAACTTACCCGGCAATGCTGGCCCACCACTTATCTTCTTCCGAACAATTTTTTTACTGGATTTGAGTCGTTTCTGAGCCGCTGCGATAACGAGTTCAGCAATACGCTCACCCATTTCAACATGTTTATGCAACCATTGGCTCAGCGTATCTTTAACAACACCAGATACGAATGTTGTGCATTCACGTGATGACAATCGTTCTTTGGTTTGTCCGGCAAATTGCGGATCATCCATTTTCACTGACAATATATAGCAGCAATTATCCCAAACATCGTCAGCACTTAATTTAAGGCCTCGTGGCAACAGCGTTCTGGACTCACAAAAATCTCGAAAAGCATCTAATAAGCCCTGTCGCATGCCATTAACATGTGTACCGCCCTGCGGTGTTGGCACGAGATTGACATAACTTTCAGTGATCATGTCGGCAGGTTCTGGCAACCAATGCAGCGCCCAATCAACAGCCTCATGCTCACCTTGCATGGAACCAAGAAAAGGTTCAGGAGGCAATAACTCTATACCGACTAATTCTTCAGCCAGATAGGTCTTGATACCATCCTCGTAACACCATTCTTCTTTTGATTTTGTTGCTTCATCGTTCAAACGAATTGTCACGCCCGGACATAATACCGCCTTCGCGCGCATTAAATGCTTTAACTTTGCCACCGCATATTTTGTCGTATCAAAATACTTTGCATCTGGCCAAAACCGTATCGTCGTTCCGGTATTTTTTTTACCTACATCACCAACCACTTCAAGTTTGGAAGATTTCTCACCACCCCTGAATGACATATTGTATTCCTTACCATCACGTCTAACCCAAACCTCAAGATTTTTTGATAACGCATTAACAACAGAAACACCAACACCATGCAAGCCACCAGAGAATTTATAATTTTTATTTGAAAACTTACCGCCCGAATGAAGTCGAGTGAAAATAACCTCAACACCAGAAATTTTCTCTCCCGGGTGATTATCTACCGGCATGCCTCGACCATCATCTGCAACAGTCACTGAACCATCTTTGTGCAAGATGACATCTATTTTTGAAGCGTATCCAGAAATGGCCTCATCAACACTGTTATCCAAAACCTCTTGGACTAGATGATTCGGACGTGTGGTGTCCGTGTACATGCCGGGGCGTTTGCGAACCGGCTCAAGACCGGTTAATACCTCAATATCAGAGGCATCATATTTAGATGACAAAAGTAATTATCTCGCTGTTAATTGTATGTCTAGGGGAATATCGAATACGCACCGATATTAGTTGGCAGATTATACTCTTTTGAAATGAGTATAAGGAAGTTTAATGTTTAATCTAAATCAGAAACTAGTGAATCACGAATATGCTATGGCACCTGGTCTACTACATGTTCATACGCAGAATGGTGTATACCAGCTGATAAGCGGCCACCCTGCTTTAATGCAACAACCATCTCGGCACTCAATTCAAACCGCAGAAAGTGAACAGAAGATGTTTTCTTTTCATTGTCTCGTTCAAGATCTTCATCCGAAATAGGAATCACTTCATCAAAATCCTCAATTTTCATCCAAACCTGAGCTTCGATACCGATCATCTTGGACAAAGCCTCACGCCGCTCAGCTTCATCAGAAAATTCAATCATTAATGTGGCCTTCCAGTTTGATCCATCAGGAATCATTGAATTATAGGTTTCTAATTCTTCCTCAATGCCTTCTGCTTCGTAGACACGTTCAGCACGTAAAATTTCCTGAATTTGATATTGCATAACAGTGCGGTCTTCAAAATAGATTGTTACGTTTGGACCGATTGCTAATTGACGGTTCTTTTTATGTGCCATTACCTCAGCACGGAATGCTGGGCGCACCTCTGCATATTTTTCTAATGAATAGAGATCATCACGTGTTAATTTTTGCATATCAGATACCGTAAGCCTGTCTTAATAATGAGAATGGGCTTTCTGCTTTCATCTTAATATCTTCATCCATTCCATTGTCTATTTGGTGACCCGCCATTGGGCAATCACTTATATAATGGTCAAGTTCAATACTCTTTATTTTATCTGTTACCGGTTTGCATATTTTCATTGAGACTTCATGGTATTCAGTTTTAACGGCATAGGTACCATCATGACCTGAACAGCGCTCTATCAAAGTAATATCAGTATCCGGCACAAGCTCTAACACTTCTTTGGTCTTTGGCCCAATCTTTTGGACACGCTGATGACAAGGAACATGATAAGCCACCTTGCCAAGGTTATTTTTAAAGTCTTTATTTAATTTATTATCTTTATTCCGCAGCATCAGATATTCAAATGGATCGTAAAAAGCCTGCTGAACTGTTTGTACATCTGCATCATCAGGAAACAATAACGGTAATTCTTGTTTAAACATTAAAACACACGAAGGAATTGGCGCGATGATGTCGTAACCTGCTCCCACCATTTTCATTAATTGCGGTATATTAAAGTCTTTTAATTTTTCAACGGACTCCAAATCCCCCAATTCCATTTTCGGCATACCACAACATTTTTCTTGTTCAATCAGCCTAACTTCTAATTTATTGTGTCTGAGTATAGCGATAAGGTCTTCGACAACATCAGGCTCATTACGATTTCCGTAGCAGGTAACAAAAATAGCAACCTTCCCCTTAGTAAGCTCAGTAGTCTCTACATTAATATTTGGCGCTTCAAGTTTGTTATATCGTTTACGCAAAGAACTACTGTAAAAATCGGGTAACACAGCATCTGCATGTATCCCGACTGTCTTTTCTAATATTTTGCGAACCGGTCTAATAGAATTTGCCGTATTTATTGTCTGAGCAATGACAGGTATGCCTGCAAGAGAACCAACCACATCAGTCGAGGTAAGTATTTTATCGCGTAGTTTTATATCCCCTTTCTTAAATTTTTGCGCCTTTGCACGCAACATTAGATGAGGGAAATCTACATTCCATTCGTGTGGAGGGACGTAAGGACATTTCGTTAGATAACAAAGATCGCATAAGTAGCAATGCTCAACAACATCCCAATAATCTTCTTTCTTTACCCCATCAACTTCATACGTATCTGATTCATCAACTAGGTCAAATAATGTTGGAAATGAATGACAAAGGCTGACACAGCGTCGACAACCATGACAAATATCGTAGACACGTTCAAGCTCGCCAAACAATGTTGATTCATCATAAAACTCACCAGATTTCCAATCTATAGGATGTCTGGTTGGAGCTTCAAGACTACCTTCACGTCCTTCATTCATAAGCTAACAATTCAAGTTAAATCAGGATATAAATAATTAAGCCGGCATTAGCCGGCTCAATCAAACTGATATCATATTTGCTAATTATGAACCGAGGTTATCTAACGCTTTGGTAAAACGATTTGCATGTGAGCGTTCAGCCTTTGCCAAGGTTTCAAACCAATCGGCAATCTCATCAAAACCTTCTTCTCGAGCTGCCTTAGCCATGCCTGGATACATATCAGTATATTCATGCGTTTCACCAGCAATTGCAGCTTTGAGATTAAGATCAGTGCTGCCAATAGGCTCTCCAGTTGCTGGATCACCTACAGCCTCAAGGTATTCCAGATGTCCGTGCGCATGACCAGTCTCACCTTCAGCAGTTGATCTGAAGACAGCAGAAACATCATTAAACCCTTCAACGTCTGCTTTTTGTGCAAAATAAAGATAACGGCGGTTTGCTTGTGATTCACCTGCAAATGCTGCTTTTAAGTTTTCTTCTGTTTTTGAGCCTTTAAGTTCCATACTTCTCCTCCAAATACGTATTCGATTAAATCGAATTTAGATTAAATTAGACTTAGTCTAAGATGATAAAACTTTAGCCTAGCCTCAAATTCCTGTCAAACTTCGTGCAAATGTATTTTTTCATTCTTGCCAGACTAGTAATGATGCGAAGTGATGATAATATATGCGCCTTTTTTAGCGACATCACGTAATTTAACTCATTATATTCAGAGAATTTTTGTGCCAAAGAAAACCAGTTCAATCAACTTCGAAAAAACATTAGCTGAGCTTGAACAGCTGGTGCAGACCATGGAAAAAGGTGACTTGTCCCTGGAAGAGTCTCTTAAACATTTTGAACGAGGCATCGTGTTAACCAAATCATGCCAACAGGCTTTGAGTGAAGCAGAGCAGAAAGTTAGTATCTTACTGGGCAAAGACGAGAACGCTAAACTAGAACCTTTCAACCCAGATAATAACGAAGAATAAATGACAGACTTTACTGAACAATTACAGGTTTATCAAAAATCTGTAGAAGCGGCGCTCAAACGTTGGTTGCCTGAACCTTCAGTTCAGCCTGAAAAATTACATGAAGCGATGCGCTATTCAGTGCTGGGCAATGGCAAACGCATACGCCCTGTTATCTTGTATGCTACAGGAGAGGCTTTCGGTATAAATTTAGCTGCCTTAGATGGTCCAGCTTGTGCTGTTGAAATTATACATGCTTATTCTCTCATTCATGATGATTTACCAGCGATGGATGATGATGATCTGCGTCGAGGCCGTCCAACGTGTCATAAAGCCTATGATGATGCCACAGCAATATTAGCAGGTGATGCCTTGCAAGCTTTGGCCTTTCACATTTTAGCCCATGATCCAGATATTCAGGTAAATGACCAACAACGTCTGTCCATGATTGAAACGCTTGCAATTGCAAGTGGCTCGAGAGGTATGGCAGGTGGTCAAGCTATTGATTTAGCTTCTGTCGGGATATCACTGACTATTGCTGAACTTGAAAACATGCACATCCATAAAACAGGAGCATTAATCAGGGCAAGTGCAGAACTAGGCGCACTATCTATTGATAATGTTGATCAGGAATCGCTATCTCGCATCTCACAGTACGCAAAATGTATTGGATTAGCCTTCCAAATTAAGGATGACATTCTTGATATTGAGAGTGATACCGAAACATTGGGCAAACCTCAGGGTTCCGATATTGCGATGAACAAACCGACTTATCCCAATCTTCTTGGGATGGATGGCGCGAAAAAAGCAGCTGACGATTTATATAATGAAGCGCTTGAATGTCTTGGCGCCTTCGACAAGAAAGCCGATATGCTTAGGGCAATTGCTGATTACATCGTCAAACGCAATAAATAATCGGAACATTATAATCACACTCTACGTCCTAGTAGGATGGATATGACACTTAATTAGAGTAGAATCACTCAGCCTAGTGATCTTTTCATACTCTATTTTTAACCTTATTAACCTAAGTTATTGGAATTTAAGCAAATGAATAAACCAGTGCCCGCAACTACAGAAATACCGGATACCCAAAACAGTCTAGATACTCGGCACATTGCCATCGATAAGGTTGGAATTAAAGACATCAAACATCCTATTGTGGTCAGTGATCGCTCTGGTCGCGAGCAACATACCGTTGCTAATTTCAATATGTATGTAAATTTGCCAGAAGAATATAAAGGCACACACATGTCACGCTTTGTTGAAATCCTGAATCATCATGAATATGAGATTACTGTGCAATCTTTCAAACGCATGATTGAAGAGATGACCGAGCGACTTAATGCGCAATCAGGCGATATTGAGATGACCTTTCCGTATTTTGTAAATAAAGCCGCGCCTGTATCGGGTGTAAAGAGCCTTATGGATTATGAAGTATCGTTTATTGGACAAATTACAGATGCAAAACCACAGGTATTAGTAAAAGTATTGGTTCCTGTCACATCCTTATGTCCTTGTTCAAAAAGTATATCTGATTACGGCGCACACAATCAGCGTTCGCATATTACTGCTTGCGTTAGGATGACTGATTTTATCTGGATTGAAGAACTAATCGACGTGATTGAAAAAGTTGCATCATGTGAGCTATATGGCCTTTTGAAAAGGCCCGACGAAAAGTACGTCACTGAACGAGCATACGATAACCCAAAATTCGTAGAAGATATTGTCCGTGATGTTGCGGTAAAATTTAATGAAGATGACAGAATTTTAGGTTATACGGTCGAGTCAGAAAACTTTGAATCAATACATAATCACTCTGCCTACGCCATGCTTTCTTGCGATAAAGATAAAGACAACAAAAAGTAGCTCTGATTTCCCCAAACGTAACATCTTAAAACGCCGTTTTTTCGTCTATTGCCAATATTTTGCCATGCAATATCATATAATCTACTTTAAATAGTTATTATATCTAATTGTTTAATAGATACTTTTATTTTTTATGGCATAACTAATGCATTAGTTTAGACAGTAGTATATCTCCTCCCCCCCTTGACTACTGGGTGCGCTCTGAACCGCACCCTTTTTTTTGTGACAAAATTAATGAACCACTTGTGGCAATATCACTCTATATAACCATAAGAGTAATTTAAAGATATGCCATGAAGAAACTCCTCCTCCTCTTTATAGTTCTGCTTTATGGTTCTTTGGCCTCTGCGGATGCGATTGATATGCGAGATTACATCAAGCTTAGAAGAGGGATGTCTGAAGCAGAGGTTCTCTACAGATTAGGTTCGCCAGACCATGAAACCGTAAGAAGCGATTATCACCACAACATATTGCGCAAGACCTGGTTCTTTATACCAACGAAGAGTTCTGATAAATGGATTACCGAGATTGAATTTGATTCAAACGGGAGAATCATAAATCTTGACAGAGATCGCATTAATAAATAACACTCACATTTTATTCACTTGTCACTTGTTTAGCCTCATTCCACAGCGCGTCCATTTCTTCTAGAGTCGCATTACTAAGGGTTTTGTTTCGTTTTTTTAAGGTTTCTTCTATGTAATTAAAGCGACTGACAAACTTCTCATTTGTATCTCGAAGCGAAATCTCGGGATCAATTTTATAATGCCGGGCAAGATTAACGCAGCAAAACATCAAATCTCCCAATTCTTCAGAGATATTGTCGATATTGTTGGGTTCTCGAAGTGCATGGCGAAGTTCGCTTAATTCTTCATCAACCTTATTTAGAATGTCTTGACTATCAATCCAGTCAAAACCAACAGTCGCTGCGCGTTTTTGTAATTTAGCAGCCCTCTTAATAGCCGGCATGTTTTTGCCAATATCATCGAGTAGGTTGAGCGGTTTATTATCCGTTTCATTGACTGCATCATTGCGTTCTTGCTGCTTGATTTGTTCCCAAAGCGTCTTTACTTGCTCAACATTATCCACCTTGAAGTCTGAAAATACGTGCGGATGTCTGCGCTCAAGTTTTTGATTGACCTGTCTTACTACATCATAAAAATTAAAATGCTTGCCCTCGTCGGCCATTTCAGAATAAAAAACAATATGGAACAGCAAATCCCCCAGTTCATCTCGCAAACCTTCGATATCATTCCGATCAATTGCATCCACCACCTCATAGGCTTCTTCAAGGGTATATGCTTTTATCGATTCAATCGTTTGCTCTTTATCCCACGGACATCCATTCTCTGGATCACGCAATGACTTCATGATTACGAGTAATCTTTCCAGTTCTTTCATCAGATTTTTTATTTAGGGGCTTGACCTTGGTTAGTGTTTCGCATAAAACAATCAAACTATAATTTCATCTCAAAAGGATGTTATGGTGGATGACTTTACAAAAGTCTATCCAATAACAAAAGCGATATGACACCATTAATATTAAGACTTGATATAGCTGGTTCTCCCGTCAGGTGGATCCCTTGGCAAGATGCGGTCAATCTTTATAGCCGTGAAATGATTGCATGGACCGCTGGTGATAGCGTATTTACCTTTCATGGTGGGACTAGCCGGTTAACCGGCCTACGTTCAATCGTTGAAATCAATTCAATTATAGCAGTCAAACGTTCTAATCCTGTCAAAATCAATAAACGTGTTATTCCACCGTTAACTAACCGTGAATTGTTCTTACGTGACGCCTCTTTATGTATGTACTGTGGACACAAATTTAATGATGCCTCATTAACACGCGATCATATTATTCCCATATCCAAGGGAGGAAGAGACCGTTGGTCAAATGTTGTAAGCGCATGTCGTCATTGCAATACACGCAAAGGTGATCGAACGCCAGAACACGCTAATATGCCTTTACTCGCGATACCCTACATACCAAACTGGGCAGAATATCTTGCTTTATCAAATAGAAAAATCCTTGCGGATCAAATGGAGTTTCTAAAAAGTCAGTTTTCAGGCCGAAAAATGCTTTTTCAGAATAACTAATTTCTCATTAGAGCTTAAAAGCATAATCTCTGACAACCTTTTGATTTCGGTCTTATACCCCAATGCCAAGTAAAACATATACCGCCAGCAAGCGTATGATGGAGATACAATCACCCGTTATCCCTATCGTTTCAGATTTAATTAAAAAAACTCCGGGCACCATTTCTCTGGGCCAAGGCGTTGTTTATTATCCACCACCACAAAGCGTTTTCGAGAAAGTTACTACCCTAAAACCTTCAATTAATTTTAACTGGTATTCGGAGGTCGACGGCACAACGGAATTACGTTCCTGTATTTCAAACAAACTCAAACAAGATAATAATATTCACCTAAATGGTTCGCAGAGTTTAGTCGTTACAGCAGGCGCAAATATGGCTTTCATGAACGCACTGATGGCGATTACAGACCCAGGCGATGAGGTAATTTTATTATGTCCTTATTATTTCAATCATGAAATGGCAATCAGGATGGTATCTTGTTCACCCATCGCCATCGAAACAAATGCTGACTTCCAGCCTTCGCTAGATAATATAATTGCCGCGATCACACCAAAAACAAAAGCGGTTGTTACAGTATCCCCAAACAACCCCACAGGTGTGGTTTATTCAGAGTCAACATTACGTGCGATAAATAAGCTATGCCAGGAAAACGGTATCTATCATATCTCAGATGAAGCCTATGAATACTTTACCTATGATGGCGTTGAGCATTTTTCAGTTGCAAGCATCCCTGAATCAGAGCAATACACTATTTCACTGTATTCTTTGTCAAAGGCCTTTGGTTTTGCAAGTTGGCGTATTGGCTATATGATATGCCCCGAACATCTGTTGATGTCTGTAAAAAAAGCACAAGATACATACCTTATTTGCCCAACCCGTATAGCGCAAGACGCTGCGCTTGCGGCCATGCAAGTAGGTCGAGCATATACTCAGCCGCATTTAAAACAGATTAATCGTGTTCGTAGTACCTTGTTTACAGCATTGCAAAGCATCAACGAAATCTGTTCAACACCTGATTCCAAAGGTGCATTTTATTTTCTGGTCAAACTCAATACGACACTCACAGGTATGCAAGTCGTAGAAAGATTAATCAGAGAATACAAAGTTGCTGTAATTCCAGGTGAGACCTTCGGGATGAGTGACGGCTGTTATTGCCGTATTGCCTACGGCGCCCTGGACAAAGAATCATCTGAGACAGGAATTAAACGCTTGCTGGAGGGTCTCAAAGGAATAATTGGATAAACGGATACAAAATAACAAAAATTAATGACAACATTCATGAGGAAGTACAAATGAAATCTTTAACAATTATAATTGCCCTATTATTGATGCCCTCTATTACATTGGCTGTAGATAGCAGTGGAAATTATGCAGTTTGGGGGATTGGTAAAAAATCCTGTTTTGGCTATAACAAAGCTATGACAGAAGAAGGAAATGAAAAATATAAACATTACATAAAAGGTTTTTTAACGGCCTACAATATATTTACTGAAAAGACTTTCAGCATCACAGGCAGAATGAAAGAAGCTGAAGTCCTCGAGTGGCTCACTGAATATTGCGAAGAGAACCCAATGTTTGGTCTGGAAAATGCTCTAGTGAGTTTTACCTTTGATCACTATGATAAGCGCATGAAGACCTCCGGATCAGGCGCTGGACGTTAAAACTTTTCTTGAAGTAATAAACTGATATTAATACGTAAAATTGGTCTCATTTTTTACTTTTAGAAATTGATTAACACCCTGAAATGGTTCATTATTACAAGACGATATATTTATCTGGGGAATAACCTCAGTAATTGTTTAACTGGAGATCGAACAATGCAAACAAAAATAATCAAAGTTGGAGTACTTGCACTTTCACTCGCAATGCTTGGCGGTTGTGGAAACATGAAAGAAATGCAAGCTAGTATCGATTCAGCAAATGCTGCTGCTTCAGCCGCAATGTCAAAAGCTAGCGAAGCTTATAGCCTCGCTTCTAAGAGTCAAAGCACAGCATCTGATGCAGCTCTTGCTGCTTCAAAGGCTCAAGCGACAGCTGATGAGGCTTTAGCATGTTGCAAAGCTAATTCAGACAAAATTGATCGTATGTTTGAAAAAGCGATGATGAAATAATAAATTAGATTTTTAATTTATAGTTTTAAAGCCCTGATTGAATTCAATCAGGGCTTTTTTTTATTTACAGGGACGTAATGTATATCGTTTGTGCAGGAGCACACAAACGATGAATGTACAGGCTATGAAGTGACGTTCTCAAGTGACAAAACTAAAACCGAACATTATCCGTCGCACAAAGACGACACCGTCTATTAATCAGAAATAACGATTTGAGAATCTAGTTGCAACTGCAGATTAAATTTTTCTGCCTGCGTCAGCGCTTTTGTTAATTTTTTTTCATCTTTTGCCTGCATAACCTTAGGCAACAACCTTCCTACAGCAATAGGCAATCCAGTAGGATTGTTTATTGCATCATACGCGGCAGACCAATCAAGTTCATAATCTTCATCCTTTGACACATCAATAATTAATGCGACAACACTAGTAAGATTATTCTCGTATTTTTCTGTGTCTTCATCTAGAAAAGGATGTGCTTCAAGAAAGATCATATTGTCTTTAACACCAATTTTATAGGGTTGGTTAATTATATTAACCGGTGTTCTAAGGCTTACTTCTGAGAATAAGGCTTCTATATCTTCCGGGTATAAACGAATGCAACCATGGCTAACTCTCATTCCTATTCCATAAGGTTTATTCGTGCCATGGATGAGATAATCAGGATTCCCTAAGCGCATTGCAAAAGCCCCTAAAGGATTATCAGGCCCAGCCTTAACAATCTTGGGTAATGGATCGCCGGCCGCTTCATGTTCTTGCCTGATTGATTCAGGAGGATACCAGTTTGGGTTAGCCTTTTTCTGAATGATCTTTGTCTTCATGTAAGGCGTATTCCAACCTTCCCTGCCGACGCCTAAAGGATACGTGATTACTTCTTGTGGTTTACCCTTCATTTTGGGTGGGTAGTAATACAAACGCATTTCAGGAACATTCAAGACGATGCCTTCCATCGGTGCTACCGGCAAAATAAATTGTGCTGGTAGCGTCACCTCTTCTCCATGATCCGGTAACCAGATGTCAACATCTGGATTGACCAATTTCATGTCTTGATAACCAAAGCCATTTCGACGAGCAATGTCTAATAATGTTTCACTCTGATCTGCTTTAACTTTTATGATTTCGCCTACCAGTGTGTCGCCCGAATCACTCAGCACATATCTCGTGGCGTAAGCACTAGGCAAGGAGCCTGCGATCAATCCAAAGAAAACAACTAACTGACTGAACCTCATCATCTGTTTATGCGTTTTAAAAACATCATACTAGTAATAATAGTCTTCTTAGCTCGTAACAACACGTTTAGATTCACCAATACGCAACAAACTTGGCAATAATATTAATGTGAAAAATGTACTTACCATCATGCCGCCAACAATAACTCCAGCCAATCCACGATATAATTCTGTCCCAGCACCCGGTACCAATAACAGTGGCAACATGCCAAATATACTCGTCATCGTACTCATCATAATTGGGCGTAATCTCAACAAAACAGCTTCTTCTACAGCTTCTTTTCTTGAATGCCCTGCTCGCTCAGCAGAACGCGCCTGATGTACTAATAAAATAGCATTATTGACAACCAGACCAAGTAAGATAATAAACCCGATCATGGTCAGTAGATCCATGCTTTGAAAACTAACTAAATTAATAATATACAGTGACAACACGCCCCCAAAAGTCGCTAAAGGAATAGAAAGCATAACTAACAAACTATCTCTAAATGAGCTAAACATGGCACTCATTAATAAGTATAGGATTGTGATAGCTAATAGAAAGCTGCCAATCATATTTTCCAATGCCGATGTTAGTTTATCTGCTACGCCCCCATATTGAATATCACCGTCTTCCGGTAGGCTAGCGAGAATTTTCGGTTCTATTTCTGTTTTGATTCTTTCTAGCGCTTCTTCCAAACTCACATCAGCAGGTGGCGCAATCTCCAATGTCACTGTTCTGCGTCGATTAATACGTCTAATTTGCTCTGGTCCAGCAGTTCTAACAACATCAACTAATTCATTTAATGGCAAGACACCGGCATTGGCTGTCATAACTGGAAAACTTTCTAATTCTTCCGGCGTGTTCCATTTTTTAGATCGTAAGATAATATCAATGGTTTCTTCCCCATCAAAATAATCTCCGACAAACCGCCCATCTCCTAATGTTTGGGACAAGGCAGCGACGACAGATCGATCCCATCCTGCCTCAGCAATACGTCGTTCATTAGGGATTAATCTTAATTCAGGCTGAGCTAAATCTAGCCCAGGACGTGGTCTAGTATTCGGATAGATTGAAGTTATGGAAATAAAGGCCTGCAAAGATGACGCCATTAACGAAGGTAAATTTTTTGATTGAATATTCATATCAATTGTTCTTCCTGAACCAAAATTACCAAACAACGACGCCTGCTTGGCGAAGGCAATTGAATCGGGAAAACCCTGAACAACTGAATTTATTAATGGGACAAGTTTTTCAACATCTTCGTCATATTTTGCGCGCGCGCCCATAAAAACTCCGCGAGAAAATGCAACAAAGAAATAATGTTTAACATAAGGTTCTTTCACCTCGTCCGTATGCGGCTTCATTCTAGCTGCAACGATTTCACCCAGCTCTTTTTCAAGTGTTTCAATATTTATCCCTGGTGGTGGCAGTATAAAAGCATAGGCTAAATTTCGATTGCCATCTGGCAAATAGTCCTTCTCAGGATTTAATAAATACATGACCACCGCTGGCACAGAAATTAATACAATGATCCAAAATGCTCGTCGCAACCAAGTATCAGTAAGCGACATAATTAACTTGCACAATAGTTTCCAAAGTCGTTGATAAGGATCAGTGAATTTTTTTCGTGCAAGAAATAATTTGGCTGCAGTCGGCACAACCGTAACTGCTGTTAATAATGAAAAAGTAATCGCGGCTGTAATAGTTATAGCCAGGTCAGAAAACAATTGGCCTACTTCATCGCGTAAAAAGACAACGGGTAAAAATATCGCGATTGTCGTAGCAGTAGACGCTAATAGTGCTCCCCAAACCTGACGAGTACCTTCTAATGAGGCTTCTTCTGCAGGCAAGCCTTTTTCGCGTAATCTAACAATATTTTCAAGAATAACAATTGATGCATCGAGAACCATGCCAACCGCAAAGGCAAGACCAGCTAATGAGATGATATTAATTGTCCGCCCGGTTAGTTCCATTACGCTAAAACTTGCCACCATACAGATTGGGATCGATGCAGCAACGATAAGTGTAGCTGGAAACTTTAGTAAGAAGAGAAATAAAATTACAACTGCAAGCCCAACTCCCAATCCCAGATTATTCTTGAGCATTTCGATAGATCGATGAATGTATTCTGTTTCATCATAGACTTGTTCAATTGATAATTTATTACGTTTTAGCGGTCCTTCATTTAATTCTTTTACGGCCTCATGTAGACCAGCCATTACTTCAAGTACATTAACGCCCGATTCACGTTGTGCATTTATTGCAATGGACAACGAACCTTTAGTCAAAACAAAGCTATTCTTATCAGTAAAACGATTCTCAATTGTTGCTACATCACGCAAATAGATCGGTCGTCCATCTCGCCACTCTAAAATCATTTCCCCAAGATCAGATGCAGCATACTTCCCTGCAAAACGAATACTGTACTCACGTTTACCGACATCAGAAAGACCACCAGATACATCTTTACTAGTTCCCGCAAGTTGCATGACTTTATCCAATTGAATACCCAGGTTGGCAACCTTGTAGGGATCAAATGTAATACGTAATTCTCTGTCGCTGCCTCCAATAACTTCGGAACGAGCAACTCCGGGGATACGTTCAAAACGAGACTGTACGACTTCCTCTACAAAATCTTTATAGGTTTCTATTGCTTGTTGATTATCGCCAGTTGTTTTAATCATGAACCAGGCTATTGCCCTGGCATCTTCACCTACCGAACTAATTAAAGGCTCATCAGCATCATCAGGATAATCTGAAACTTGATTCAAACGGTTCATGACTTCGACCAATGCTCTGCGCATATCCATACCGACAGTAAAAGTCAGATTGATCTCGCCTCTACCTTCGTATGCTGTTGCGCGAATCTCTGTCAATCCGGGCAGTCCCCTTAACACGTCTTCTTGTGGTTCGAGAATTTCTGCTTCAACTTCATTTGGCGCGGCAGTGCGCCATGGTGTTTTAATGGTTATTTCTGGTTCTTCAAGTTCCGGTGTTAACTGTATAGGCAGGCGTGACAGACTTATTAAACCAAAAATTACTAATAGAATTATAGCAACCAGTAAGGCTACAGGATTAGCCAGAGATGCACGGGTGATAATCACTATCTATCTGACCCAGTAACTATCTGTACTGCTTGACCCGGACGTAAGCGTTCATTACCGCGGACAACGATCTTATCGTTTTCTTTAATATTGCCAATCACCTGAATATGCGATGTGTTTGATATGCCTAGTGTTACTGGAACTGGCTCGGCAATATTTTCACTATTTATTCTATATATGATGATACTCGATTGACGAATAACCAAGGCATCACGTGGAACGGCAATGACATTTTGTTTTTCTTTTATCGGCGTTGCGATTTCGACAGCGGTGCCCACTGGCCATTGACTATTGTCGAACTCCACTCTAATTTCATAAAGTCTTGAAACATCATCACCAACAGGAATTACTGTTCGGACTACGCCGTCAACTTCTCCTGACTTCCCTTTAATCTTTAACTGATCACCACTTTTTACATGCCGAAAAGACGCTTGCTGAATTCGCGCCTGAACTTCAACTCGCTCAGTATCGATTAAGCGAACAATTTGATCACCGGCATTGACTCTTTCTCCTGGTGACTTGAATCGTTCGGTCACCACACCAGTAAATGGCGCACGAACGGTCGTTCTTTTAAGGTCATCTTGCGCCATGGCCAACCTTGCTTTAACTACTCGTATTTTAGCTAATGACTCATCTCGACTAGTTTGCGTTTCATCCAGCTGATTTTTCGCTGCATTGTTTTGTTTGGCCAATTTATCCAGTCGTTCTGCTTCACGTCCAAAAAACTCAACCATAGTTTCAATCGGCTTAACTTCAGTTTGAATCTCGTTCAATGCAAGCTGATATGTTGTATCATCGACTTTTGCGATGACATCATTTTTGTGTATCTGATCGCCAACTTCTAAGACGGTTTCCAGAGTGCCTTCAACTTCAGCGGCTATCTTTGAGTCGAAACGACCAATAACGGTACCTGTTACCCAAACGAATGGGGCGATTTCAATATTAACGGCCTCCTCAACTTCAACAATTGCTGCCGGATTGCCGCCGCCGGCAAGTACCAAAGAGGGAAAAACGATTAATTTAAATAAGAGAAGGTAAATTATTTTATTTATCATATTATTCTTATGTGACAAAAGAACGGCGCGTTCCTTTTGTTTGACTATAAATCCTTAAAAAATTCATGACATTATATGATGATATTTAACGCTTGGCTCAAGATAATTGGATTATTTGTCAGCCTTCTGTATCTCTGCCCTGTTTATGCTGAACGCGATATTGCAGATTATATCGAGCTGCCGCAAGCGCAGTTAGAACAACTTGAGCTCAATAATTTTAAAGTTTTGGGACTGATCCAACTAAAACAGAATGCAGGAGCTGATTTTCCACTGATGGAATTCTCTGGGCTCGCCTGGGACAATGATGAACAACAGTTAATATTACTTTCCGATCGCGGCTACGTCGTTCACACCAAACCCGAGTTTGAAAATAATCGATTCGTTGATCTGGACTTTATCGCTTATCACCACTTGGAAGACACCAAGGGCAAAAAGTTACGTCATAAATCTGCTGACAGTGAAGGTCTGGCGCTTATAAATTCCAACAATGGTATTCATGGTGATACCGAATTAATTATCAGCTTTGAACGTAAACCACGAATTATACAATTCTCAAACACAGGTCAATTCATCGCGAAGCATTCGCTTAATAACCCACTAAGCGATATCAATAATTATGCTGGTGCCAATAAAGCATTAGAAGCCATCACACTTCACAGCTCCTTTAGCATCATTACTGGCCCAGAACGTCCCTTGCAGGTATCGAATAGCAATCAATTATCGCTACATACACTAAACGACGAAACATGGCAGTTTACGCCTGACAATGAGATTTATGGTTCGCTAGTCGGCTTAACAACCTTGCCTGACAATAGATTAGTTGCCTTGGAGCGTATTTTTTCTAGTATCTTTGCCGGGGTAAGTAATGCCATACATCTCATCACACTCGATCAAGAATCAATCAAGGCAGAGAAGATAGCGTCATTAGATCCCTCTGCCAGTTACTTAAATGACAACTTTGAAGGAATTACCTGGCATAAGGCTAATCGTTTTTTTATCATCAGTGACGATAACGACAATCTGTTTCAGAAATCCCTTTTGGTTTACTTTGAAATTCCTAATCTCAACTTAAAAGAGTAACGTTTACTAAACTTCTCGTAGTCTCGGCATTAGCTCAACCAGATTACATGGCCTACTGCGATAGTCCAATTGATGTTGTATCAACTCTTCCCAAGCAGTTTTGCAAGCTCCCGGAGAACCGGGCATGCAAAATATATACGTGCCATTCGCAACTCCAGCAATAGCGCGAGACTGAATCGTCGATGTTTTAATCTGCTGAAACGAAATTGCGCGAAAAGTTTCACCGAAACCATCAATTGTTTTATCAAACAACACATTAACCGCTTCTGGTGTACCATCGCGACCGGTCACACCTGTGCCACCCGTGGTTAACACAACCTGAACATCTTCATTCGCTATCCACTGAGAAACCTCAGCACGTATCGCATACTTGTCATCCGGCACAATCTTTTTCTCATACACCTTGTGCCCCGCTTCTTCCAGTAGCGCCACTAATTTCTTGCCCGATTTATCCGTCTCTTCTGTTCTGGAATCAGAAATAGTCAGCACAGCGATATTTAGCGGAATAAACTCTCTTTCAGATTTTTTTTCAGTCATAATAATCACTATTTATTTTTATTCTCTTAATCATAATGCAGGTTATATACTGTGGCTAGGCAAAACGAACCGCTCGAATCAATGCGCTTGGACAAATGGCTGTGGTGTGCCCGCTTTTATAAGACACGTGCCCTTGCCGCTGCCGCTATCAAAGGCCACAAGGTGAATGTGAATGACCAAGCCATAAAAGCAGCTAAGACCATTAGAGCCGGTGATAGAGTAGAAATACGCAAGACACCCTACCAATGGACTATTACGGTTCAGAAACTGATCAACAACCGAGTCTCTGCGACTCAAGCCGCTGCATTATTTGAAGAAGACGAAGACAGCATCAAGACACGTGAAGATCTCGCGAAACAAATGAAGGCGGATGCAGCATCATTCCCAAGAACAATAGGCAGACCGACTAAACGTAATCGTCGAGAGATTATTCGGTTTACCCGAATACCTAAAGAAGAATAGTCATGCCAAGGCCTAATAAAAAAGCAAGATACAAAATGCTTAACAAACTCAGTGGGGATGATTAATGAGCACTAATGATATTTGCCATGTGGAGACAACCTCATTCCACAACGAATTGGATAGTAAAGACTATCCCTTTGAAAAAGATCGCTATTGGTTGTACACCTCAAAGGTATGTCCTTTTGCGCATCGTACTGAAATCATGCGCGCATTAATCGGGTTGACAGATTATATCGGTCTTACCATCGCTGACGCAGTTCAAACAGAACAAGGCTGGGATCTAGGTAATCGTTATAAAAGTGCGGATAGCGCACCCAGTCCTATTACTGACATTAAAAGATTGCCCGATATCTATAAACTAGCCGCGCCGGGCTATACTGGTCGTGCATCAGTGCCGGTATTGTTTGATACAAAGACCAATACTATTGTTAATAATGAATCATCAGAAATAATCCGCCAATTCGATCAGATCGCGACACAACAATTCGAACACACAACACTTTATCCAGATGATAAACAGACACTGATTGATGAATTAATTACTGAATTGGCTGATGAATTAATCACCCCTATCTATCGTGCTGGCTTCGCAAAGGATCAACAAACTTACCAATCCTATTTTGAAAAGGTATTTACCTGTTTAACAAAGCTCAATAAAAGACTCGGGGAAACAGAGTCTTTTATTACCGGAGATAGTCTCACACTCGCAGACGTACATGCCTATCCGCATATAGTGCGTTTCGATGCGGCTTATCATTCACTGTATCGTTTGAACAAACACTTCATACGAGACTATCCAAACATTACGAACTATATGGAGCGTCTTGGTGAGATACCGGCCTTCGGTGGAACATTAGATATACAAGCTGTTAAGGAAGGCTATTTCTTAGCCTGGAACCAGCCAACAGAAGGAAACTTTACACCTCTTGGGCCGGAGGTTAATCCACGTTCTGGTGTAGCAATTACTGTTAATACATAACTTCTATAATAAAAATTAATTAATAGAATTATGTGGAAAGCATTACTAATCATTGTTGCCATTGGTTTTATCTATAATTGGCAAAGTAGTACTACCGTATCGATTGATTCAAATATTTCAGATTCGTTTCCCATAGAATATGCTTCCTCTTTATCGATTAAAAAATCACCACTACAAAAAAACATTAATAGTGCTAAACAATCATTCCAGTTTGATAAGTTCACAATAACACCGCTAGCCAACTTCCAACTTATTGGACGAGTACTTGGAGCAAAAAGTTATCGATCTGATCGCGAGTCTGCGCTTTCGCCTGTAGATTTAGCACTCGGCTGGGGGCCGATGGCAAATTCAGATACGCTAGATGAATTGACGATCACACAATCCAACCGCTGGTATCACTGGCGCACAGATGAATTCCCTATACCAAGACGAGACATTGAAACAAACAGCGCAAACATGCACTTCATCCCCAGCAATAGTGAGGTTGAAGCAAAACTAAAATCCATACAGTCTGGTGACATTGTGAAATTAATGGGATATCTAGTTCACATCGATGGCGAAAATGGTTGGAAATGGACCAGCTCAATGACTCGCGCAGATACTGGCAGTCATTCTTGTGAAGTTATTTTATTGGAAGATATTAAAACAATTTAAAATTTGTAGGCTTGTCCTGATAAATATAGTGACTAAATATCAAGCAAGACTTATCACACAAACCCTTCCCTACGTTCAACCCGATAGTAATAAACACCTAACACCACACCACGTACTGCGATGAAAACGGTGAATGCCAACCATAGGCCATGGTTACCCATGAATTGAAACACATACCAGATGGGCAGAAAGAAAAAGAAGGTGCAGATCAACATGGCATTGCGCATCTCTGGTCCACGGGTTGCGCCGATGAAGATACCATCGAGTAGAAAACACCAAACTGAGATCAACGGCAGGACTATCATCCAAGGCAAATAGACTAATGCGATTTCGCGTACTGACGTTATATCGGTTAATAAATTGATTAATGGCTCACCGGCAAACCAATAAAATACTGTGAAGGCTAAGCCGAAAGCCAGTGACCATTTCAAAGCCAGTGATACGGCTTTATTAAAAAGGTCTTTGCTCTTTGCGCCGACGGCTTTGCCGACCAAGGCTTCGGCAGCGTGATTAAAACCATCTAAGGCTAAGGCCATGAGTAAATAAAATTTCATTAAGATAGAGTTTGCTGCGAGGGCCAAATCACCATGTGTTGCACCTTCACGGGTAAAAAAAGCAAAGACCAGTATTAAGCAGATGGTTCGGATAAAGATATCATTGTTTAAGCGCATAAAACTTTTCATCTTTTCGAGATGCAAGATTTC
>Ga0209630_10000514_pt1 | contig 43748 bp, 37 predicted proteins | sample COG_01_FD_184745 | JGI IMG/M metagenome (GOLD analysis project Ga0209630, IMG submission 184745) | Pelagic Microbial community sample from North Sea - COGITO 998_met_01 (SPAdes) (version 2) | ecosystem: Environmental > Aquatic > Marine > Neritic zone/Coastal water | place: Helgoland, sampling...
GCAACACCTGTTGCAAAGATTAAATTTATGACTCAATTTTGACTATCTCTGGTAAACATTAGTTTGAAGACTTACAAAGTCAAGCATAGTTACAGGTAAAGTAATTGTTTCACCAATGCATGTTGAACCGCCACATTTGTCATTGGTATGGCCAGTCCAAATTATGGAAGGTGAGATATTGCACGTGTTATGGTGCAAGGTATAAGGACCATAATAATAGGTAATGGTTGAGGTGCCAGTTTTAAGGCATTCGTTACTTTCAAATAAATAACTATTACAATCAATGCGCATTAACACACTTTTGTCTCCGCCAGAGGTGGTTTCAACGTCTATTTCGAAATTGTAGGTAGAGGTACTGTCTCCATTATCAACGACGGTTTTCCTAAAGTCGTCAACATAACCGCAATTTTGACTAAATACAGAATGGGATACAAGTAGGCAGATGCATGCCAAGGCAAGGTTTAAATTTTTCATCATCTTAATAATATAGTAAGTATAGTAGTTCCCTAATCCTTCAATTAAGGACTGTAAGGATTACACAATTTCTTGACAATGTCGCGCGCGATATTGTCATATTTTTTACATTTAGTATAATTTACTATAAGACGACTAGTTAGTTGTGACTATCTATGTGGCTTGGCCAATAAAGCGGATAAGGGAGGCCTCACCTCTATGAAAACTACCTTCATCAAGAAGCTCAACTGATTCAGAAATCTCAATATTAGTTAACTGGTCAAAATCGTCAAGTAACAATTCTTTCGTAAACAACATGTCTAACCGCTTAGGCCCACCAGACAAAGGGTTTTTAGAATTGTATGGTAGTTGTGTTTGATTGAAGCCTTCCAATATGATTGTCCCATTTGGTTTTAAGAGTGACAGCAGCTTTTTATGATAGGATTTTCTGATTTCAGGAAAGAAATGTGCGTAAACAAGTACAACGGCATCAAAAGACGATGGAGTATAGTGTAGATCTTCTAATCCACCGACTTGGTATGAAATGTCAACTGAATTTTCACTAGCGAATTTCAAGGCATTGTTACAAGCGACCTGACTATAATCAAATGCGTGTACGTCAAACCCTTGTTTGGCTGCGTATACAGCATTTCTTCCTTCCCCTTCTGCCGGAAACAGGATTTTTGAACCTTTTTCAAAATCTGCAAGGGAATTTTTTACGAATGCACTGGGTTCTGCCCCATATGCATAACCTTCTTCATCATATCTGCTATTCCAAAATGAAGTAGCCTCGTCTCGTGGAGTGCTCATTTTTTTGAGGTTTTAACCGCCTTACTGTAGTGATTGTAAATGGCATTGATAAAACTCAGGATGATACCAATACCAAGTATGATATAGAAAATGGTGAACAATTTGCCTCCATCAGTTTGAGGAGAAAAATCACCGTAACCAATCGTGGATAAGGTAATTACTGAGAAGTACGCACAATCAATCCATCTCCATCCTTCAAGAACATGGTATATGACCGTCCCACCAGCTAATGTGATCAACGTCGTGATGAGCAAGTCTCTATATTCTGCATCTTTTAAAAATGAAAGAAGCGTTCGAAAGAATAACATAAACCTTTAGTTTTATTAAGCGAATGTAACGTTATCGATGTGGATTTGAAATATACTCAGATGGTTTAATCCTCTTTCAAGCAACGAAATTTGGTTAATAGGTGTCTCAATGCAAAAGGATTCTATGAAACTTAATTTAATCATACTCTTTGGTGCGCTGATTTTGGCAAGTTGTAACGCAGATGAGACGCCAACAAAAAGTGGCAATTTTATTGAGTTTAAAGCTACTTGTGATGCCACGTGTTCTGTAAGTGCATTTATTGATCGTGGCAGTGAAATAACAAGGCAAGAAACAGCTGAATTTACGGATGAATTTGAGCTTACACACACGGCTGATTTGTTACCAGGCGACAAGGTGTTGTTGTTTGTAATGCCTTTAGATGGAGAAGTGCACTTGATTAAAACCGAAATTTATATTGATGGCCAATTACAGGCAAATCAAAACAAGGTTTGTCATGCCGGAGGTGGCTGTAGTTTCGAACAAGAATAGTTATTTCTTAATCTTCACTAGGTATTCTTCAACCTCTCTAGGAACCATAAATTTGATACCTCTACCGAGTCTTAAATAACTACGTATTTGAGTTGATGAGATGTTCAACATAGGGCCTTTTAGCAATCGTACTTTTTGATTTTTCGCAAAATCTCCGCCAGGGTTATTTTCTCGATTGTAAACAATTAAATCGTACTCTAACAAGATTTGCTCATGTTCCTTCCACTTGTCGAAATGTTGTAGGTTGTCAGAACCAAGAATTAAAGCGAACTCATCTTTTGGGTGCTTTTTAGTCAAGGCAACTAAGGTGTCGAAGGTATACGAAGGTCGCGGCATGTCAAACTCGATGTCGCAGGCCTTAAACTTCGGCTGATCCTTAATGGCTAGTTTCACCATTTTTAAACGATCTTTTTCATCGTATAAATCTATAGGTGATTTAAGCGGATTTTGAGGCGATACAACAAACCATATCTCATCCAATTTAATCTGATCTAAGATGAATTGACTAAGTATTAAATGCCCTTGATGAATTGGATTAAATGATCCAAAAAACAGTCCTATTCTCATAATATTATAACGCCAAAAAATACTTGACGATGCTTTCAGTTTCTATAAGTGTGTGTGCTAAGATATTATTAATCAATACAATATCAAATTCTTTCTCGTATTTAAGCTCTTCATTGGCCTTGCCAATTCGTTGAGCCAATTCGTGCTCAACTTCAGTTTCTCGCTTTTTTAGTCGATCCATTAATTCAGCAATACTTGGTGGACGTAGAAAAACAGCTAGTGCTTTTTTGCCATAGATTTTCTTGATATTCAGACCTCCTACAACATCAACATCAAAAATCACCGACTTGCCTAAAGACCAGATTCTTTCTACTTCTGACTTCAAAGTACCATAGTAAAGTCCGTCGTAAACCTGCTCATATTCTAGAAAGGCGTCGCTTTTAATTTTTTCCTCGAATTCTTCTATGGTGAGAAAGTAATAGTCCTTACCATGAATTTCGTTTGGTCTTTTTTTCCGTGTGGTTGCTGAGACCGAGAACGCTAAATCCGTATTTGTTTCTAATAAATGGCGAACAACAGTTGTTTTGCCAGAGCCGGAAGGCGCAGAAAAAATGACAAGCTTTTCCATTATAGAACGTTTAACGTTTGCTCCTTAATTTTTTCAAGCTCTTCCTTCATCACAATAACCAACTCTTGCATAGGAGCATACCCAGCTTTAGAACCGAGTGTGTTTATTTCTCTTCCCATTTCTTGGCTAATAAAACCAAGTTTTTTCCCATTTGTGCCTTTACGAACTTCTTTGTCGAATAATTCACAATGTGCCTTGAGTCTGTTTTTTTCTTCGGCGATATCCAGTTTTTCTAAATAGTAAATAAGCTCTTGCTCAAATCTATTTTGATCCACTTTGTTGTCTTTTCTAAAGTCTTCTAAACCGGCGCTTAATCGCTCCTTTACCAATGCTTTTCGAGCTATTTCATGCGTTTCAATAGGCTCAAGTTGCTCAAGAATTATTCTATTGTGATTCAGCAGCATGGTTCCAAGCGCTTCGCCTTCTTGTAATCTAAACGTGTCAAATTTTGAAAAGGCATCATCTACGGTTTCCAAAACATCTTTCCAATCTGAGTCTTCAAGAGTTGCGTCGTCTGTAGCCATGACATCAGGCATCATAAGTATGCTTCTTAAGATGTCTTTATCATCTGTACCAAGATCGTCGCTTAACGACTTAATCTGGCCGTAATAATGTTTGGCAAGCTTTGTATTGAGTTTGGCCCCTTCTGCTACTTCATCGACGCGGTCGACGCTCAATAGGCACAAAACAGAACCTCGAATAAGTTTAGGTGTAAGGTATTTTCTTAAAAGTGCTTCTTTTTCCCCAAGAATTTTTGGGCACCGTAAGTTCAATTCTAAGAATTTTCCATTGAGTGATTTTACCTCAACTTTAATATGATATTTTTTGGTAATCTTTTCAGCATTACCGTAGCCAGTCATGGATCGAATCACGCTTTCTTTCTATTAGAATTAACCAAATAAACACCTATAAATATCACAACAGCAAAGATAACTTTTTCCAAAGAAAGGGATTGATTTTCAGCGTTTATTGCGATAAAAGTTGCAATAACGGGTTGAAGGTAAATATACGAAGCAACTAGGTTGGGTGAAGCTTTTTGAACCGCCCACGCGTTTAGCAAATAGGCTACAAAAGTTGTCATGATGGCCACAAAGCCTATTGCAACCCAAATGTCCATCGGAAATTGACCATAGTCAGCAGCACGCAGATCGGACCAAGCAAAAGGTAAAACGAGTAACGTCCCGAATATGAATAAGTGCTTAATCACAAACAACGCCGTGAATTTCTTGAGCAGTCGTTTCACATAGACCAAATAGAAGGCAAAGCTTGTTGCATTCAATAAGACCATGATATCTCCGGAGGCACTTTGGGTGCTAAACTCAAATGCCCGACCCCCAATAAGAAAGAGTGCTCCAATGGCTGCAATGAGCATGCCTATTGCTTGCCAAAGCCTTATTCGGTCTTGAAGAACGAAAACAGAAAATATGAGAACAAAAATGGGAGCGTTTAACATCAAAACAGAAGCGTTCACTTCAGATGTAAACGCAAGTCCATTAAAAAAGAGGAGCATATTCCCAGCAACGCCAAAAATCGCAGCAATTAAAAACTGCAGGTAGTCTTTTTTGTCGATTACCTTTTCTCGTGTCCTAAAGAGTGCAACTAAATTGAATAATACAGCCGCTACAAGAACCCGAACGAAAACAAATCCCGAGGCTCCAAGATAGGCGGGCATAATATCCTTCGCTATGGTATAATTCGCGCCATAAATCAATGATACAGTGAGCAGAGCGAGATGCACACGAAGGTTGTTTTTCATGAATGGCAAAAGTAAGGGAAGTTTAGATGGAAGGCGTAAAGTGAAGCGCCCCTTATCGCCTAAGAAAGATTCTAAATAATAATACAAATAGCAATATTTCCCATTTGTGTAATTTATTGTCTATATTTCAACCGAATTATGCTGAGCAATCTGCGTAATTCAACTACTTATTACTTACTACTTGATGAAATGGAACTTAAAAACGAGCCAAAAATAGGGTTAGAACTGTCCCTGAAAAAAACTTTAGTAATTACAACTGTTCTTGCTGTATTACTCTCACTTGGTGTATTTATGTACACAAATCTATCTTCAACTCCAGACACCTTTGCCGGAACACAAGGCACTTCCACATTTTCGTGCTATGGCCCAGCAGGTATTGGAGACAATACTACGAATCGTTTCTGTTACGACCTTGATTCACTCAATTATGAAGACGACGACCTCGTATCTTCTATCACAAACATTGGTGGAAATGGCACTGCATGGTCACAATCGACCACAGCAAATCAACCTGCGTTTCAGCTTGGGTCATCTGCAATGAATGGTCACCCGGTCTTAGAATTTGACGGCGTAAACGACTATTTGATGATGCCAGACCAGAATGATTTAAATAAGTCTACCTCAAATGAAAGAACATACATTGTTGTTGTACGCACAAGTAATGACATTACAAACCGCCAGGTAATTTACGAAGAAGGTGGAGCCACACGTGGAATAAACTTTTACATCGTCAACAGTAAACTATACGTAGCTGGCTGGAATAGAAACAATGACGGTTCAGACGCACCGTGGCAGTTTAAAAGTGTTGATTCAACAATCGCCACCAATACAGAATACATCGTAACTATGGTATACGATGGAAGCACAGACAATACCACTTCTGGTCGAATCTTAGCCTATTTGAACGGTAGTTTGATGGGAACAGCCACAGGAGTTGGTAAACTGTATAGCCATGGCGACGATATTGGCTTAGGAGCAATGAACAGAAATTCATACTTCGAAAATGGCAACGGCAGTGGAAATGGAAATTACTTTAATGGTGATATCGCAACGTTCATTCAATACAACTATGCCCTGGATACGGCTCAACGCACGATCTTGGAAAACAGCTTGTCTTCAAAATTTGGTATAGCCATACAAAACGACTTATACAGTCATGACGCAAATGGATACGACAACTTTGTTGCTGGTATCGGTCGGTCAACTTCTGACGTAAACGATTGTGCAGCACGCGGAAGCTTAATCCAGTTGTTAAATCCAACGGATTTAGAGGCTGGAGAATATTTACTTTTTGGATATAACCTAGAATCTGGCGGAACGACCGAGTCCAATCCAGATAGCATTCAAAATCGATGGAATCGAAACTTAAAGTTTCAAGAAACTGGGGATGTAGGTGCCGTTGATATCATCTTCAATTTAGATCAAGCAGACTTTACAGTTACTGATGAAGACGACCTACGTTTAATAATTGACACAGACGGGGATGGTGATATGACAGATGCGCAGATTGTGCATGGGACGTACAACAGCTCAAGTAATACAATAACGTATTCTGGCATAGTCGTTAACAACGATGCCCTTTATTCGATGGGGTCTACAAGCTCTGCAAATGCCTTACCCGTTGAGTTTTTATATATAACTGCAACACAAGACCGTGATGTAAACAAAATTAAATGGGCCACTGCAATGGAAGAAAACAACAGCCACTTTATTGTGCAACGCACACACGACGGGGCGAGTTGGGAATCGTTAACCGAAATTGGCGGTGCAGGATTTTCTTCAAATGTGTTGAAATACGAATACATCGACATGAATCCTTATATGGACGTGAACTACTACCGTATTATGCAGGTAGATTACGATGGAAAATATGATTATTCTGATGTCGTTATGGTCAATAGCTTGTTACAACAGGCCGATATTAATCTGAAAGTTTTTCCTAACCCAGCCACTGATAAAGTGCAGGTGCGATGGGGAGAGAATGAAGAGACCGGAAAAATTGTTGTATTAGGGTTAAACGGTAAAGTTGTCGCTGAACAACTTCCGGATCAACACAACAATGCAACCATTGATTTGACCTCCATCAAAGATGGCATTTACTTCATCCAATTCATTGGATCGACAACAACCAAAACAGAAAGATTGGTTGTCCGTCACTAAACTAGAAACTGTTTTTTTATTAATCTATTCTATACTTTTTTCTCCCGTCGACATATCGACGGGAGTTTTTTTTAGCCAAATGTAGATAGGTCCCATTGTGGTGAGCCATAAACCAATTGCTGGTCTTTTATGGAAAGCGGACTATCGATGTTATTGGCGTACAAACTCCCAGTGCCTAAACCCTGCGGCATACTGGTTTGGTATTGACTAACCCACTGGGCGATGGCATTTAACCCAATGTTAGACTCTAAAGCTGACGTTGCCCACCAACCAATAGCATGTCTTCTACAAAGCTCAATCCATTTGTCTGACACCGTAAAACCTCCAATCAGATTGGGTTTTAAGATTACGTATTTTGGAGTAATGTGTGTCAATAATGTTTCACCATCCGCAAATACATCAACTCCGATGAGCTCTTCATCTAACGCAATATCGATTTTCGATTCAGTACACAATCGTGCCATAGCATCCCATTGATTTACTTGAATCGGTTGTTCTATACTATGAATATCAAATCGGCTTAATTCCTTTAATTGAATAGCAGCTTCATCGGGCAAAAAAGCACCGTTGGCATCCAATCGAATTTCTAAATCAAAAGCGTTATGCCGTGATCGAACTCTTTCCAAAAAACGACATTCCGCATCAAAATCGTGCTGCCCCACTTTGAATTTAATACACGTATATCCTTGTTCAATTTTGCTGATGGCTTCATCGTACATTTCGTTTAAATCAGCCATCCAGACGAGGCCGTTAATCGGAATCGGTTGGCCAAGAACGAACGGCGTGTCAAAAACTAAACGTTTGCCACCATTTTTTAAGTCAAGCAGGGCTGTCTCAATCCCAAAACGTATAGAAGGGTATGGATTTAAATCAAGCTCTTCTACGTTTAATTCCTTTGGTCCCTCACAAATTGTTTGACACACTTGATGGAGTATCTCGTCATAATCTGCAACATCGTCAATGCTCAGTAAGTGCAATGGTGACGCTTCTCCAATACCAGTAATGCCATTTTCTAACAACAGCACATATCGAATATCACGTGACTTAAAAACATTTCGACTTGTTTTCGCCGGCTTATTAAATTCTAGCGTATGGTGGACGATCTGGTACTCCATTTATACAAGTAGAAAGGTTATCGTAACTACCATTAAAAGGGTGAGAAGAACGTGAAACTTAAGCAGGGCATTGTACTTCGGTCTGTTTTTGGCGGCATTATCCAACCCTCGTAATCCAATCCAATGTGCCAGAAACAATAGTCCAACTAAAGCAATTAGCAAACCATCGTGAGCTGTAGAAACACGTATAAAGTAGATTAAAAATCCAATGGCGGTAATATTTAAAATCAACTGATAAATTTCAGCACGTCTTTTACCAAGCTTTGCGGCTAATGTAATTTTGCCATTTTTCTTATCTCCATCGATGTCTCTAATGTTGTTAATGTTTAAAACACCTGTTGCTAGCAAACCAACAGCCGAGGCTGGCCATATTGATTGGTAAAATCCATAATCGAATTTCAATACATGAAGATAATAAGTGCCTAACACAGCAACCAAACCGAAAAATATGAATACGGCTAGGTCACCTAATGTACTGTAACCATATGGGTTCTTTCCAGCAGTATATTTTATGGCGGCCGCAATGCTAATTACACCCAGTAGAAAAAACAGTAGAAATTGTATTTCTATCGAGTCCAAAGCCAACCACAATAGTGAAACACCGCTAGTCAGGGTTAAGATTGACGTAACTATTAACGCATTGCGCATCTGCACTTCAGACAAAGACCCACTCGCTAGTGCTCGATCCGTTCGTGTTTTGTCGTCGGTTCCCTTTTTAAAGTCACCGTAGTCATTAGCAAAATTGGACAGTATTTGTAAAAGGATTGCCGTTGTTAAGGCAAGCGCCGTAATCCACCAATCATGTTCGTAGAAAAAACTTGCCAAAACCGACCCAGCCGAAATAGACGCAATTGCTAAAGGCAATGTTCTTAATCGAGCGGCTTGAACAAAAGCTTTGATCATACAAATTATTTAATCACATCAAGTTCACGACCAATTTTTATAAAGGCGTTGATGGCTTTATCTAAATGAGATTTTTCGTGACCTGCTGAAACTTGAACCCGAATACGTGCTTGACCTTTTGGGACAACAGGGAAATAAAATCCAATAACATAGATGCCTTCTTCAAGTAATTTTTCAGCAAATACCTGAGACAATTTAGCATCGTACAACATGATCGGTACGATAGGATGGGTTCCAGATTTGATGTCAAATCCGGCTTCCGTCATCTTATCTCTGAAGTAATCGGTATTCTCTTCTAGCGTGTCTCGAAGATCGGTGGTTTGACTTAGCATGTCTAACACGGCAATACTAGCACCAACGATAGAAGGTGCAACCGTATTGGAGAAAAGATATGGACGAGATCGTTGACGTAACATATCAATGATTTCTTTTCGTCCTGACGTGAAACCACCTGAAGCACCACCAAGGGCTTTGCCCAGTGTTCCTGTTATTATGTCAATCTTGCCAACTACACCGCAATGCTCGTGCGTACCGCGACCCGTTTTACCCATAAATCCACTGGCATGGCACTCGTCAATCATAATTAAGGCCTTATATTTTTCGGCCAATTCAACTATTTTGTCAAGTTGTGCGATGGTGCCGTCCATAGAAAACACACCGTCGGTAACAATAATTCTATTATTAGCGCCTTGACTTTCTTGCAGGCATCTTTCCAGGTCATCCATGTTGTTGTGCTCATATCTGTATCGAGCAGCTTTACATAAACGCACTCCATCAATTATAGAGGCATGGTTTAAGGCGTCGCTGATAATAGCATCATCTTTGTTCAACAAAGGTTCAAAAACACCTCCGTTGGCATCAAATGCCGCGGCATACAGAATGGTGTCTTCTGTGCCCAAGAATTCAGAAATTTTTTGCTCCAGTTGTTTGTGTATGTCTTGAGTACCGCAAATAAACCTAACGGACGAAAGCCCGTATCCATGGGTGTCAATTGCATTTTTGGCCGCCTCAACAACTTGTGGATGGGAAGACAAGCCTAAATAATTATTGCCGCAAAAATTAATAACAGAATGACCAGAGCTAAGCGAAATGTCAGCCGCCTGAGGCGAGCTAATAATGCGTTCGCTTTTGTATAATCCCGCTTCTTTGATTGCGGCTAATTCCTTTTCTAAATGTGGTTTTAAAGTATCAAACATTGGATGTCAAATTTTGAACAAATCAACGGTTTTTTTTGTTTATAATGTGCTTTAAAGCTTCCCTAATTGGAGTTTGAACGGCACAATTCAAATTTTTAGCCTAAAAAACAGGCAGTTTGTCGGTGAATGACAACCTTTTACTCGGTTATTGGTTTGGATAGTATTGGCTTAAATAAATGTTACTTTTGCCGCTGTTTAAAGGCTTGGTAACATATTAACTCAAAGTCTTAAGTTATACAATTTTCGAATGGCAGAAGAAAAGAATAAGAGACCTAAAATTATTGTGAAAAAGGATTCCGGCAAACCTGAAAAAAAAGGTGGACTCCCACGATTTAGTATGAGTTGGATATACGTGTTAATCGCGATTATCCTCATTACTATGTTGTACTTTCCAGGTGGTGGGGAAAACACCCTACAAACCAGAGAACTTCACGACATGCTCGCAAATAAAGAGGTCGAAAAAATTGAAGTTATTAATGGCACAAAGGCGTACATATACCTTTCAGACAGTGCCAAGAAATCAGAGAAGTATACAAAGGAAAACAGAGACAAGGGGTTTAAGAAACCTATGAATCCGAATGCTCCAGACTATACGATTAAGCAGATTCCAGATTATCAATCCTTTAAAGAGGATGTAGCCTCAGCGCAAGAAGGGATCGCAAAAAACAAAAAAATTCTAATCGATACCGATGATGAACAGGACTACAGTTTTATAACCAACTGGGTACTGTTTTTCGCGTTATTATTTGGTTTTTGGTATCTCATGATGCGTCGTATGGGCGGTCAAGCTGGTGGTGGAGCAGGACAAATATTTAATATCGGAAAGTCTAAGGCTCAATTGTTCGACAAGGACACAAAGGTTAATGTAACCTTTCAAGACGTAGCCGGTTTAGAGGAAGCCAAAGTAGAGGTAATGGAGATTGTTGATTTCCTTAAAAATCCTAAAAAATATACAGACCTTGGTGGTAAGATACCTAAGGGTGCATTGCTTGTAGGCCCTCCAGGAACAGGTAAAACGTTATTGGCTAAAGCAGTAGCTGGAGAAGCCAATGTTCCATTTTTCAGTTTATCTGGTTCAGACTTCGTTGAAATGTTTGTTGGAGTTGGTGCTTCAAGAGTAAGAGACTTGTTCAAACAAGCGAAAGAGAAAGCACCTTGTATCATTTTTATTGATGAAATTGATGCCATCGGGCGAGCAAGAGGAAAGAATGCCATGCAAGGTTCGAACGATGAACGTGAAAACACGTTGAACCAATTGTTAACAGAGATGGATGGTTTTGGAACTGATTCAGGTGTTATCATTGTGGCTGCGACAAACCGCGTAGATGTTCTCGACTCAGCACTGTTAAGAGCAGGTCGATTCGATCGTCAGATATATGCAGATATGCCGGATTTAAACGAGCGTCGAGCCATTTTTGATGTTCACTTGAAGCCGTTAAAAATTGAAAAAGAACTTGATCGTGATTTCTTGGCAAGACAAACTCCTGGATTTAGTGGAGCTGATATTGCCAATATGTGTAACGAGGCGGCATTAATCGCGGCAAGAAAAAACAAAAAGATCATTGAAAAACAAGACTTCTTAGATGCTGTTGATCGTATCATTGGAGGTCTTGAGAAAAAGAATAAGATCATAACTCCTGAAGAGAAAAGATCCGTGGCGGTTCATGAAGCTGGTCACGCAACGGTAAGCTGGTTATGTGAACATGCCAGTCCGTTAGTGAAAGTTACTATCGTACCTCGTGGAAGAAGTTTAGGAGCGGCGTGGTACTTGCCAGAAGAAAGACAGATTACAACCTCTGAACAAATTCTAGATGAAATGTGTGCTGCGTTAGGTGGTCGTGCCGCTGAATTTGTGACATTCGGCAAGATATCTACAGGTGCGTTAAGTGATTTGGAAAAGGTTACGCGTCAAGCCATGGCTATGGTTTCGATATATGGTTTGAACGAGAAGGTTGGTAATATTTCATATTACAATATGAACGAAGGGTTTACCAAACCATTTAGTGAGCAAACAGCTGCTTTGATGGATGACGAAATCAAAAAGTTAACAGACGAACAGTATCAACGCGCAATAAAAATTCTTACCGACAATAGAGATAAGCTTGATCAGTTGGCCGATAAACTGTTAGAGAAGGAAGTTATCTTTAAAGAGGATTTAGAAGCGATATTCGGTAAACGACCTTGGGAAAAACCGGAAGAGAAGATGAAAAAAGTTGAGGTGAAAGAGGAAGTAGAAGCTGAAGCTGAAACGGAATCGGAAATTTCACCAGAACCAGAAGTGTCTGAAAATCCAAAGGAAGATGCTCCAACTGAAGAAAAGCCTAATTCAGAAGAATAGTTCTTAAAATATTTTACCAAAAGGAGGTTTCGAAAGAGCCTCCTTTTTTTGTGCTAAATCCCCAAGCCAATTTGCCCAGTCCGACTAAACAAAGATTGGTTCAGTCTTAGTCTTTCCTCATCTAGCTTGTACTTTTTCCTAGCCAGTTTAACCTGTTGTTTAATTAAATCGGCGTAATTGCCTTCACCCGACATCCGGGTTTTGAATCGACTATCTTGCACATCGCCGCCATGACAATCGGCAATGTGCGCCAATACTTTTTTCTTACGGTCCGGAAAATGTCGTTCTAACCAATCGCTAAACAATTCTTCAACACAGCCGTTTAATCGAACAATCGCGTACCCCATAAAGCTAGCACCCGCGTTAGACACAGCTTTAGCCAAGTCCATTATTTCAAAGCTATTGATAGCCGGAATGATTGGAGCCATCATAATGCCAACAGGAATACCGGCATGTGCCAGTTTTTCTATTGCCTTGAGTTTTCCTTTTACCGATGAGGTTCTTGGCTCAAGAACACGTCTTAATCCATCGTCTAAAGACGTAATGCTAAATATGACTTGTACTAGATTGTCTTTGGCCATCGGAGCCAGGATATCCAAATCGCGCGTTACCAATGTGTTTTTGGTAATGATGCCAACAGGATTTTTATGTGTCTGACAAACCTTTAGTAAACCTCTTGTCACCTCTAACTTGCGTTCAATGGGTTGATAACAGTCTGTGTTTCCACTGAGCATTATTGGCTCGCCTTTCCAACTCCTGCTCATAAATTTTTTTGTCAGCAACTGAGGGGCGTCTTTTTTAACGAGGATGACATTTTCGAAGTCAACACCACCGCTATACCCCCAAAACTCATGAGTAGGTCTGGCGTAACAGTAGCTGCAACCATGCTCACATCCTTGGTAGGGGTTCATACTCCAAGGCATGGGTATATCTGGACTTAATACTTGATTGAGAATGCTTTTGGCCTGAATTTGAATGATTTTGGTTTTTGACGCACCTACATCTTCTAGTCTTTCACCTTCATCTGCCTCATACTGATGGGAGTCGAATCGATTAACCGAATTTATTGAAGTACCTCTACCTTTAATCATGATGCATTTTACACCTTGAATACATCTTTATCAATGTATACCTTGCAGTATGGATAACTTTATACTTGTAAACAAGTTACGAAAAACGGCAAGAGTTTGTGCTACAAAACGTTGAAGAATCTTGTTATTTCAAATCCATTTTCGTCTGTTACGGTTAGCTTGTGCTTTCCTGTTTTTGGTAGAAAGTCGAGTTGATGAACGTCTGTGGTGGTGGCAATAAATTGTTTGTCTACATACCAAAATAATTCAGCATCGCGACGACGGTGAACGGCTTCAAAAATGACGTTTCCTTTTTTCCCATTCAAAAGTGTGGGAATGCGAATCACACTATTCCGCAGTGGGTATAAAACGTCTAAGTCTTTTGTGTTTTGAGCACATCCAATCTTGAATTTAGGAAGCGGTGCATACTCAGGGTGATTGGCTTTATAGAAACTTTCTGCAGCCGTTGGAATCACAAACCAGGATTTCGTTTCAGTGTTATTTGGTAATTCACAATCGGCAAAAACACGTTCGCCTGTGCTTTTGGACAAATGAATTTTTTGGTGAAACCCACAGGAGGAAGAAACCATACAGGGTTTAGGTATATACGATTTAACGCCCTCGTCACAATGTTGGCCATAGCGCTGGCCACTTTGTTTACAAAGCGTAACGAATTTCATGTCTCTGGTTGGTTTTGTAAACCACAAAGCGTTTGGTAAATGTTGAAATACCTGAAACAGCACTGGTGCTGCAGTGTTGCTACCAGTCATGCCTGGAACTCCTTCTCCAGATGCATTCCCTGCCCAAACACCAACCACATACTTTTTGGTTACACCAATGGCCCATGCATCGCGGGCGCCGAAGCTTGTTCCAGTCTTCCATGCTATTTTTTGCTTGCCATCAAACCGTGTCCAATATTGCTCACTAGTTGGCCGATTAACGGACGACATGGCTTCGAGTACTTCATAAGCAACTGATGGCGACAGGCCATGAGCGCTTTCGACGTTTTGAGCAGCAGCCGATAGCTTGGCATACGCATGGCTTAAGTCCCATAGATTCGCTTCTGCACCACCCAACACTAGTGCTAGCCCATATTGCTCTGCCGGCCTAAATAATGTAGTCAGACCAAACTCAATTAAGTTTTGTTTGAATCTAGAAACGCCATACGAGCTCAATAAACGTACTGCAGGAATGTTTAGTGATCGTGCCAGTGCCTTTGAGGCAGGTACGATTCCATCGTATGATTCATCATAATTCTGAGGCGCATAACCGTTAATACGCGTTGGATAGTCTGCAACCAGCATTTGAGGCGTGAGTTGTCCATTTTGCATGGCCTTGGCGTATAAAAATGGTTTTAATATGCTGCCTGTACTTCGTGGGGCTTGAACAATATCGACATGCTTTTTATCCGATTCGGAACATGGGGTATTCCCGACATAGGCAACGGTTTTGCCAGTTTCAACATCCAGAACAAGCACTGCCAAGTTCGCAATACCTTTTTTTACATTTCGGTTAAAATGCCTCGTAACAATGTTGTTTACTCCGGATTGAATATTTCTGTCTATGTCTGATCGTATTCGTTTTCCTTTGAGTCCTTGTGCGCTGATGTATGCCATGTAATGTGGGGTCATTTGCGGAAGAGGTTTGGGCTTTGCAGGCAAAGGTTCTGCAATCGCCGTTTCATATTCTAGATCGGACAAATCTTGGTTATCGTGCATGCGCTTTAACAACCGATTTCTTTTGTCTTTTAATGCTTGTCGGTTTTTCGACATATGAATCAACGAAGGAGCGTTTGGAAGAACAGCTAATGTCGCTGATTCGGCCCACGAAAGTCTGTTGGGGTCATGTCCAAAATAGCGCCAGCTTGCAGCCTCTAGTCCAACTACGTTGCCTCCAAACGGGGCATGGCTGGCATGAAGTGCGAGAATTTGATCTTTTGTTAATTGCGTTTCCAAACGAACGGCCATCACCATTTCTTTGAGTTTATCAGATAGTTTTCTACCTGTGCGTTTTCTACTCATACGTATCACTTGCATAGACAAGGTGCTTCCTCCGCTTACCAGTCTTTTTGAAGTGATGTTTTGGATAGTAGCCCGACCAAGTGCCAGCAAACTAACGCCATGATGTTTTTCAAAACGATAGTCTTCAAACTCGATGAGGGCAGTTTTGAACTTTAGCGGGATGCTGTCCGATTGGGGGAATCGCCATTGACCATCTGACGCAATTTGTGCCATGAGCAACTGGCCATTTACATCTTCAACTACAGTGCTATACGAAGTGTCGAATAAGGTATTGGGCAGGCAGAACAAAAAATATACACCAAGAGCCAGCAGACTGCGTTTAGTCCATTTTTTGATTTTTGGTATCCTTCTTAATGCTAACATCTTTAATCCTAAGTTCAAATATGTACCAAGGCTTATTATTTGCCAGTTGTAAACTATTATCTGCACTTGGTTGCGGTATAAGGGTGCCCTATTTTTGATTAAATGTTTTGGCGTACCATTTTCTTCTTGATGACTATTGGTCTGAGTTACTTCAATGTATTTAGCCAACAGAATTATTTTAAGCATTTTAGCCTTGAACAGGGACTGCCGCAGTCACAGGTTTTTGATGTTATTAATGACAGTCGTGGGTTTATTTGGGTCGGAACGCGGGGTGGAGGTATAGCGCGATTTGATGGGAATACATTCAAAACATATAACACCCAGCAAGGCTTAATAAACAATTTTGTAAACTGTATTTACGAAGACAAAAATCAGAATATACTCGTAGGCACGCAATCAGGTTTAAGTAGATTTAATGGGTATGAATTTACCAATTACACACTTTCTGAAGATGGAGATATTCGCGTATTTACCCTTCACGAAGCGGATAGTAACCTGCTCATAGGCACTTCTAATGGTTTGTACATGTTGAAGAGTGACTCTATGATTAAGGTACCAAAACAGGATCAAGAAGATAACTTCTACGTGACGTCAATAACCAGTTATGGTGCCCATGTGTATATGGGCACAAACCGTGGATTGTACCTGTTAAATAGAAAAACGTTGGCTAAAGTCAGGTTTATCAGCAAGGTAGATGGTTTACCAGATAATTATATCCAGTGCCTGCTTAGTGATAGCAATGGCGTTTGGATAGGGACGTATGGCAAAGGCATTAAATTCTATGATGGAGATGATGTAACCAACTTGAGATTGCCCTTACCCTATAACACCATTTGTTACGATTTAATGCGAGATGGTGATGCGTTGTGGATAGCCACTCAAGGCAATGGAGCCTTGGTTGCAGACCTGAAAAACAACAAAATTGACCGTTACAACATCGCATCTGGGTTAACAAATAACCACGTTCGGAGCATTGCTGCTGACGCTTGGGGAAATGTTTGGTTAGGAACGTCAGGTGGGGGCTTGAACCAATTTGCAGGTCAACAATTTATACATATTACATCAAAAGACGGACTTCCAGACAACTATACCTACGCCGTTAACCAAGATAGAAATGGGGCTATTTGGGTTGGAACTGGAAGAAAAGGAGTGGTCAAAATCGATTCAAATCGATACACCGTGTATGGACAGGATTCAGGTTTTGCAAACATTAAGGTCAAGGCAATAGGGTCGTCCAATGACGGAACGCTATGGCTAGGAACTGAGGGTGAAGGGTTAGCCCTGTTTCAAGACAGCAGTTTTACTTGGTTGCAGGTAAGGGACGGACTTTGTGGTAACTATATCAAAGACATTGTATGTTGGCGCAAAAGTGATGTTTGGGTTGCCAGTCTTGATGGAGGCATCTCACATATCACACGTCGTAAGGGTAAGAATGGATTACGCATTAAAAACTACCGGTATCTGACCGAATTGCCATCCAACCGTATTCATGCATTAGCCTCTTATAAAAACGACATTTGGTTCGGAACGGAGAGTAAAGGGGTAGGGTTTATTCGCGGTGGCAAAGTCACTTTGGAAATTACGGAAAGTCAACTCAATTTTCAGAATGTTAGAGCCATACGGGCCAATTCCAATGGTATATGGATTGCTACTTCTGGAGGGCTATATCGGTATATTCCTGAGACTAAAATGCTCGTTGAGCCAACTCAAGGTGTCTTAAAGTCTCATAACTTATATCTCTTAGAATTTGATCAAATCGGACATCTGTATCTAGGTCATGAACGCGGATTAGAAAAGCTAACCATTAATGAAACGGGAGATGTTATTGAAATAGAATTTTTTGGTTCGGCCGATGGTTTCCGAGGGATAGAAACTTGTCAGAATGCTGGGTTTTGTGATAAGGAAGGTAACATGTGGTTCGGCACCATTAACGGCTTAACCCAGTATAATCCAAACAATGTACAAACTACGCAAATCAACCCGCGTGTATGGCTCGATAACGTTGATTTGTTTTATGAACAACTGGGACCCAATACCTTTGGGCATGCCCCAACATCGTGGAATAATTTAACAACGACACCTCAATTTCCGCATGATCAAAATCACTTAACGTTTACGTTTTCAGGGATTGATTTGAACAATCCGACCAAGGTGAAATACCAATGGAAGCTTAATGGGTTTGACGAAGATTGGAGAAAACCGACCGATAAAAAGGATGCGGTGTATTCTAATTTGCCTTCTGGTGAGTACGAGTTATTGTATAAATCAATCTCGTCTGAGGGAATTGATAGTAAAACCAAAAAGTGGCCCTTTGAAGTGCTTTTACCGTTTTGGAAAACATGGTGGTTTACCTTACTAATTTGGCTAATCCCAGCATTGATCATTGCCTTGTCCGTGATTATTTATGTGCGGAGAATTAAAGCGAGAGGCAAGCGAGATCGTGAAAAGCTACAAGTAGAAAAGGAGCTCATAGAACTTGAGCAAAAAGCCTTAAGACTTCAAATGAATCCGCATTTTTTGTTTAATGCGTTAAACTCCATTCAGTCGTTAGTAGCCCTAGAAAGACACCAAGAAGCGAGAAAATACCTTCAAAAATTTGCCAAACTAATGCGTTTAACGTTGCAAAATTCTCGCATTGATTCCATCCCACTTTCAGATGAAATTACGACGCTTCGCAACTACATCGAACTGGAACAATTTAGTATGAAGGCTCCATTTACCTACGAGATTATTCATGTGCCATCTGTTAATCCAGATAATACCTACATCCCACCCATGATGTTGCAGCCATTTGTTGAAAACGCCATTAAACACGGATTGCCTGAAAAGGGTGAAGACGGCAAACTCACCATTGGCTTTCAAGTAGACCAAAACAAATTGGTTTGTACCATCGCCGATAATGGTATTGGTCGTCCGGCGGCTATTGAAAAAGCCAAAGGGAAAAGTAAAAGTCACGAGTCTGCGGCCATACAGGTCATATCGGACCGAATAAAAATGCTCAACAAATCTCATGAAGGCAACCGCCTTGAAATCTATGATTTGGACAATGGAACATCGGTCGAATTGTCACTAGAAATTGGGTAACTAGTCTCTACTTAAAAAGATTCTGATGATGTACCAAAGCAGCAGCATGAAAGAGGCAAACAGCCCTAAAGAAGCGAGTATGTATTGATCTTTGGAGTATACATGAAACATGTTTGATGTCTGATACAGTATAGAACCTCCAGCTAGCAATACCATAGCACCACTAAACCAAAGACCAAGATCAAATCCAAAGATGATGCCAGCAACAATTAAGCACATGGCAATAATTCCTCCAATCACAATGATGCTTCTCATAAAGGAAAAGTCTTTTTTGGTGATAAAAACAACTGCAGTTAACCCAATAAACAATCCAATGGTAATCAATAAGGCCTGACCAAGAACATTAGGACCTAGTTGGGTGAGGGCGACATACATTAAGGGTACAAAAATGAACGCTTGTGCCGCTATATAAATAAGAAAGCCGGTGTATTGCTTCATTTTATTTTGTGTGCGCGCAACGATTTTCTCAGCTTGTGTTGTAACCAACATAAATAATCCAAGAACAATTAGCCACGTGTATCCAGACAACATGCTAAGACCAAGTTTTATAATGGCTGGGGTAGATAAGAAGATATATTCCAATACCAAAAACACTAAAAAAGCTCCAGCTACATGGCCATACGTACGTCGGAAGAAGTCTGTTCTTTCATGGAGTTCTTCGCCAGCGACAACTGGATAATCAAGTATTTCATTAGAATCGTTCATAGAAAATTTTTTTCAAAGGTAATCGCACTAGGATGTTGCACAACGTCTTTTTATCTCATTATTCAGTAACTTGCCTTTTAAAAGAGATACCATGAAAATTAAGATTGGAGGCGTTCCAGAGCATTTTAACTACCCATGGAAACTGGCTATCGAAGAGGGGAGTTTTTCAAATATTGGACTTGATGTTGAATGGTCAGATTGCGGAGGCGGGACTGGCGAGATGAATAAAAAGCTGAGAAGTGGTGAGTTGGATATAGCCGTGGTTTTGACTGAAGGCATAATTACCGATATCATAAATGGAAACCCGTCAATGATTGTCCAAAAGTATATTAAATCACCACTGATTTGGGGTATACATACTGGGGCAAATTCCGAAGTAAATTCCGAAACCAGCTTTGCTGACATCAAGTTTGCGATAAGTCGCCCAGGCAGTGGTTCTCACCTTATGGCCAGTGTGGAAGCGAAGAATCGTGGAATAACATTACAACCCAATCAGTTTGTAGATGTAGGCACTATCCACGGTGCAGTGGAAGCGTTAAATTCTGGAAAAGCGGATGTTTTGCTGTGGGAAAAGTTCACGACAAAGCCTTTGGTCGATGCAAGACAGTTGAAACACATCGGTGATACCGTAACGCCTTGGCCTTGTTTTATGATTGCCGCGCGTCAAGAGTTACTGGTCAAACACCCAAATATGGTTTGGAATCTATTATGGATTATTAGAAAAGTGAGCCGACATTTTATGAATGAAGAAGGCGCCGCTCAAACAATTGCAGATAACTATGGACTTAGCCTGCATGATGCGACCATGTGGTTTAATAAAACAGAATGGGAGCAAGACATATTCATATCAAAAAAGATGCTTAGCAACGTGGTTAATACGTTAATTGAAACAGGAATTGTTACTGATAAATTGACTTCGGAAGATGTGTGTTGGAACAGAACCATGGTTTATTAACCGTTTTCTGCGCAATAGATTTACCAAATACCTTAAACCGATATAAACAACCATGAAAACACCTAAATTATTAATACTTGCTGCAGGCTTATTGCTGTTTGTCGCATGCGATTATGGTAACGAATCAGATGTTGCCAATGACTACAATACCTCAGATGTTGCTTATGAGGCGGAAGCCGAGGAAGCAGCAACCGAAGATTTTAAGGCAGAAGAATCTCAATCGACGTATCGAAAAGAAGGGAGCTATGTAGAGCTAAAAAATGGAATTGCTCGGTTTACAGACAATGACGTCAAACAAGCGAACAAACCCGTGATGCGCACCAACGATAAAATCATCAAAAAGGGGAGTGTTGGTGTTAAAGTAAAAGACTTCGACAAACAGAAACATTTTTTTGAGGATTTAATCAGAAAGTTTGACGGCTATAAATCAAATGAGAACGAGCGTCGAGAAGTGTCGCGGGTGTCAAACACAATTGAAATAAGACTTCCTAACCAAAATTTTGACCAATTCATTGAGGCCATATCAATCAGTGATGGCGTTATGCATGTGGATTACAAAAGAACAAGTGCTGTAGACGTTGGGGAAGAGTATTATGACTTAATGACTCGAATTAAAACGAAAAAGGAAGTCGAAAAGAGATACATCGAAATACTGCGCAAAGCGAATAAGATCACAGACATTCTTGCAGTCGAAGACCAAATTCGTGTCATCCGTGAAGAAATCGAATCAAAAGAAGGCAGACTTAGATTTTTGAAAGACCGAATTTCTCTGAGTACGATTAGTCTATATGTATATCAAGAGTTAGAGTACGACGCGCCTTTGGTGGATAAGCCAACGTTTTGGGGTAAGGTAGCCAAGGCCGCATTTACCGGTTGGAATATGATATTAAGCTTCTTGCTTTTCCTGGTTTACATCTGGCCAATTGTTTTGATATTTATCTTCACAATTGTCGCATACAAGAAGAAATGGCTCATCTTTAAAAATAGAAAGTAAACTGATTTTCCCGGTTTGGTTTCAAATTGCCCAACACAATACGTTTACGCCTTAACCCGTATTTTTGCGTACTGAATAATAGTTTATGAGCAATTACGAAGCGTTTCGCGCTGAAATAGAAAAGGGATATACATTCAAAGGCGACAGCGTGCTATTAGGCACGAGCATGTTAGACGGTGGAGCCATCCAAAACCTACCAGTAAAGGCACCATTAAAAACATTTAACAGACATGGGTTAATTGCCGGAGCTACAGGGACAGGGAAAACAAAAACGCTACAAAATCTAGCAGAAAGATTATCTGAAAAAGGAGTGCCGGTTTTACTCATGGACATTAAAGGTGATTTGAGTGGATTGACACAAAAAGGGAACGGTCATCCAAAGATTGATGAACGGCACGAAATGATTGGTCAACCTTGGGTACCACGGGCATACCCTACTGAATTGCTGACTATTAGCGAACAAGAAGGTGTTCGAATGCGTGCAACCATTAGCGAGTTTGGTCCGGTTTTATTATCAAAGATTTTAGGGTTAAATGATACACAAGGTGGCGTGGTAAGTATATGTTTCAAATACTGCGACGACAACGCACTTCCACTTTTAGATATAAAGGATTTTAGAAAAGTACTTCAGTACATTGGGGATGAAGGTAAAAAAGAAATCGAGAAGGATTATGGCTATGTGAGTTCTAGCTCTATCGGTGCCATCATGCGTAAATTGTTAGAGGTGGAAGAGCAAGGTGCAGAAATGTTTTTTGGTGAGCGCAGTTTTGACGTAGACGACTTAATGCGTGTCAACAAAAATGGCATGGGTTATATCAATGTATTGCGATTAGACGACATCCAGTCAAAGCCTAAGTTGTTTTCTACCTTCATGCTTTGCTTACTCGCCGAGATTTATGAAAAGTTACCTGAACAAGGGGACAAGGATGCGCCTGAATTGGTCATGTTTATTGACGAAGCTCACTTGATTTTTGACGAGGCAAGCAAGGCACTATTAGACCAGATTGAAACGATTGTAAAACTAATTAGGTCGAAAGGGGTAGGGTTATTTTTTGTTACACAAAACCCTACCGATGTACCTGATGAAGTGTTAAGCCAGTTGGGTATGAAAATACAACATGCGTTGCGTGCGTTTACGGCTAAAGATAGAAAGGCTATAAAACTGACAGCGGAAAACTATCCAATTACTGATTTCTATAAAACAGACGAAGTCCTTACTCAATTGGGCATAGGCGAAGCGATTATTACGGTGTTAAACGAAAAAGGCATTCCAACCCCTTTGGTGCACACCTTGCTCACGGCACCTTCTTCACGAATGGATATCATAACTGAAGATGAAAAAGAAGACGTACTCGCGAAATCTAAACTGATGAAACGATACAGCGAAGACATTGACAGGGAGTCTGCTTACGAATTATTAAGCGAAAAACTCGAACGGTTAGAAGAAAAGGAAGCCGAGGAAGAAGAGCGTGAATCCAGTCAACGTAAATCAAAAACAAGATCAAGGCGAAGACCAGAAAAATCCACATTCGAAAAGATTGCGAGTCACTCATTGACCAAAACGATTATGCGTGAGTTTACACGTGGGTTGTTGGGTATTTTGAAGTAAAAGGATTGTATGATTGAAGGATTGAGGGATTTAAGGATTGAATGATTGAATTTCGACTTTAGTTTACCCAGTCTTTAGTCTATTCTCTCTGTTCTATTTTCTTTGCTCTTTTGATACTAAAAGCACAACTTACAAATCCATCTTTATCTGTTTGCGGATTACTGCCATTCCTTCATTAAAGCAGGTTCTGCATCTTGCTTCGTACAAGTCTTTTTCACCCAATTCAACTGTTTGTTCGTTGTGAATTCTTTTGAACGTATATCCGGCTACACCACCGCATTGCATACAAATCGCATGCACTTTGGTCACATACTCTGCCATTGACAACAACAAGGGCATTGGGCCAAATGGAATTCCCTTAAAATCCATATCAAGCCCAGCTAGAATGACTCTTACCTTTTTTTCTGCCAATAGGTTACAAACTTCTGGTAAGTTCATGTCAAAAAATTGCGCTTCGTCTATACCAACAACTTCCGCATTGCCAATATGATCTAGTATATCTTTTGATTTAGCAACCGGTATGGAATCAATTTGGGTGTCGTTATGAGATACCACTTTTCGCTCATGGTATCTGACGTCGATTTGAGGTTTGAAGATAACCACCTTCTGATGGGCAATTTTAGCACGATTAATTCTGCGTATAAGTTCTTCTGTTTTACCTGAAAACATCGATCCACAAATGACCTCTATCCATCCTTTTTCAATCCGTGGTTCAACAAACATGACGACGTTTTTTGCTTTCTAGCAAATGTAATGTCTTCTCAATAGTTTTGTGTCAATTCCACTGTTCTAAAATTTAATTGACGTGAATAACGTTATCTATACGCAGAGTCAAATAAGTCTATTTTTGCTAATTATAAGGTGGTAACATGACACGAGAGGAGATACATGACGAAATAGGAAACATCCTTAAATTGATAGAAATCAATAACAATAGGATGTTTTTGAATGATGCTGACTTCCAACTGGATTTGGAGTTAATGAGAAGCTATATTGTTCAGTTATACAAGCTTCACGATCAATTGCAGATTAGTCAGCCATCGGAACAAAAAGTGGCGACGCCTGCACCTGAACCGGTTGTTATTAAATCCAAACCAAAGCCAAGACCAAAGAAAGTTGAACCAGTTGTTGTTGATGATCCAATACCAGAACCAGAACCAGAGCCAGAGGTTATTCCCGAACCGGAACCTATTCCTGAGCCAGAACCGATTGCGGAAGTCGAATTGGAAAAAGAGGAACCAGTGATTGAAGTTGAACCTCCTGTGGTTGAGAAAGTAGTGGAAGAGGCGCCAAAAGAAAAAGCCAAACCAAAGCCTCAAAGTAAAAAAGCCAAACCTCCAGTCGTTGCCAATGACGTTTATGCGCGACTTAAAAATACCAAACTAGACAGCATTAAAAAGGGCATCAGTATTAGCAAGAGGTATGAGATGCAAAATGAACTTTTTGGCAATAATCCTGAGGTCTACAATGAGGCAATCAAAACCTTAGACAGTCTGGCAAACTTTGATGACGCCATGAATCACCTAGAAGGGACTTTAATGGCTCAACATGGTTGGGAGGAGGATGACTTCTTGGTGGATGAATTAAGAATTCTACTTTACCGACGATATGCTTAAGTCGGGACAGTAAACCAAATTAAATGCCAAATAATTTCTTGCGGGACGCACCTTTCGTGCGACTCATCATTCCTTACATTTTAGGGATTTGCATCTACCGGTTATCCGGAGTGTGGCATGTTTCTATTTTGTGGGTGTCTGCGATTTTTTTTTTGGATATATCTTCTGTGTGCTGTTTCTCCAGACACGACTAAAATACAGATTCAATAAACACCTGGGTATAGTTGCCCATGTTATCATTCTATTGGTTGGTTATGCAGCAACTCATTACTACTACCATTTTAACCACCCAAATTATTTATCGCAAGGCGGCAACACCAAGGTGCTTTTTCAAGTTACGCAGCAGCCTGACTATGGTGGTAAGTTTTATAAAACATACGTAAAAGCAATTCAGCAAAACGGCAAAAAAGTACAAGGTCGTGCGTTGATCTATTTGGAGATAGGAGAACAAGCCCCTCAATACGGTGATCAAATATTAACGGAACTCGCGTTACATCCTATTTAAGCACCAAAAAACCTTAAAGAATTTGACTATCAGTCTTACATGCAAAACAGAAATATTCAGTTTCAAAGTTTTGTTTCAACGAATCGCTGGGCCATAGTCGGTAACCGCGGAAATCCATTACTTACTTATGGATATAAAATCAGAGAGAAGTGTAAACATGTTATTGCACAACAGCTACACGATGCACAACATATCGCCATCCTTCATGCCCTTGTTTTAGGCGACAAATCTGGCTTAGATCTAGAATTAAAACAAACATTTACAGACACCGGAACAATGCATGTTCTTGCTGTTAGCGGTCTGCATGTCGGCATCGTATATCTACTGACCAGTCACCTATTGAATTTTCTGTTTCTAAGAAAACTAAAACTTCTCAGAACCATTCTTGGACTTTTGATTGTTTGGAGTTTTGCCCTAGTCTCAGGGCTAAGTCCTTCTGTTTGCCGGGCGTGTTTTATGTTTTCAGTTTTGTCTATTGGTTTGGAATTAAACCGTGTTTCAAGCACCTACAATAGTTTGTGTTTCGCTGGATTTGTATTGCTAAGCATTAACCCTTTAAACTTATTTAATGTTGGTTTTCAGTTTTCTTTTCTTGCAGTGTTAGGCATCGTAGTACTTCAAAAACCCATTAGAAATGTCGTGACTACGGAAAACTATGTGTTGGGCAAATTAGCGGACCTATTGGCAGTTTCGCTGTCGGCACAATTAGCTACTCTGCCACTTGGGTTATTTTACTTCGGTCAATTTCCATGGCTGTTTTTGGTTTCAAACCTATTGGTGATACCTGTTGTGACGATTCTTGTTTATGCAAGTATCTCTTTATTTATCTGCCATAAGCTACCAATAGTAGTTGATATAATCACCAAAACGCTTGAAATTTACTTGTGGTTCGTCCTTCGGGTCACAGAATTGATTCAGAGTATACCACTAGCCCTAATCAATAATGTTTCGATTACTTCCATAGAACTCTGCCTTTTGTTTGGAATAATATGGAGCCTGGGTGCATACATGTTAAAGAAATCCATACAGGCACTTGTCGTAATGGGTCTTTTATGTTTAGGACTTATTGGAAACCAAGGTATTCGGAGGTATCAAAATGTAACATCAACAGAAGTCATTCGATTTGATATCAAAAATGCAAAATGCGTCATACTTCGGAATGGACAAACATCCTATCTATTGTCAAATGAAAACATGACGAGCAAGAAATGGGCGTTTCATTGTAAACCGTATTTAAGCTTTAAAGGGGTATCTGATTTAGCGATGCCACGCAGCGATAATCAGTCAATGGTTAATGCCTTTTCAATAAGGCAAGATACCTTCCATGTATCCAACGATTCGCGATGGGCTAACGAAAGGTCACCGCGCTCTGCCGAAAGAAGTACGTTGTTTCAATCGGTTTACCTTCCAAGGTAAAAGACTTAACGCTTGTTTGATTCTTCAATCCCAACTGCCATCAAAACATCGGATACGTTGGTATAGATCCGATAAGGAAAGTCATATGGAAATTCACACGAATCACTATCTAAGTCATTTCCTTTAACATCTTTCAAGACATAGGTTGAATCAATCAGTTTGTCGTGGGCATAGTAGGTTACAATTTGCTCGATAGCCAAATCGTCTGTACACAAGCTATTATAAAAAGAGGTGTTTCTTTCAAAGGCAAATGTTGCACCCGAGGTGTCAAAATAGTGTGTGAAACCCAAGTCCCAATCACCAGTTTGACTGTATGGGTATGCCCCTATACACACAATGTTGTTATTCTGATTATACCACACGTTATATACCTCATCAACAGCGTTTGGCCATTGTAAATCAACTACTTCTATAGGCGTTTTAGTAGAGGGTTCTTTGGCGTAAACCTTTGCCTTAAATAAGCTGCTCATTCTATTTGAATCGATATGTGATTTTTGGCCATGCAATCGAATCTTGATGTCTGGCTCAGGCAGAATCACACGATCGGTTTTGGTTGAAGAGCTTTGTTTACATCCAACCAAAAAAGCCAAAATGCACAGGGTATTAATGAAACGCATAGTCAAATGTATAATAATGTCTTAGAACCGCTTTGGGGGTTTTTAGCTCAAATGTTTCAGATTGCTTGATCAAGGATTTTCCAATGAGCATGTTATCTATTTTTTCTGATAAGGATGGACAGTGCAGAAATCGGTTCCGGTAGGTTACGGATTCAAACATTTTCGGAAACGGAAACGTGTTAGGGACGACCACTTGGCCAGAATCATTGACTTCAAAGCCAACTTGATAACTCGGCATTCTTCCTGATTCCGCATTGGATTGATAAAACGATTGGTAAAAACTGTCCGGACCTGAACCCACCCAGTTTTTTGTCAACTTATGACTTATCTCACCATTGGCGAAGTATGCTTCAGTTGAATTAAAGGGTTCGTTATCCTGAACAAAAACAACCGAGTCGTAGCCCAAAACGACTGGGTTTACAAACCTTTTCGAAAGGTAAATATGTCCGCGTTTATTGCAATACGTTGATTCCTTTAAACCCGTTTTACCATAGGTGGAATACAACGTGTTTCCTTTTGATAATTTGCTAACTTTTTTTAGCCATGTGATCTCACCTTTTTCGTTGACGACTTCAATCATAATAAGCACTCCTTTTTTGTCATAGGTATATGCTTCCGAGCGATAGGCAACCCCGTCCATATAGTTATTCATTGAATCAGGCATGCCATTTTTGTTAAACCAGTAAGTCGCCCACAAATAGGGTTCTTTCTCAATCGTTGTTTTTGCCTGGTTACTCACGTTAACAGGTTGATTAGGTAAGTCGTGTTTTGTTACAGATATCCGTAAAACACTGCTGTCTTTAATCACCTTTTTGTTTGGAAGAGTTAGTTGCGCAAACAGAAAGCCCGGATTTAGTATAACCGCAACGCATAAAATACAGGGAAGTAGTCTTTTGATAGAGGACATGGGTATAAAAAAAGGTCATCAGCTTTGCGCTAATGACCTTTTAAAAAGGGATTATTTTTTAGTTTTCAGTAGTTTCTTCACCGTCATTCATGGCAACCGGATAAGAAATTTTAGTCAGCCACTTTGATTGGTCTTTTTCAGACATCGGATCTGTTACATATTCTTCCATCACTGCACCAACCAGCTTCATGTTTTTTTCTTCCATATATGCACCAAGGGCTTCATGTGCGTCTTTCATACTCGCGTCGTATGGCCCAAAGTAATCTACTGTTAAATACGTTCCTTCAGGTTGTTCATAGAATTCATACCCTTCAGGGGCTTCATCCATAGCTACAGGCATGGCAACAGTCATTTCAGACGTGCCATTTTCTTCATCCCACGACCAATACAGAGCAGCAGGAGCGCCAACCATATTGTCCTTGCACAGCATGCCTAAGGCTGGCATGTTGGTGTCGAAGTAAGTCTTCATGTCGGCCATTTGAATAACTTCTTTTTTGCCTACAAATTTGCCTGCTTCACGTTGTACTTCTTCTACTGTATAGACAACTTCAGCCGCTTTTTCCGTCGCTTGTTTTTCTGCAATTCCTTTTAGCAAGCCAAGTTGTTTTTTAAATGCTTCACTCATCATTTTTTCGGCCCCAAACAAGGCACCCATAACGTTCCAAGGAATTCCTTGCTTTTCATTGTAAGACATGGTTACGGTCGTTGTACCTTCTTCTTCAGAAAGTTCCACAGTAGAGTTTCCTTCACCAAAGTCATGTTTTACATGGTGTCCGAGAACGTGATTTTCCATATCTGTTTTAGTTAAAGTCATCGTTCCGCTGCCAACTTTTTGATTGCCACTCCAGGTCATACTTGAACCTACCGCACCTGATTCACCATCAAACGTTACTTTCATGTCTGGATCTATGTCGTACCAAGGAGACCAATTGTCTGCCTTTTCGTAGGTGCTTACGTTATCCCAAACAACGGCAACAGGAGCTTCAATGGTTTCTTCCATCGAAACATTCATTTCCTTTGGTAAAATTAATGAGGCGATTAGCCAAATGACTACAACCACCAATAGCAAAATGCCAAGAACTTTTAAAACTTTCATAACTGTGATACTTTTTTACCGTGTGAATATAAATAATTTAATCAAATGACTATAAATAACGATGTAGCGCGACCCCTTTATTTAAGCGACTTGCAACACCATGCGACCTCCATACAAAACGCTAACTAATTGGTTTAAAATCATTTAAGTGTCTTGTTTGTGGCAAAAACCAGCGAATTAAAGTATGCTTTCCTTATTTTTGTCTACCATGCTTCGCCAAAATATTACCACTAAGGCTGTTTGTATACTACTATTATTGATGGCAAATGCCGCAGCCTTCGGTCAATATGCGCGCAATTTTGCAAATAGCAATTATGGGGGTGTCCAAAGTGTTTCCTACAACCCAGCAAATCTTGCTGATAGCCGATATCGATTCGCTCTAACACCGTTATCGGTTTTTGCGGATGTCAATAACAACTTCATAAATGTACGAACACCATATACCTATGGCAATGTATTAAACAATAATGTGTCTTCTGATTTATTGGATGAAAATGATATTCCCGTTTGGGATAATTCCTTTATGGAAGATAAGCTGAATGGCAATCAGAAACAGGCCTATGTTTCTACAGAGGTTATGGGGCCTTCTTTTCTATTGGGTCTTAAAGACAAAAGTGGTGTAGCCTTCACGACTAAAACAAGGTTTTTTGCAGATATAGATGGTCTTAACGAAGATCTATTAAAAGTGTTTTTAGTAGACTTTGATTCGGCTGCGCCCGATTTTTCGGTTAAGTCTCATCAATTACGATTGATGAACAAACCCGGACTTGAAACAAATTTGGGTTTTGGGGCATTGGCCTACCAGGAATTTGCCTTCAGTTATGCCAACGTTTTAATAGACAAAAAGGAGAATTTTCTAAAGGGAGGGGCAACCATTAAATATTTAATTGGACTTGCCGCGGGTTATTCGCGCGTTGATGATTTTAACTATGAATTGGTAGGCATAGATTCACTGCGTATCAATTCTGCAAATATCACAGCGGCTTATACCAGCGATCAGTATTTTACAACCGACCGCAGGCTAAATGACTATTTGGGTAAAAACAAACTTGGCCGAGGCATGGGCATCGACATTGGTATTGTTTATGAGTTTCGCCCTGATTTTAAGGCATTCAAATACCGAATGGACAGAAGAAATCATGAAGATAGAACTCGGAATAAGTACAAATTCAAAATCGGCGCAGCAATAGCAGATTTTGGTTCTATTAAGTTTGACAACAGGCCGTTTACCAGAGGACTCAATATCAGTTCTGACGGAGATACAACGGATTGGGCGGATTTTGAAGAAGTGACAAGGTTTAATGGTACAAACGACATTGATTCATTTGCCAAGAAATATTTTAGTGGAACCACGATAGACAGTTCGTTTTCAGCCAAATTACCAGCAAGTTTGAACTTAAACTTTGACCTTAGTTTGGATAACAATTGGTATTTAAGCGGTTCTTATTTGCAATCACTTCGAGGTAATAAAGTTAAGGGCGTAAGAAAGCAAACCGTCATGGCCGTAGGCGCGCGTTATGAAACGCGACGTTTTGAAGCTTCTAGTAGTTTAATTTTTGGACAATTCTACAACCCGATTTTATTGAGTGCATTTGTACGGTATGGGCCGGTTTACATTGGAAGCGACAATTTAGGAGGCATTTTGGGCGGTAAGTCCACGAATGGTTACAACGTTTATGCGGGTATTACATTACCGATTTTACATAACCGAATTCCAGACAAAGATGGCGATGGCACAAGCGATGCTAAAGATAAATGTCCAGAAATATTTGGAAGCGAATATGCAAAAGGATGTCCAGATTTAGACGACGACAGAGTTCCTGATATAGACGACCATTGTCCTAACATTCCTGGATTAAGAAATGCAAAAGGCTGTCCTGATGAGGATGGCGACGGACTCGGTGGGCCAGACGATAATTGCCCAACATTGGCTGGAACAAAAGCGAATCACGGTTGCCCTGATACAGATGGAGATGGAGTCACGGACGACGTTGATGCGTGTATAGATGAATACGGGGAGGAAGAGTATAACGGTTGCCCGAGCATGCTAGAACCCAAAGATACGGTTGAAAAACCAGTGGTTCCTGAAACGCCTAAGGTGCATACTGATCCAAAACCAGTGGTTAAAGAAAAGCCTGTTGCTACCAAAAAGGTGGACGTGAATATAACAGTGGATGACGTTGTTGAACTCATGAATTTTGAGATTTACGATTACTACCTCATTTTAGGAGCGTACAAGAACAAATTACTGGCCGATGACCTGGTTAAAAAGCTTAATCGTCAGGCTGGGGTGTTAACGTACATCTATTTCGACGACGCTAACCAAATGAAATACGTGACATTTGGACGCGTTACCTCAAAAGAAAAAGCAAGATCACAGCTTAGAAAGCTTCAAAAACCAAGTGTTGATGCATCAATCAACGGGCATGTTTGGTGGAAGAAGGTGGCTAAGTAATACTTGATTTGTACGGGTTTAATCCTTTAAGATCGTTATAGTCCAGATTTATCCGTAGGCGTAAATATGAGCCATACAAGTCAACACATTATTTGGAGTTAAATTCAACATTAAACATGTAGCATTAACCATTATCCAAATACCTTTGCCCCATGAAAATCATTAAGTACGTCTTAATCTTTGTTGGATTTGGCTTAGCTGGAACCATTTTGGCTACATTTTTCGCTCCTAAAAACCACATCGTGGTCCACAATGTCATCATCAATCAACCGCTTGAACAGTGCTGGGATGCTGCCTTTAACCCAACCATTATTCCCAATTGGCGTGATAACCTAGACAGTGTTGAGACTGTTTCAGGCGTTTATGACGAAACGGGATATAAAGCGCATTTTGTATTTAGTGACGCAGAACAAATATCGAAACCGACTTATGAGCTGGATTCTGTGTTTGACAAAGAGTCTGCAACGTCTTCTATTGTGTTGAACGACAAAATTCGATTAGACACAAAGTATGTGTTTAAAGCAGTGGATTCTGTTTCAACAGAATTAAAAGTGACGACTACATTAACGCCGAGTGGCTGGATGTATAAAGTAATGTTCGCAGGTTCTGGTAATGGGTTAGAAGTGAAGCGCCAAGCCGAACTTGATAATTTAAAGAAGTGGTTAGAAAATCAAACTACCACACCAAGCCTATAAATTTTATCCCGACATACACAACCACACCAAGTTTAAGAATCACTCCGCCTACAAAGCCTAAGAAAGATCCAAGACCGGATTTTAAAGCGGTTTGGTTGTTTTGGCCAGATATTAATTCACCAACAACAGCACCTGCAAATGGGCCAATCAATATTGTTAGCGGTCCGAGTATTGGGAAAATAAAAGCCAGAATTAATCCAACGATGCTGCCGCGCTTACCAGCATCTGTGCCACCAAATTTTTTCGTCCCCCATATGGGTAAAAAGTAATCTATTACGGTTACTGCAATCACTAGAAAACCCGATAGCAACAAGAGTTTTGTTTCAGGCACTGAAGCTTCAGTGCTATGAAAAAGCAAACCGAGCAAGGCTAAAAAAGCGATGGGTGGACCAGGAATAATTGGTGCTAAACAACCGACTACACCAAGTAATAAGAATACAATACCGAGGATAATGATTACTACGTCCATGTAACAAAGATATATAGGACTGTTACTTCAGAAGAGTGAATTTTACAAAACCAAACAGAAAATCTATAAACAAAGGTATTTTTGAAGTCGAATTAGATTATGGAGCTATACATTCAAGACGTTACCCTTCGAGATGGAATGCATGCCATACGGCATCAGTATACAAAACAACAAATTAAGGATTTGGCTATTGCTTTAGACCGGGCAAAAGTAGACGCCATAGAAATTGCCCACGGCGATGGCTTGTCTGGAGGAAGCTTTAATTATGGCTTTGGAGCACATACAGATTGGGACTGGCTTGAAGGCGTGGCAGAAGAGTTGAATCATGCCGTGTTGACGACCCTGTTGATACCAGGAATTGGGACTATTGATGACTTAAAAAAGGCCTATGCCCTAGGGGTTAGGTCTGTACGGGTTGCAACACATTGCACGGAAGCAGACATATCTCAGCAGCATATTGAAGCCGCTAAAAACATGGGTATGGATGTTGGCGGGTTTTTAATGATGTCGCACATGAATACACCTACCAAACTTGCAGAACAAGCCAAATTGATGGAAAAATATGGTGCAGACTGTGTTTATGTAACGGATAGTGCAGGAGCATTATTGATGCATGAGGTGGCAGATAGAATGAAAGCTTTCAAAGACGCGCTAGATGAAAAAACTGAAATCGGGATTCATTGTCATCATAACCTAGGGCTCGGAGTTGCGAATACAATCGTAGCCATGGAACATGGGGCAAAACGACTTGATGCTTCTTTGGCCGGAATGGGCGCAGGAGCAGGAAACTGCCCACTTGAAGTCCTCATTGCGGTATTGAATAAGATGGATGCCAAGCACAATTCAGATCTTCATCAATTAATGGATTTAGCCGATGACGAGATTAGACCACTTCAAACCAGACCTGTTCGGGTGGATCGAGAAACATTGAGCCTGGGATACGCAGGTGTCTATTCGAGCTTTTTGCTTCATAGTGAACGTGCTGCAAAACGTTATGGCTTGGATACGCGAGATATTCTGGAAGAATTGGGTAAACGTGAAATGGTTGGCGGACAAGAAGACATGATTTTGGATGTTGCCTTGGACATGAAAAAAAAGAAAAAATGAACAAAGAGACGATAGCAAAACAACTGGATGAAGCTGCAAGTTCAGCAGAAGCAGTAGAACAAATTAGTTTAACGCAACAATTGACCGAAGATGAAGCCTATGAAATACAGGCCAAATCTATGGAAGAACGATACGCAAGAAACGACGATTTTGTTGGGTTAAAGCTTGGGTTTACCAGCTTTGCCAAAATGGAGCAAATGGGCGTTCATGATATGATATGGGGTCGTTTAACTCAAAATATGTGGATTGAAAATGGAGGTGAGGTTAACCTGTCTAGCTTTATCCATCCACGCGCAGAACCTGAAATAGCATTTAAGTTAAAAAAAGACTTAGATCGTGAAATTAGCTTGGATGAAATACCGGATTATATAGAGTCCTGTTCTAGTGCGATAGAAATCATCGACTCAAGATATAAGAATTTTAAGTTCTCCCTTGAAGATGTCATAGCAGACAATTGCTCGTCAACGGGTTTCATACTTGGCGATTGGAAACCACTGCCTAAAAGCTTGAATGATTTGCAGATGTCGTTGTCTTTTGATGGTGAAATCGTAGAGTCAGATTCGAGCAATGCCATTTTGGATAACCCATATTTGTCTGTGTGTAATGCGTCAAGGTTAGCTGCCAAATATGGTCAACCATTTCCTAAAGGATCAGTTTTATTGGCTGGTGCTGCTACTCCTGCTGTTTTTATTAAGCCAAACTCAATCGTTTCGGCTGAAGTTGAGACATTAGGAGGTGTATCGGTCAAAATTGTTTAGTTGCCAGATTGAAGCAAAACAAAGTGTTTCGTAAACGGTTCCATATTATAGACTTCCAACATAATGTTAAAGCAAGTGAAAATTAGAAGGAGTATTGTTTTTGGGTTACTACTGATTGGTGTTACGATACTTGTCTTCAAGAAAATTTCGACCAAGGCTCAAAAGATCGAAAACAAAACAAGTTTCCAAAAACTAAGTGTGCAAGCGGCCGAGGTTAAGAATAAAGACCAAAAACTATTAATTGATCTTAGTGGTAAACTAGTTGCCAAAAATAGAATTGATATATTTTCGGAAGTAAGCGGCGTGTTACTCTCAAATAGTTTTAGAGAGGGAAAACGGTTTTCAAAAGGCCAGGTCTTAGCAAGAATCGATGATAGTGAATTACGAGCCACTGTAAAATCTCAAAAAAGTGTTTTACTCAATAGCGTTGCACAAATCTTACCAGACATTGCCATTGATTTTCCCAACGAAATAGATAAATGGAAAGCGTTTCATGCGGCTATTGACTTTGATAAAAGTCTACCGCTGCTTCCCGAAATAAGCAACGACAAACTGAAAATGTTCATTTCTAGCCGTAATGTGTTTTCTAATTATTTCAGCATAAAAGCCCAAGAGGTGCGGCTTGCAAAGCATGTGATTAAAGCACCATTTAGCGGTTCCTTGAGCAGTACAGATATTAACACGGGCACATTGGTTAGAGCTGGCCAGCGCATTGGATCTTTTATCCAACCAAATGCATACGAGTTAGAAGCATCGGTAAGTTTGGACGATTTAAAGTTTATAGACGTGGGTAGAGTCGTTACATTGTCAAGCGCTGAGCTTGATAAGACATGGGCTGGAAAAGTGCTCAGAATAAACGAACAACTAGATCCATCTACGCAAAGTGTTAAAGTGTATGTTGGGGTAAATGATCCGACCTTAAAAGAAGGGCAATACCTGACCGCAATTGTAGAAGGGGTAACGCTGAACAATGTAGTGTCCATTCCGCGTAGCTTGTTGGTTGGCAAGACTGAAATCTATTTAATCGAAAATGATTCTGTGTTAACCAAGGAGAACATCAACGTGGTATACAAAGGCACCGAATGGATGTATGTAAGAAACCTTGAAGACGGAACAAAGTACTTAAATCAAACGATTTCTAGCGTACATGAAGGCATGATTGTAACCGTATTGAATAACGAAGAGTAACGTGCGAAAAATCATCTCATTTTTTATTAAGTACCCAATCACAGCCAATGTGTTGATGGTGCTGATGATTGTTTTTGGTTTTGCATCCTACTTCAAACTGAATGCTAGTTTTTTCCCTATAGTACCCAATCGAATCGTAAATATTCAACTGGTCTATCCAGGGGCATCACCAGAAGAAATTGAAGAAGGTGTTGTAGTAAAGATTGAGGAAAAACTAAAGGGTGTTTCAGGGGTTGAACGTGTTACATCAAAAAGTCAAGAGAATGCCGCCACGATAACAGTAGAGGTCGAAAAAGGATACAAAACCAATGTTGCCTTAGAAGATGTCAAAAATTCTGTCAATGCCATTAATTCATTTCCCGTAGGCTTAGAAAAACCAATTGTAGTTTTAAAGGAGAATGTAAATGCAACAGCAACATTTGCATTAACGGGTAAAAACATTGATCTAAAAACCCTTAAAGAGTTTGCGCGGCAGGTAGAAACCGACTTATTAAGTCAAGAGGGGATCTCTAAAGTAGCACTAAGTGGTTTTCCTCAAGAAGAGATTGAAGTCGCGTTAAGCGAGGACGCCATGCGGATGTATAACGTCAGTTTCAATCAAATCTCTTCGGCTATAAGTGGCAGCAATGTTGATATCACCGGTGGTACGATTAAAACAAAGGCTGAAGAATTACTTATCCGTGGACGTAGCAAAGGCTATTATGCCAGGGAACTGGAAAACATTGTTGTAAAAGCAACCAAAGATGGTCAAGTGGTTAGGCTGGGAGACCTGGCCGATGTCAAAGATCAATGGGTAGACAACCCGAATAAAAGTGTAATCAATAAAGAGCTTGGCGTCGAAATCAATGTGAGCAGCACGGACGACCAAAACCTAATGCAGAATGCAGCCTTTGTTAGAGATTATGTTAAAGACTTTAATGCCGTCAATACCAAGGTTACCGCCACACTAATTTCCGATAGGAGTGTAACGCTAAATGAACGTAGAGACCTGCTTGTAAAAAACGGAGGCACAGGGATGATATTGGTGCTGATTTTACTTGCGTTGTTCCTCAACATAAGAATCGCTTTTTGGGTGGCAGTAGGCATCCCCATATCATTTTTTGGTATGATTGTGTTAGCCGCGTATGTGGGTGTAACCATTAACGTAATTTCACTTTTCGGGATGATTATTGTTTTAGGTATTTTGGTTGATGACGCCATTGTTATTGCCGAAAACATCTATCACCACTACGAAAAAGGGAAGTCTCCTTTAAGAGCTGCAATTGATGGAACAATGGAGGTAATAACGGCGGTATTGTCTGCGGTTTTTACGACCATTATTGCATTTTCATTTTTCTATATGGTCGATGGTCGTGCAGGAGATTTCTTCTCGGAATTGGCATTTGTAGTGATTGCAACCTTATTGGTTTCAATGATTGAAGCATTAATCATATTACCCAGCCATATGGCACATTCCAAGGCCTTAAAAGCGGGAGAAAAGACAAAGAATAAACTAGAACGTACAACCGACAAGCTAATGTATTACTTGCGTGACAAAGTGTATGCGCCAGTATTACGGTATAGTTTAAATAACAAATTTTTGACCATGGTGGTCGTTTTCAGTGCACTTATAATTACTGTGGGTGCGTTTAAAGGCGGCATTATCAAAGCAACATTTTTCCCGTTTATCGAGCGTGACAATATTGATATTTCACTCACCATGCCGGCGGGTACAAGACCTGAAATCACCGAACAAAAGCTGTTACAAATTGAGGAAGCAGTAGAATTTGTAAATGATGATTTTACAGCCAAAAGGGAAGACGGCTTAGCCATTGTAGATAATGTCGTTCGTAAAGTAGGGCCAGGAACCAACGTGGGTGCAGTAAGTATTTCCCTTTTAAAAGGAGAAACACGAGGCATCCCAAGTTATCAAATAGAAAACGAAATCAGAAAAAGAGTAGGCATCATTGCGGGTGCCGAAAAGTTAACTTTTGGGGTGGGTAATCCATTTGGCAAGCCTGTATCCGTTACGCTCTTAGGCAGAGACAACGAGCAATTGTCGTTGGCTCAAGCAGAAGTTAAGGCGGCAATGAATAAATTCTCTGAGCTAAAAGATGTTGTGGTCAATGAACAACCAGGACCACAAGAAATTAGGTTGTCTCTAAAGGAAAAAGCATACCTCTTGGGTCTTTCTGAAGCCGCGATTATGGGCCAAATTCGACAAGGGTTTTTCGGGCAAGAAGTGCAACGCCTGCAACGTGGAATTGATGAGGTTAAAGTGTGGGTTCGATACGGTGAAGCCAATAGGGCATCGGTCAAAAATTTGGAGGATATGCGGATTCGAACACTATCTGGTGAAGAATACCCGCTAAAGGAATTGGCAACGTATACAAAACAGCGTGGTGTGGTGAACATTAGCCATATAGACGCCAAAAGAGAAGTCACTGTTGAAGCCGATGTAATTGGACCACAAATAAGTGCTCCAGATGTGATAGAAGATTTGCGAACAAATTATGTCACACAGATTCTACAAAAATATCCTTCGGTAACACCCTTATATGAGGGGCAAAATCGTGAGGCGGACAAAACCCAAAAATCGGCAAAAACAGCCCTACCTCTTGTGTTAATTCTCATCATCTCGTTGATTATTTTCACGTTTAGAAGTGTTGGTCAAACACTGGCCATTTTCGCACTCATCCCATTTAGTTTAATTGGCGTGGCCTGGGGGCATTATTTGCACAGCAATCAGCTCAGCATTTTGTCTTTTCTAGGCATTGTTGCTTTGATTGGAATTATCGTAAATGACTCATTGGTATTGGTGACCAAATTAAACAGCTATTTGAAGGAGGGAATGAAATTTAAAGATGCCGTGTTCCAGGCAGGATATATGCGCTTTAGAGCCATATTCTTGACTTCTGCAACTACTATCGCAGGTCTTGCGCCGTTATTGTTTGAAAGAAGTTTTCAAGCTCAATTTTTAAAGCCAATGGCTATTGCAGTGGCTTATGGAATTGGAATTGCTACCGTGTTAACGCTCATTGTGTTGCCGGTGATCTTGTTGGTCTTAAATCATATACGTGTGTGGTGGAGACATTTTTGGTATGGGCAAGTCGTATCACATGAAGCCGTTGAGCCAGCTATTAGAGAATTAAAAGTCGACAATGAAGGCGAATAGTTTAATATCCATATTGGCCTGTGTCATACTATCGAGTGTCTCTGTTTACGGCCAAAACTCGGTGAGTAGAATGGAGCGTTGGGAGGGTGATGGACAACTCACTTTAGAGAAGTGTATTACACATGTATTAACCAATAACTTTGACGTATCGTTAGCAAGTTTAACCCAAACAGCAACTGAAAATGCTGCCACCAAAGGAAATGCGGGATTGTTACCAACTATCTCCGCTAACGGTGGTGCTAACTACAGTAACAACAATACAAAGTTAGAATTTGCAGGGGGCATCCCACCTACTAATGTCGATGGTGCTCAGTCCACGAGTTATAATGGATCCATTGCATTAAACTACACGGTGTTCAATGGGTTCGCCAATATTCGAACCTTCGAAAAATTAAAATATGCCCAAGACTTATCTGAAGCTCAACTTCGATTAACTATAGAAAATGCAGTAATCGCTACCATAGGGGTATATCTAGATTTGGCTAAAATTCAAGCAGATATAACTGCACTTGAAGAAACCGTCGAAATTTCACAAACAAGATTGAAAGGTGCAGAACTCGCCAAATCTTACGGAAGTGGTAGTACGTTACAGGTATACACAGCAAAGGTTGACCTTAATGCAGATAGTGTCAATTTGTTGACTGCCTTAAACAGTGCAGGGGCGTTAAAACGGCAATTAAACTACCTGATGGGTAATCAGATTAACACCGACATTAACCTCGATAGGGAAGTGACCTTTTTTACCGATTTCGTGTTCGATGAGGTGTTGACGCGTGCCAAACTCAATAGTACATTATTGGTGATGGCTGGCATTCAAGAAAACATTGCCAACATTGACCAAAAGTTAGCAACGGCAAATTTGTACCCCAAGATTTTGCTAAACAGCAGTTATGGACTTAACTCATCGCGGAACGGAGCAGGTATTGTTTTAGAGCAAAGTAATGTTGGCTTTGCTGGAGGGATATCTATCAGTGTTCCTATTTTCTCAGGTGGGAGGACAAAAATCGCCATGGACAATGCTGCGATTGAAATGGAAAAAAGCCAAGTAGTAAAACGGCAAAACGAAGGATTGGTAGAAAAAGAGGTGAATGATTATTGGAGCAACTATAAATTATACGAGACCGTGCTCAAAAAAGAAACGGCTAATGTAGAAACGGCGCAGCTAAGCCTTGATAGAGCCAACGACCAATTGAAACTTGGTCAAATTACTTCTGTAGAATATCGACAAATTCAGTTGAGTTTACTTTCGTCTAAAAATCGTATTAATGCGGCAAAGTATAATTTGAAAAAAGCGGAGTATCAGTTGCTTCGATTAAACGGAACATTGGTAAAATGAAGATAATTTGTATAGGGAGAAATTATAGGAAGCATGCACAAGAACTGGGTAATAAAGTACCAGACGAACCAGTTATCTTCATGAAGCCGGACTCTGCGATTTTACGGCAACGGGACGCCTTTTATATTCCAGACTTTTCTTCAGATGTGCATTATGAGGCAGAAATCGTTGTTAAATTAAATAGACTAGGGAAGCGCATTCAAAGCAAATTCGCACACAAATACTATGCAGAATTTACCGTAGGCATAGATTTTACTGCACGAGACCTTCAAGCTAAATTGAAGGAAAAGGGATTACCCTGGGAAAAGGCCAAAGGTTTCGATAGCAGTGCTGTTTGCGGAAAGTGGTTACCTGTGAAAGATTTTGACATGGCTAATCTGTCATTCGAGCTCAAAAAAAATGGACAAGTGGTTCAAAGTGGAAATACATCAGCTATGTTGTTTTCAATCGATGAAATTATCGACCATACGTCTCAATACTTTACCTTAAAAATCGGGGATCAAATTTTTACCGGCACACCTGAAGGAGTTGGTCCAGTGCAGAAAGGAGATCTTCTTGAAGGTTTTGTTGAAGGTACTAAGGTATTAGAGGTTAAGGTCAAATAATGGCTTATTATTGGTGGTTTCATGCCTATTTGTATTTTTGACTAGATGTCTGTTTTAAAGTATTGCACTTCTTTTGTTTTCATTTTTTTGGGCTACCTCTCCATAACGGGGTCAGGTATCGAAACATATTATTTATTGATATTTAGTTTTGCGATTATACCTCTGTCTGAATTGATTATCCCACCATCAAAGTCGTCAAACAAGCTGAAGAGTCTTGTGCTTTTTGACCTAATCTTATATGTACTCGCGCCAGTTTACATAGCACTTTTTGTCTTGTTTTTAGCCACCATTGGTACTGAAACAAACATGGCGTCTTTAGTTGGAAAGATTACGGCAATGGGTCTTTTATGCGGCATTTTCGGTATAAACATGGCCCACGAATTGGGCCACAGAATGCGCAAGTTTGATCAGTTTCTGGCTCAAATGCTTTTGTCTACAACACAATATACACACTTCTTTATAGAACACAATCGGGGCCACCATAAGCGCGTAGGCACCTATGAAGATCCGGCAACCGCCAGAAAAGGAGAAACGGTTTATTGGTTTTGGATTCGGGTGATAATTGATTCGTATAGATCAGCGATGAACTTGGAAAAAAATCGACTTATTCGCTTAAACCTTCCAGTGTGGTCGATGCAAAATGCGATGGTTAAATATGCATTGATACAAATTACTTTTATTGCTGTTGTGTGGATTGCATTTGGTATGGCTGTTTTAGGTATATACTTATTGGTCTGTCTCATTGGTATTCTATTACTTGAGACAATCAATTACATAGAACATTATGGACTGACCAGAAAAAAGATATCCAAGGCATCGTACGAACGTGTTCAAGACATGCATTCATGGAATTCGGACCATCTCTTAGGTCGAACGCTACTATTTGAATTAACAAGGCATTCACATCATCACGCCAATACATTACTTAAATATCCGCTTCTAGAGAGCAAAGAAAAGGCATCACAATTGCCTTCAGGTTATCCCGGAATGATGTTGTTGAGCTTGGTGCCGCCGTTGTGGTTTCGTGTCATGCATAAGCGATTGCCTTAGCGCGTTGTTGCCCTCGAATTTCTGACTAGGTCTTAACAGACCGTAACCATTTTAAATAACTCCTGATTACTATGTTATTGTTTATTGGATGGGTGTTATACAGTAAGAGCTAAATCCGGGCTCTCTGGCGAAACAATTTGTTTGTTTCACCAGATAGAGCAGAAGTGAAGTGCCGGATTGAGTTGGCTTAATAGTTTTCAATCACATTAGTATCGGCCTAATCTCCTTATGATCGGATATCCAGTTGTAGTTAGGAGAATTTGCCCAAGTATCTTGTGCATTGGTTTTAGCGACACAAATATTTAAATTTTTCATTATCTCTTGTTGATTAAATGATGATTGAACTGATTTAATGAGTTAGTGCGCTATTTGGAGGATAAGCGTATTGTCCTTTGATGTATTCAGGCGAAAAGTCGAAGCGAAACTCACTTTCTCGAAGTAAATTTGGAGAAGTGAGGACATTAGTCACGTTTTGGTTATCAATTGTTTTGTACGTCGCCCAGGCGCAACAGCCCTATTTTCAGAAAATTGAAACAGTTAACGGACTAGCCTCAGATAAAGTATTTTGCATGTTACAAGACCACCATGGACACATGTGGTTTGGCACAGATGCTGGCGTTTCTGTCTTTGATGGGTATGACTTTAAAAATTTTGACAACCGTCGTGATTTAACCGCCAATGAAGTCTTTGACATGTTTGTTGATTCAAGGAACAGATTATGGTTCCTCTCACAGAATGGTGAAGTATCGTTTTACAAGGACCACGAATTATACAGTTCAAAGAATTTATCAGCGCTGGCTGAGCTCAATATAAATTCGCATTTGACTTCAATATGGGAAATGCCAAATGGAGACATTGCACTGTCCACATTAACTAGAGGAGTGTTTGTGCTTGATTCTAATTTTAAAGCTACTCAATACGATATACAATCGGTATATCAGGTGTGGACCAACAAAAAAAATGAATTGTTGGCACTTGGATCGAAAGGCGTTTATTTGTTACAGGATGGACAGGCCATATTAATTGAAAGTTTCCAAAGAGAAGGACACTATGCCCGAACAACGATTCAAGCGGATACGTGCTATATAGCCGTTGGAGACTTGTTGTATTATTATACCGACAGTATGTATTTCGCTGGCCAATTCCCTGACAATGTTGAGGTTACATCTTTATCACACGGCAATGAGGGGTTAGAGGTTGGTACCAGAACCGGGGCTTACATTCCTTTTACAGATTTTCAAAACACAGAACAATTAAGGATGCTTGACGGGTCTGTCGTTTCAGCCATTGTGAACGACGATGAAGGTAA
>Ga0209630_10000516_pt1 | contig 43725 bp, 34 predicted proteins | sample COG_01_FD_184745 | JGI IMG/M metagenome (GOLD analysis project Ga0209630, IMG submission 184745) | Pelagic Microbial community sample from North Sea - COGITO 998_met_01 (SPAdes) (version 2) | ecosystem: Environmental > Aquatic > Marine > Neritic zone/Coastal water | place: Helgoland, sampling...
CACACATCGTCGTCGTCGTAATAATACTAATACTAATAATAATAATAATACTACTACTACTACTACTAATAATAATAATAATAATAATAATAATAATGGCACCGAGAACGCCTTCGTCGGTCCATCCTCCCGCGAATGATGATGTGAACGAGCGAGCTGTGCGAAAAGTTGAGCTGAGTAAATATCACTTACAATTCCAAGCTGAAATGCGGAACAGCGTAATGCGAACGAACAGCGTAATGCGGGACATAGAAATGGACAGGTTGCGTCACCAAGAAAGAATGAAAGCACGAGATATTGAGCACGCGCGAAAGTTGAAAGAAGATTTGGATTGGCACGAGCAAAATATGAAGAAAGACCGATCGGAAAAAGAACAAAAGATGGAGTTGGAACGAGAAATGTTAAAATTGAAAAGAGAACAGCTGGAATTTGAACGAGAACAACTGGCGTTTGAACTAGAACGAGATCGAAAGAGGAGTAAAACGAATTAACAGCATGGATGTTCAGGAAGATTATGACATCGGCGACAACGAGGAAGGGTATACTACTGATAACGAGAAGTTCGCTTTACTCGCAGACGAGGACATCGAGCGGTCGATTAAGCCCAATTTTTATCAGCGGTGTCGAGAGATTCGCAAAAGTAACCAGGACGTTTTGAATCGAATGAGAAGCGTTTACGTGGATCATGCGTTCGTACAGGAGACCATAGAGAAACTCGGAGGAGAGCAGACTTTGCCTGTTGTCTTTGCGAATTTGCGGTGCGGCGCGTGGTATACGGATTTACGGAAAGCAAAAACGTGCACATTCAAATCCATCGACGGACATAACTTAAATCACCAATTTTCGCAAAGTCGGTTGAATACGCACGTTTTGTTAGAAGCGAGTCGAGATGGATCAGCATCTAAAGTCATCATAGTGGACGCGACGAAGAGTAAAACGAAACGGTTTCCAGACGCTTTGGCCAAGACTGTTCCGATATGGTGTGCGACTATTAATCGAGCGTGCGAAGTGATTGTAAAAAACGCTCGGATTGAAAAAGATGAATTTCCGGATTTCTTGAGCGAAAACGAATTACACGCGATTGAGACGAAAATGGCGTCGTTCGTGGAGACATTTTTGAGCGTGGTTCCCGAGACACACTTCGCGGAGATTAAAGAAGGTTTGGAAAAGTCTGGACCGCTTCACTGTGAGTACGTTTGTAGGAACAATTTGGAGAATATCGTCGCGAGAAGTCGGGAAAAAAAGAAGGCGACGGTTTTGTATCTTCTGAGCGCCTCGATGCCGCTGACGAAATCCGGAGAGAGATGTAAATTCGAACTAGGTAATAAGACGATATCGTACAACTACTTTCCGGGTGCCGCAGACGACGAGGAAACGTGGGCTTTCGATTTAACACCGAAGCAGTTCCAACGACACATGGAGAAGTTTGTTTCGTGCGAAAGCTCGAAAGCGTGCGAACGTTTAATCAGAGAAGTGATACAAACGGGCAGCGAGGATGACATGGACGGGAATGAAAATGAGGATGTGTTTATATCCTTAAAAGATGCTTTAGACTCAAATGTATACGTTGGAACGTTTCAAGCGCTTCTCAATGGGAACGCGAGAGAGGAGGATGTTCATGCGGTTTTATACGTTGGTTCAAAACACTCGCCCAATTTTTCAGTCAAGCGCGAAGACACGAAGGAGTATTTACACGTGCCTTTAAAGTTTGCCAAGCAGAAAAGAGGTGATATAGAAGAAAAATTACCGATATGCGTGGAGTTTTTGATGAAACATGCAACCACAGAAGGTAAAAATACAGGCGTTTTTGTGTGTTGCGACGATGCGAAAGATCTCTCGATTGCAGTCATCGCTGCGTTTCAGTTGGTCAAGAACAAAGCACACTTACCGGTAGACTTTACGAAAGAAACAGTCAGAAAAGTTCTACTGCTGATCGCGACTCAACATTCGATTGCTAATCCTTGTCAAGGCACTGTGAAGCAAGTGTATGCGTACGTGATGACGCTGATAAAACAAACAACGATAAGTGCACATAGAAGAATAGAACCACGTGAGGAAATATAATGAATTAGAATAGTACATACATACATAGTAATATCGCAGTTTTCTCTGTCTAAACGCAAAGTCTGTACGTCACATACCTCCCCGCGGTTTCACTCGGTCTAATAATTCTCACGACTTGCCCTCTACGCATCCCATAATATCTCGCCACGGGGTCGTGCAATTGAATCCTCGGCAACTGTGTCTCTCTCACTTTATATCTTTCCAACAACGTCTTCTTCTCCTCATCGGTTAGCAAAACATGTTTGGGAACTAAAATATGGTCGGTAATATTCACCAATAACTCCGTCTCTTGAAAAGTTTCGATGATGAACTTTTGTTGCTGCACCTCCAACAGCGACTGCTTCGCGAACGGCGTCAAGGAGCTTCTAATCACGATAATCGCTCGCATAACGTTCTCCTCTCGCATTCTCTTCGCGTAATCTTTAATCATCTTCACCCCGACTTTCTCTTCCTCCGGGAAAAACACGAATATGTTTTCCGACGGATCGTCTCTTTTCGGAACCATAATAGTTAAATGCTCTCTCGACACTTCCCCGAATTCCTCCAAAAACGAATCCTTGTCTCGTTCCAACTCTTTTTGGGAAACTAAATACCCGCGAGAGGCGAGCATTTTAGAGACGGTTTTCCGTATTCTAAACAGTTTCGTTTTGCTATCTTGTTGTATCATTTTTGCTTATTTGCTTATTTGTTTATTTGTTGTTGTTGTTGTTGTTGTTGTTGTTCTTATTGTGTGTATTCGCCGCTAGCCGTCAATTTTACAATCTCACGACTCTGTTCTTCTCGCTCTGAATACTATTTCTATCTCAAACTCTCTTTGGAAAAGAAATTTGCCCTCTTTTCTTTCGTATTCGACAGCTGCTCGATGACGATCGCTTTTATACCGCGAGTAGTGTAAGCGTGTGTGTGTGTTCTTACGCGTCGTGCAAAATTGAATGACGATCGGGAGTCGTTTTTAATGGCGAGGAAGAAGAGCCCGAGGCAGCAGCGAAAAAGTAAAAACGAAAACAAAAGGAAAAAAATGAAACGCGCAAGCGCAACGTACACACATTAATACGCGTTCTACGTAAATCACGCGCTTCTACATGTCTAAAGTTCTACACATCTATATATTTCCTGATTCTACGCGAAACGAACGCTCTCTTTCTTTTTCATTTCGCCAACGGGAGCGTTCACTCGTAACTTTTCCATGGCTTTTGCGACCACTTGACTCGCGCTTTGTTGAAAGCGCTTGCTCTCGGTTTTCGGTAAAACAAAGTCTTGAACAGAGAGGTTGTGCTGCTGCTTTTCCGGGTCGTCGTTTTGATTATCGAGTAAAGTATTCTCCGTGGCGCGTTTGACGACGTCTCGTGCGGCGGCTAGAGCGAAAACGCCGGCGGAGCGACACTGCTCGTCGACGCCGCGAGCGTTTTCGATTCTAGCGATGGAGGTGATTTTCTCAATCGCGGCAAAGAGTTTGGACGTTTTCGTTTCGTGACGTTCTGCTCTGTCACTATCGTCGTCCTCCTGATTGTGACATTCTTGTAACGAGAGCATCAATTCTTCCTTAGCCATGATATCTGGCACAACCATTAACGCTCTCGCGCACGCTACCAACGCGCTCGACCGGACGCTCGGATTGCAGTGCTTCAACAAAAACGAGTCGTGTTTGGTGAGCGTCGCGAGCGTTGCCAACGAAGTATTAAAGGAATTGACGGCGTTTTGTGTCCGGCAGCAACATTCGCCGATGCAATCCAACATTGCGGATAAAACTATAGCTTCGCTACCTATTGAGGAAGATAAATCGGCCATTTTTTCTAACTGGGATGATAACGAAACCAATAACGGGGCGACGATTGTCGGACCTATGAGCGCCGAACGAGTTCTATGACCGATTCGCCCGATACCTCTGTTTTGGTTTTCCAAAGCTTTCGGAGCGAACACGCGCGTTTTACCGCTCGTTGCAGCAATCGCTGATTTTTCGCTTTCTCCTGGCTCGAGAGAAGCGCTCGATGATGGAGGAGGCAATGCCGATAACGTCTTCGCGGCTTGCGCGATGCAACTCAAAACCTCCAGTTTATGACTCGAATCGCAACTCGTTCCATCGAACGCATGACCAATGGCTGTTGGAATAGACTCTTCCGGAGCGTTTTCAAACAATCTTGTTAAACCGTTCATGCGCGATATTTCCAGCGCTTTCACCGAAGGCGTCGGTGGATTCGCGTGTAATAGCGCGATTGAAAACTGACCAGCTACGGAAAAGAGTTCATCTGGGACGGTTTCAAACATTTCTGCTAATGCATACACGGCACCTTCCTGTGCGTCTGCTAAATCTGCATCGGCAATGTGTTGGGAAGGTTTGACGCGCCGCAAAGCGTTCAAAGCTTCGCGCAAAGTTCGCGGTTTTGGAAGCTGTTTTAAATGCCGCTTCAAATTCTTCGCGTTCGAATTCTTCTGCGTGAGCTCGTCGTCATCATCTGAGTCGATATCGTACGCTCGAAACTCTTCATCGTCCTCTTCAGAGTCGTCCTCTTCATCTTGCTCGTCTACTTCTTCGATATCGATGGTTGGTCCTTTCTCTCTTTTGCTTTCCCCTTCGACAGTTTCCGCCTCGTAAAAAGAAGATGGTAACACTTTCGACGCGTCGTATTCACCAAGTGTCACTTTCACGTTTGATTCCCACTCGGCTTCGTTCGCGCTTCGATATCCATCGTCGTCGTCGTCGTCGTCCTCGCCTTCATCTGGATCGAGAAGGTCGGTATCACCATCTACCGGTGCGTTTAAATCCAACATCGTTGGATTTTCTGTGTTCATGGCCAACGAAAATTGTTTGGCGATTCGCGACGCGTGCGCGCGATTTTGTGCTGAGGACGATTCTAATCGAGACGATATGCCGTCGACAATGTAAGACGTCATCGTCGTGCCATCGTTGAATTTTCCACTTTCGATGCCGTTGACGAACTTTTCCCACGAAGCGCCGGAAGATTGCGATAGGATTAATGTCGCGTTTATAATAGCCGCCAAGTGGCCCTTCGCTTTCGCTGAACTCCCGACGACAAACTCTTTCGACGCCCATAACTCGCACGCGCTCACTATAATCGCGTGTTTGAAGTCTTCAACGCTCACATTTTCCGATGCGATTGCTCCGGCTTCGTCTCCGTTTTTTTCATCAGCGAGATAATCTGTGGGTAAAGGATTAACAATCAGCAGACGAAGCAGCGACGGGAGTACATTCCTTGGACACCCTTTTCGAAGTAGCAACTCCTCCCCCATGAAGTATCTGGTCGTTTCGCACTTCCAAAATCTCAGCTTTAACATCTGACGAAGCACGCGTTCGCAGTCGCGACTGGCGCTTGTGTATTTTTTCCTCCCGAAAACGTCAACAATAACGCTTTCGATTACTTTGCAACACGCCCGCGTATCTGATATCGAGTCTAATACGCGCGCTAGACTCTCATCCTTTTGATCAACGAACTTTTTTTCATCTTGTTCTTCCCGTTCTTCTTCTCTAAAATGAACAAAAGCAATCGCATTCGCGCACTTATCCGCGTATCCTCTTCTAGACAAAATTTGTAAACACGTCGACGCGAGAACAATGCTTCTACTTGCGTTCTTATCACTGCTATGCATTTCTCTATCGCGCACTCCCTTCCGATGCGGTAACAGACAACATCCCCTGGCAAACATTTCCACCGCTCCAATCTCTCGTTCTTTTTCTTTTTGATGCTCTTCTAAAACTAGACGCTCGTACAAGCGTTTCTTCAAGATTAAATCGGCGCGTTCGCACGCGTTTAAAAGCGTCCGCATTTCCTCCGACGCGCGCTCTAGATCGCAATAGTACTTCTGGGCGTTCGTTTCGTTCGTAACTTCTTCACTATCTCGTAAAAATTCACCCGTCTCGAAGAACGACGTCGCCGGCGCGTCGGACGTCGTCGAGCTACATTCCATCTCTACGCACTCCTTGAACATTTCCGCCATCGCTTTATTCGCGTTTTTTATTCGCGAATCGCTCACATCTGCGTTTAGCATCGCGTTCACGAAGTGCTCCTTCGGCACGATCTGTTCCCACGCTTTGCGCAGCGTATCATTTTTGGTATCCTTCTTATTAGAAATATCTTCATCAGAGACTTCTTTCTTCTTCTTTAACTTCTTCTTCTTCTCGTGCGTCGTCGTTTTTTCTGCGATAACCGCCAGCAGCGCTTCCACGCCCGCGAATACATTCGTCGTTCTTTTCTCTCCATCTTTCCTTCTTCTTTCACTTCTTCTTCGTAAATCTCTGTATCTCTCCACGCGTTTCTTCTCTAAAGTCAAGTACTCTTTTCGCTTCTCTTTGTCTTCTTCGTCGTCGTCGTCAAAGAAAATCACCAATCTGGTCACGTCCTCCAAAACTGATGATGAAATCGTTTCTTCTTCTTCTTCTTCTTCTTCCGTCGTCGTCGTTTTCATTTTCAATCGCTCCGCGCAGTAAGAGTAGAACTCAGAGAAGAACTCAATCGTCTCGTCGTCGTCGCAGTACGTCTCTGTCGTTGTTTTCACCATCCTCGTCATCCACACATATCATAAATATATTACGATGAAGAAGTGAGAGCGAGTGGAATTTATTATTATTGAGAAGAAGAAGAAAAAAAGTGCAAAACAAATTTTGTCGTTTTGGAGCAAAAAAGCGTCTCAGAGCGGCGGCGAATCCAAAAACACGCAACAACAACAACAACAACTCTTTTACTGCGTCCAACTACTCTTTGTTGAGAGAGAACGAGAGCATTCTATGGGAGGAAAGAAAACGAAACGAGACGATGATGATGACGATGTGGAGGCGAAAAAGCTGGCAAAGAAACGAGCGAAGAAAATGAGGAAGATGAAAGCGCAGGAGGAGAACGACGACGAGAAGAACATCGGGTATGATAATTTTGTTGAGGTTCCCGATGCGGACGACGACGAGTACGAAGGAGGATTTGAAGACGACGGGAATACTACTACGACTAGAAAAGAAGAAGAAGAGAAACAAAAAGAGGAGAAGAAGAAGCCGCCGAAACCTGGAGAGTTCCCACTGTCGAACACGAAAGTGTACGTGGGGAACTTGTCCTGGCAAATCGACGACGAGAGTCTCAAACGCGCGTTCGTGGATATCGGCGAGATTAAGAGCATCGTCTGGATGGAGGAAAAGTTGACGAAGAAGTTCTTAGGCGCCGGAGTCGTCGAGTTTCACTCGGAAGAAGAGGCGACGAAAGCGGTGGAGAATTCCGGGAGGATGGTTTTGAAAAGAGAGTGTAAGATACGGCGTTGGGAGCAAAGAGGGAACACCGCGGAGGAAAGGAAAGCGGCGGCGGAGAGAGGCGAGTCGTTGCCGAATAGCAATCAAAAAGAAAAGAACAAGAAGAAGTTTCCAGAGATGGGGGAAAAACCTCACGGATGTTACACGTTGTTCATGGGAAATTTAGACTTTAACATGACGGACGACTTCATATGGGATTTCTTCAAGCAAAACGCCGGAGTGGAAATGATTAAAGTGAGGTGGTTGGAAAACCGAGACACCGGGGAGTTTCGAGGACAAGGATACGCCGACTTTAAAAAAGACGAAATCGACCAAGCGGCGACGTTACACAACACGCCGTGTATGGGCGGTAGGCCGATAAAGTTAGATTGGCAAGCGCCTAGAGGCTCTCGTTGAATAAATATCTTCTACATCAATTACATGCCCGCGCTAACTTTTGCCGAAATTCTAATAAGAACTTCTTCTTCTTCTACTCTTTCTTATCGTTTTTTGCGTCCTCTTGTTTCTCCTCCGCCAGCGCGACTTGCGGACACGAATCGTCCACGGCGAACAAATCGTGTAAAGCGATGATTGGCGTCATCAAAAGTCTCGCGATGTTTGTGTCGTCATCGTGTTCGTTTATTTCATTGTCACTCTCGTCGTAATAATGCTGTCGATTTCTGACGCAAAGCGCCATTTGAAACAGAGGCAAATACGCCAACGACCCGTAAAACATCCTTCGGGCGCTCGTGATGTTCGCTTTTTGACGAAACATGAGCGCCGTCGCAACGAGCGGCGCACCCAAAGCGACCGCTTCGTACCGAAACGAAGAATCTTTAGACACCAGACCAACATTCTCGGCGATAAATCCAAGAGGTAAAAGCATCAACGAATTCCGAACCGCCACGTTCGCGGCTCTTCGCAAAGTTGGATCAAACGAAGGGTGCGTCAACATTCGATACCCGCCTTTAATGTAATCATCTCTACCCATAGTCGCTAGGGCCATAAAGTGCGGCATTTGCCACAAATACACCGCTAAAGGAAGAACCATGCCTTTGGCGAAATTCTCTCCTCCTAAGAGACTTGAAATACTAGTACTACTACCACTACTACTACTGCTACTACTGCTACTACTACTACTACTACTACTGCTACTGCTCCAACCGCTCGTATCATCGTTGTTCGATATCAACTTCAAATCTGCCGCCGCCGCGTATCCCATCATCGGCGGAATCGCTCCCACGACCGCCCCTACCCACGTGTTCAACCAGTGCACTTGCTTCAAAGGCGTGTACACGAACGCGTACAACAAAATGTTTCCACCACCTAACATCGCCGTCGTCTCGTTCGTATATTCGTTCAAATACCACGTCCCGGAAATCCCGCTCGCCGCCGCGAACGCAATCGCGTTCCCTAACGACAACCTCCCGCTCGGCAAAGGTCTTCGCATTGTCCTCGCCATCATCCCGTCTTGCTTCTTCTCCAAAATTTGGTTCAAACTGTTCGCGGAAAACGCGCACAACGCCGTCCCGAAAGAAGCGTTGAGTATCGTTTTTATTTTCTCTTCATCCAGAAGAACAAATTGCTGCTGCTTTTGCTGCTTCTGCTGATAATGCTGCTGCAGCCACGACGAGGAGGACGAGATTAAGGAGTTCTTCTTCTTCTCTGTCGTCGTCGTTCCCGTTGTTGTAACAGGTTGTTGGGTGGTGCCTAAAACCGCCCCAGCCGCCGCCGTGCTGACGACGAACACGCTCAGTTTAAACTTTGATAAATCTTTGTACGATTGGACGACGTTTTTTATTTTCATCATCATCGTTGTCATTTGCATCCGTTGATGATGATGATGACGATGAAAATGTTTTTGACGACTGTAGTAGTATTCTTCTTCTCACAACTCGTCGTCTGTATCGTCTGAATCGCAAAGAAAAAGCAGAGTTTCAGAAAAACGAGTATATAATAAGAGACTTCTTTCGTTCTTCTTCTTTCGTTCTTCTTCTTTCGTTCTTCTTCTTCTTCTAAAAAAAAACGACGACGACGAATAACCGATGATGACGCACGAACACAAACTCTTCTTCTCTCTTGGGTGTCTTTCTTTCTTGTGATGAAAAGTTTTTTTGTTTGTTTTTTGATTTTTTGTTTGTTTTTTGTTTTCTTGGAGAAGTGGAAGTTTTGGGACGAGGAGACGACACTTTTACGACGATGATGATGATGAGGATGAGGATGATGAGGATGATTTCGAGCCGTCGTTGTTTCTGTTGTTCTCCAAACTCGTCGTCGTCGTTACCACAAAAGAATACGAAGTTTGTGGTGAGGAGGAGGAGGACGACGACGAGAGCAGAAAAAGAAAAAGCAGAAAAAGCATTCACAAAAGGCGAAGAAGAAGAAGAAGAAGAAGAAGAAGAAGCGAACAACAACAACATTATTAGTAACGGTCCTCCTCCTCCTCATCATCATCGATTGAGAATACGCGAAGGCAGACACGCGTTCGAGACGAAAACGGCGAAAGAAATGCAACGACTGTTTCTCCACTCGTTAAGAAGAGGAGGAGTGAAAGAAAATAACGAGGAGGAAAGAACGATGACGTCTCGCGATATATATGTCGTCAAACTCTCGGGAACCGGGAAGGCGCCGAAACAGAAGAAACCGGAATTTAAGAAGAGCGAGTTTAGACCGGTTTTGATCAAGAACGAGTTGAAAGTGCAACTGATCCGGTTTACGGAGACGCAGAGTTTTACCAAGAATTTCGCGGTGCACGATGAAGAAGTGGAGGGGATACTCGAGGACGTGGTCGCGAACGGCGGGTACGGGAATTGGCGGGTGGATATGCGAGACGAGACGGCGTACGATATTCGAGTGACGAAGAGCGGAGACGCGTTCGTGTCCAGGAGTAAAAAGAGTAGGAGTAGTGTAGAAGAAGAGAGTAGTAGGAGTAACCACGACGACGAGGATGAATCGAAGAAGACGAACGGCGCGGACTCGACGAAGAGATTAATCAACACGACGAGGAAGAACGCGTCGTTTTTAGCGAACGACCGGGAGAAGAAACGGTTGATGCGAGCCGATGACCCGTTTTTAGTGCAAGTGGGCGTCTCTACGAAAGATGGGAAGATTAAAGCGGCAAAGAGGGATAAGTATAAGCAAGTGGAGGAGTTTTTACATCACTTGGAAGCTTCCCTTCCTGTTGCATCGGACGAAGAATATACATCTGCAAAGAAACCACTTAACATCGTCGATTTGGGATGCGGGAACGCGTACTTGACGTTTGCGACGTATTCGTTTCTGAAGAATACAAAGAGTATGGACACGAACGTCGTCGGTGTAGACGTGAAGAGGCAAAGCAAAGAGCACAACGAAGCGGTGGCGAAAGAGTTAGGTTGGGAGCGGGACGTTTCTTTCGTCCAAGGGACGATTGAACAGGCGGAGATACCTGGTTCTGAAAACGTAGACGTGTGTATCGCTTTACACGCGTGCGATACGGCGACGGATCAATCTTTGGTTCGAGCGGTGCGATGGAAGACGAAGTTGATATTAGCGTCTCCGTGCTGTCATCATGATTTACACGTTCGCATAAAAAAGAGCGTAACGTCGTCGTCGTCGTCGTCGTCGTCGTCTGTCTTGTTAGCTCCAATGACGTCTATTGCAAGACATGGCATATTGTACGAAAGAACTATAGATAACGTGACAGATGCATGGCGCGCTTTGGTGCTGCGTATACTCGGGTATAAAGTCGACGTCGTTGAGTTCATCGGCGGTGAACACACCGCTCGAAATACGCTCATCCGCGCGCGATATACCGGTGCAAAAGCGACGAAGGAATTGTGGGATGAACACGACGCAATGGTATCATCGTTCGGGTGCGAATCTTACTTGACAGAAGCTTTGAAAAAGGAATTGGAGAGTCGAAGGATATCCGTTACTTGAGTTTTTATGGTTGTTTTCCTTACAATGATCCATTGTTATTAATATCAGTCCACTCTATACGGCGACATCTGATCATCGTTTTTTGCGGTGCTAGTATAATTCGGCGAAGTTCCTGAAGGAGCCTCAGGAGCCGACGCCGGGGGAGTAGCAGTTGGTGCCGCCGCCGCCGCAGCAGCAGCAGCGTGTTGCGCCCGCAACGACGAAATCTGTACCACATTCTCCGCGTTACCACCACTATTAGCGCTGATGTTGTTGTTGTTAGACGAAGACATTTCCACGTCGCTACTCCCTTTCACCTCTCTCGCCATTATTCTTCCTTCCTCGTCGTGGTCAAACACCATCCATCGGTACCCTCTTCTTCGTTGGTACAATCTATACCCAAAATATCCAATCACAGAAAATACGACAAACAAAACAACAACCGCAATCCCAGCCGCCGCGCCTTTTGACAAAGTCACCGTTTTCCCGCCAATTGAAATTCTAACATTCCCGTCCTTGTATGTCTCCCAAGGACTCGAATCAAACTTCTCGCTGTCGCTTTCCTCTCCAGTGTACCACGCTTCAATAACTGACGCGCCTTCGTCTTTACACGTCGTAAACCGACTCTCGCACTCGTTCTGCGTGCACATGGTACTCTTTCCCGCGTAAAAACGATTGATATCTTTGGTTTGTGACGGCGTGTCCGCGCATCCGCACGTGCAATCGTAAAACGTCGCGAAGTTTTCGTTTAAGGCCGAGTTATGCGCCCCCGGGTCTGGGCACGAGTAAAACTTCGACGAGCACGCGGACGGCGTGCACTGCTGTATGCCGCCCGAATGAAACGCGTTCGTAATCAACGTCGGACAGTTGGAGTCTTTGCAACACGCGCACGAACAGTCCAAATACGTCGCAATATTCGTCCCTCCCGCGTTGTGTGACCCACTGTCTGGACAGCTCGCCACGTTTGAGGCGCACATGTTCGTCGTGCACAACTGCGGGTCCCCGACGTTGAACGTATGTTTTCTCGTCCCTAACTCGCACTGGCCGGGAAGACAACACTCGCACAAACAATCGTAGTCGAGCGCGTGTGCGTTCCTCGCAAAGAAGAGGACTGGAACACAGAAGAAGAAGAAGACAAAGAAGACAAACGGCGTCGACGATGACGACGATGCGGCGGTGGAGAAAAGCATTGTCACCCTTCTTCTTAAACAACAACGAAAGCGGCGAGGATGAAGAAAGTCTTTCTTAAAAGTGTGGATAAAAATGAAAAGAGAAAGGGCGTGTGCCTTTTTTTTGTCTGTCTGTGTTTTTTGTCTTTTTTCCTTTTTCATCGATCGAGTGAAAATTTTTTTTTGAGCACGCGAAAATGGAGTTTTTAAAATTCTTCGTTATAAAAATAGTATTACAAGTATTCGTGCGCGGATTCGAAACGCTCCCTCGACTTATTTACGGGGTCATTTTTCTTCTTCATCGGCGAATGTTGTTGCTGTTTTTGTTCTTGAGAAGACGATTTATTATTAGTATTATTATTAGCGTTCGGCGACGAGACGAACTTGTCCTTCATGCTTTCGACTTTCTGCGCGGTTTCCGCGGCTTTTAAAGCGCTGTTGACGACCGTATTGTTGCCTTGCAAAATGTGGTCGGTTTGTCGGACCCAGTTGTGCCCGAATTCCATGTTTCGTAAACCTTTCTCGCGCTTTTGGAACTTTAACATGGAGTAGGTGAAAATGCCGGCGAACCCGAGGTTGATGATGACGACGACGCCGAGACCGGAGACGACGCCGAAACGGTTGACGACAAACATGCACAGCGCGGCGTCGCCGGCAAGGAGGGCGATGATGAGCAAGAGTTTGACGACGTTGTAAAGGAAGAGGCGGATGGTAACTTCACGGAAGAATGCGACGAGACGATGCCAGGTCGTATCCTCAAAAATGCCTTCTTGTTGCTTTTCGACGTCGATGAATTCTTGTTCGGATTCAAAGAGTTCGGATTTCAAGTCACGCCTGCGTTTTTGCGCTTCGGTCATGTGCGCGCTGTCCGCGTCGTCGTCCTCAAAATCTTCTTCGTAATAGTAATTGTCGTTTACGTGTTCTCCTTCTCGAGTCGCAAATCCGCCGTGTGCTTTGGTGCTCATGCCTAAAGCGTCAAACGCGCCATCGATGACGTGTCTATATTGTTGCGGTAAATACGAAACGATGGTGTTTGGATTCATCCCAAAGGCGCCTCCTCCTCCTCCTCCTCCCCCAACGCCGGCTGTTGAAAGGAGATTATCCTTCGAATATGTCGGACTAATCGGCTGTTTTGCGTAGATCAATTCACTCCCCGAGTCTTGTCTCGAAAGCGTAGGACTACGCGGCAAAGATCGGTTGCTCAAATTACTCAACCGGTCGTCGCTTAGCGCTCGTTCGTGATGTGTCAAAGACATAGAGTTACTGGGTTCGCGCAGACTTCCTTCGCGACTTATCACGGTGGATTCAACCCCTTTCTTCAACGTTTTCGCAACCGTCTCAATTATGCTTGGAGCACGATTGAGTTTCTTATTGCTACTTCCACTACTACTACCCACAGATCTCCCAGATAGGAGCAAGTGCTTATTCCCACTATTCTGTCTCCGATGTTCACCCGGACCACCACTCGTCGTCGTTGAGGATCCGCTTCCACCCAATGCCTCTGCTCGCTCAATCTTCTCGTTGAATGAATCGTAACTTTTCGTCTCCTTGAAGGCCCGCTCGACGGAATCCAACGCCTCCGTCGACCACATCTCTAAAATCTCCGACACCGTTTCCGTAAACGCCACAAAATCCATCGCCACGCCGTGCGTTTTAAAATATTTCTGAAAGTGCGCTTCCATTTTCCCGCGCATCCACCGCAACGAGTGCGTCATGCTCTCTTCTTTCTTCTTCAATTCACCTAAACTTAAACTCATTCTCTTCCTCCGCGTTGCCGACGCGCTTCGTTCGATTTTGTTATTATTATTATTATTATTATTATTATTATTACTATTCGCATCGCGCTCCTCCATCAACCCATTTTCTCTCTCTTTCCTCATGTAACTCTTCATCTCAGATCCAATCACCATTTCGCAGTCTTCGATCCATTCTTTGACGTGTTCTAAAGTCACTCCAAACCCTCTCTTTTGTTCCATCTTTCTGAACGTCATCGAGAGTTTCTCCTCCACCGACGCCTCGGTTCGTAAACAAACTAAAATCAACAAACGAAGCGTATCGATGTACGATTCCCCTTCGTTTGTTTCTCCTTCGTCAGACCTTAAAACGTCTAAAACGCTATCTTCTACATCTAAATCTACGCTCAGTTTCATCGCCCCGGTGGGTAAGCACGATATCGGCACGCTGTTCGGCAATACGGTTATTATTTTCTTCGTAACAGAATCGTCGTCCTCCGATGATTTCACAAAAAAGCCCGCGCAATTGTGCACGTTCGCGCCTTGTAAAAAGCTCAAAAACATCTTCTCCGAAGTAATTCGTGACCAAGGATTTCGGGAGTTCATCTCCACCAGTTTTACTATCGCGTCCATTATTTTATTACTCTTTCTTTTTGTCGTTTAATGTTTTTGTATATATAGCAGAGAGAGAGAGAGAGAGAGAAGTGCGAATTATGAATGAATTGTGGTGAAGACTTTTCTTGCAAGAAGAAGAAGAAAGAACAAAAAAAAAGCTGATTTTTCTCTTCTGAATTTTTTCCTTCGAAAAAAGAGTCTCTCAAAAGTTTAAATTTCTTTATCACACACACACACTACTATTAGTATATCACGCACAAACACACTCTTCTTAAAAGTAATATATATATATATAATAAGAAGAACACAAAGAGAGCAAAAGCAAAGATAATCATGCCACCAAAACCAGGAACGTGTTACAAGTGCGGACAAACCGGACACTACTCTCGAGATTGCGCGACGCCGAAAGAGTCGTGGTTGCCGAAAGATCAGAGAGAGGCACATTTTTCCTCTCTCACTACCAAAGCGACGACGACTACGAACAATAATAATAAGAACGATGATGTGAACGACAACAACAACAACAACTACGACGACGACGAGCGAGCGATGGACATCGGCGATGGTGGTGCGGGGGGAACGACGACGACACCAAAAGCAGAAGAGAAAGAGTCGAAACGGAAACCAAAGTTTTCCGTGGAGGAACACGTTTTAGGCCCGAACGGAATTCAAAAAGTCTACGAAACCTTCGCGGATGTGTACGATCGAGAAAGGAAAGGGAAAGGGAACGAGACGCACGATATTGCTTTGATATTAGGCATGTATAGAAATTGGGCGCACGAGATGTACCCGTACGAGGATCCAGATGTGGTGTTGGAGCGCGTGAGGAAGTTGAAGAACAACGCGCAAGTAAGGAACGCGATGCATAGTTTTATGGATATGGGCTTAGGCGAGGACGAAGATGGAGATACGAAGAAAGGTAAAGCGAGCGCGAAGAAGAAGACGAAAGAGAATAAAAGAAAGAGCGGCGATGGTGAAGACGTTGACGGCGACGACGACGAGGATGATATTGTCGGTGATGATGTGGAATTTCCAGACGACTCTGACGGAGGAGAAGATGAAGAGGAATACGACGATGTCGAGTTTCCGGACGACGACGAGGAGGAGGATGAAGACGCCATGGACGCCATGCGCGAAGCAGAAGGACTCACTAAACCAATGAAGAAGAAAAAGAAGAATAGTAACAAGAAAGCGGAAAATATGTTCGACGATGCCGTCGCGCCCGAGAAAGAAGCGTTTATGCTCCCTCCTTCAGACGACGATGAGGATAAGGACGAACCGTTAGATAAAGAACGCGCCGAGCAAGCTAAGAAAGCCAAAGAGGAAGCCGCTGCGGCGAAGAAAGCTCGGGCAGATCAATTGAAAGAGGAGAAAAGACGACGCGTTCAAGAAACGTTGGCAGCTATTAAGGCGAAGAAGGATGCGGCGTTGGAGAGAACCCATCAAAGTCAACGAGGAAACGCGGCTGCTTCGAGCTCATCGGATGATTCAGACTCCGATTCGTCCTCACTTTCGAAGCATTCATCTGATTCTTCCTCTTCTTCTTCTCTTTCCTCTTCGAGTGAATCCAGAGGTAAAAAAGGGAAGAAATCAACGAAAAAGAAGAAGATTGCTGCCGCCGTCGAGAAGAAAGAAGATATGCCGCCGCGGAAGAAATCGACGACGAAGAAGAAGAGAATTTTACAAAAGAAGAAAGATGTGGGAGGAGAAGATGGAGGTGCGTCAGAGGAGGATGCGGGGGCAATACCAGACGCTGTGAATTCGCCATTTCGGCCAAAATTGTTCAACCAATCATCTTCAGACGAAGAAGAAGCCGAAAAACCGACTCGACAGCGCAGAGAGATCAAGGGCATGGCGAGCGATTCGGAATAAAAGAAAAAGAGAGAGAGAAAGAGAGAGACGGGAAAGATTAATATACTATTAGTATTATTATTATAACTTAGACATGGTCACCGGTGCTTCTCTCGTTAAGATCTTTACCTCGTCACCGATAATCTCCAACACTTGCGGGTTTGCGCCTAAAACGCCGAAGGACATGCCGACGTCAACTCTCCAAATTTTCCCGTCGCACTCGCAATTCGCTCCTTGCATTTGCGGGGTGTGCCCTACTACCAAACGTTTCACGGGAATGCCTTCGATTTCGTTGATCTTCTCTAAAGTTCTCGATAATAACGTGCACGCGTTCGTTCGTTCCGTATTCGTGGCGTAGTGTTCTGTCCCGTACGCTCGGTGCCAAACTACAGAATCCTTCACGCCGCCAATTGCCATCCCTAAAGCCACTTTCGTATCCTCGTCTTCGATCCGTTTACCGCGCATCCATTCCGAAACGCTCTTGTTCAACTTATCTAATCCAAAATCAACGTGTCTAGGCACCAATCCTCCGTGCGCGAATACGGTATCGTTGACGATCAACACCGTATTGTGCATGGACAGTTGTTGCGCCAACGGTCCGCCCGGTGAGAACAAACCAACCCTAGCGTTCGTCTGTTTTCTCCACTCGTCCATTTCGTCTTCTTCTTCTTCTTCTTCTTCTTCTTCTTCTTCTTCGCCATCTTCTTGTTTGGACGATCGTCTTCTTCTTCTCCCGGGAACGGCGTCTTTACCAAACAACTTCACCAAGTGGTCCGAAAAGCGCATCGATTCGTGGAACGCGCCTCGAGAGACGTACCGGAAATCTCCGGAAATGTTCAAAACTTCGTGATTCCCGTTCAAAACAAACACATCTCCTCCCGCTTTCCTCGCCGCTTTCCCTAACTTTTGCAGTAAAATCAAAATCCCAATCTCGTCGTCGCCTCGATCCAACACGTCTCCGACTTGCACGAGCACCGTATCGCCGCCCACCCACTGAGGATTCACGTTATCGTCGTCGTCTTTACCGAGCACTCCGGCAATCCGTAACGCTCTTCGCGCTTGTTGAATGTCGCCGTGTAAGTCGCCAATCGCGACCACCCTCCCGTTCGTTTGCACGTGAAGTTTCGGGTAATTTGATTTTTTTTTCTCTGCGGTATTTTTTTTTTCGACGTCAGCAGTTTGAGAGGAGGACCCATTTTCACTCTCTGTGGCGAGTAATCGAATCGAGTTGTTTGATCTCCTCGTCGTCGTACCTTTTTTACTCCTGTTGTTACAATCGTCTTTCAGAGAGATGGATTGAATCACTTTTTGACTCCTCCTCGTCGAATTCGTCGTCGTGTTATTAAATCGGACGATTGATGAGGAGGAGACAGAGGCTCGCGCGCTCGTCGTCGATCGTAACGGATGATGATGATGATGATGATGATTTTTGGAGGTGGTGGAGGAGGAGATAACGCCACGTACAATTTGTCGTGACGACGACGAGAAGGAGACAGAGGACGGGACACTTTTCCCGATGGACGATTCAGACGATTCAGACGACGACGACGACGAGGCGGACATTCCCGAAAGCGCTCGAATGTGCGTCGTATACTTGCCACTCAACATCATCATCGCGCCGCTGCTTGTGGGTGTCACGAGGAGTGCTTTGTGGAGTACGTTTTGATGGAGTCTCGAAAAGTTCGTCGTCCTTTGCGTGAGCGTCGTCCTGAACATTTTTATCAAGACTTTCTGAAAAAATTGATGATTTTTTGCCCACGCAAAAGTTGCTTGCGTACAAGTAGTAGTTTGTATAGTATTGTTCACCAAGAAACAAACAGGACGCGAAAACGTTCTTCGTTTAAAAACGAGAAGAAAGAAAACCACGTATTAAACACGTTTTTCGAGCTATGTTGCTGCTATTACTGCTGCTATTAGTACTACACGTTTTCGTCGCCGTCGTCCAAAAACTCACGATTTTTTCTTAACAGTTGCTCGGCTTTCATCACGCGAGTCGTCGCCGGGTTGTTTTTCTTCTCCAAGTCCAACTCTAAACACAACGCCAACACTTCGTCCACGGAGTTCACGACTCTCTCCATCGCTTTCTTTGTGATTTCTAAGTCATCTGGTTTGTTCAGAGCTTTCTCGGTGGCGCCTTCGATGAGGATTTCGCTCATTCCCATTCTTTCCGTGGCGAAGGAGATATTCTTCTCCATGTCCTCGAGCGCGGTGGAGCGACAGATAGAAAGCTGTCGAGCGAACTTTGCAAAGTCTAAAAGCGTTTGCTTCGTCTTTCCTTCTCCTTCTTCTTTAACTTCTTTACTCCCATACAACTCTCTGTCGACGAAGGATTCCACTAACATCCTCCTCACCTTCCATCGCGCTCGTTCAATCGCCTCGTCGTCCTTGAACAACTTCGCCTTGTATCGACTCTGCGATATTTCTTTCACGCACTCGTCCGCTAAAAAAACCTCCGGTTTCATATTTCGCTTCCGAAACGCTTTCGCGCAAATCAAACAAATCTCCTGAAACGCCCCGAACACTTCCACGGAGACTTCGTTCTTCCTCATCGCCATCTTCGCGTCGTAGACGGTATCGAACGCCGCCTCTAAAAACTGCGACGAGTTATACTCGCTTTCCGAGAATTTCCGGACGAGCGCGTCCACGTCGCCGTTATTCTTCACGTACTCTTTACAGAGCGTCGAAAACTCGACTAAATCCACCACTCCTTTGTTAGTATCGTCACCAGTAGTACCTTCTAACTCGGACTCGAGGAGTATCGAAGGGAGATTTTCGATGACTTCCTCGGGAGTTAATAACAGAATTTCTTCTCCTTCTTCTTCTTTCTCCAATTTAAAATAGGACGAGGAGGAGGAGGAGGAGCTCAAAACATAATCGCTTCGTATTCTCTTCAACCTTTTTTTCCTCCTCGCTTCTGATCCTAACGTTGTTGTTGGTGGTGGTGGTGGTGTTCTCCTCCTCGTCGTCGTAAAAGCTTTGAGTGCTCCAATTCTGCTCAAACTGATTTTGCTCATCTTTTTTTTATTTTGAAGCAAAAAACAAACTGACGAGACTTTTTGCTTCGTTTTTCCCTTTTTCATCATACTCGAAAAACACCACAAAAAAAGAGTACATGTTCTTAAGAAGAGGTAATTAAATGACGACGACGACGCCGGGCTTCTTCTTCCTGCGCCGCTCCCTTTTCGTCGTCCTCGTTCTCTTCTCCTTCTCTTCTTCTTTGTCTTCTTCTTTTTACGTCGTCGTGTTTGCGTTTGAGGATGAGGTTGAAGAGAAAACGACGACAAAAACTTCTTTGTCTTCTTTCAAACTGTCGTCGTCGTCTGAAGTCTCATCGTCGTTAGACGGCATTCCGGTGTCGAACACCATAAGTGTGGATCCAACGCGCGTTTCGCAAATAAGTTGGCAACCGAACGCGGTCAAGTACGAGAAGTTTTTGAGCAACTCGGAGTGCGATTATTTGATCGAAAAAACGTTTTCCTTGTCTTCTTCTTCTTCGTCTTCTTCCGTCAATCTCGTCGTCGAACGAGAAGGAGATTCGGTCGTGAAAGATATCGAACGAAGACTAGCGGAATGGACGCACACGCCGTCGTCGCACGGGGAAAAGTTACGAGTATATAAACACGATTTAAGAACGAGAGAGACGAGTTTGAGACCGTTGTATTCAAAAGTATACGCGCCGTTCGAGCGCGAGAAAAACGTCGGACGAATCAACGACATGCACTTAGGCACGGTGGTTTTAGTTTTGAAAGACGAGAGCAGGAAAGAAGGCGAAGAAGAGTTTAGCTCGAACGGGGTGATTATGTTTCCAAACGGTAACAGTGGTCACAGAGGGGGCGATAGCGGGAAGGAATACGAACAAGGGAGGAGGACGGCGACGACGTGCGAAGATATGGACGCGAGTTTGTTTTTGAAAGCGAAAAGAGGAGACGCAATCCTGTGGTTACACACGACCAGAGATCAAAAAGACGACGGGAACGCGACTGGCGTCGGCGAATGCGTGTATGCAGGAGGGAAGGTTGGAGAGAAGTGGACCGCGGTGAAGTATTTACACTTGGTGACGACCCAAAAATAGTTCGGAGTTTTTAGAGTTTTAGAGGATGTTGTACGTAGTTGCAGTTTTTTTATTTCACCTGGTCTTTTCGCTCGGCAACGGTTTGTTAAAGCCGCCCGGACGGTTCATGTATTGCCTCGCTTCCCGTTTGGTTTTCTTGAATACGCCGGAAACGTTTGCGTTTGGATCATTTACGTGTTTGTTCTGCGTGGTATCGAATCCGGAAAAGCCCATGAGCTTTGCCATCTGTGCCGCTTCGTCGTCCTCAAAGTCGTCGTTGTCTTCTGCAACGACGAGTTCTTCTTTTCCTTTTTCTACCAGAGGAGGCGGTGGCGGAGGCGGCAAATCTGTTCTGCGTTGACCACCGCCTCTTCGCTCGTCTGTTCTATCGTCGTCGTGTCTATTGTCGTCTCTATAATCTCTCACTCGTTCTCCTCTTCCTCCTCTTCCTCCTCCGCCGCCGTCTCTTCCTCGAGCGCGGTACGGCTCGTCTCGCCCCCCTCGTCTATGTCCTCCTCTTCCTCCTCTATCGCGAGATCTCGATCGGGACCGAGACCGGTCTCTCCCTCTTCTTGTTCTATCATCGTCGTAATAATCGTCGCGTCCTCTTCCTCTTCCTCCTCTGTCTTCATCGCCGTCGCGATCGTTCTCACCTCTTCCTCCTCCTCCTCTGCTCCATCCACCTCCGCCGGTTATGCCCACGTTTCTACCTCTGTTCTCGTTTCTGTTAAAGTTTTCTTCTGGAGACCGGGACCGCCGTCGTTGTCGGTATCGTCTCTCCTCCTCCTCCTCCTCCTGCTCCTCTTCCTCAAAGTGGCGTCGTCCTCCAACAGAATCTCTTCTTCCTCTGTCTCTGTAGTACTCGTCTTTCTCGTCGCGGCCTCGCCCGAATCGTCCTCCTCGTTCAGAAGAGTTCATCGTGATTTGGTTCACGAAAGAAGAAGCTCTACTCTTTCGTCGTCGTCGTCGTCGTCGTCGTCAATTTCGTCAATTTCGTAAACTTTTCCGAATCCTCTCGGATTTTCTCAAAATGCGCAACCCAACTCTTCGGACAGTGCTTCTCGAACAAAGCTTTCAGCCGTTTCAATTCCTTCTTCTTATTATTATTATTCGTTTCCTCGATTTCTCCTCGTTTTATGGCTTCGTAGTACGCGTCTCTGTGTTTGTAGCACAATTCGCGTTCCTCTCGAAGCATTTAAGAATTCTATTATTTCGTCTCTTTTGTTTTCTGACGAGTGTTTTCTTCTTTTATTTCGTTGTTGATGAGCCAAGTCTCTCATCAAAATCGGACAAAAAAATTGAAAGGAACTTTTTTCCATTTTACCCAAATCCCTAGAAGAAGGAGAAGAATTCTCTCTCTCTCTCTATCAAATTCTGAACGCAAAGAGAGAAAGAGAGAGACTTTTTGAACGCGCGTTGATCAAAGGATGAACGAAGACGAGGTACTTACATAGTTTTCTCGCAGATCTCAAAGTTTTAGACGCAGATCTCTGTTTTGTTCTCGCGTTTATAACCGCTACGCGTGATGTCTTCTTAAAAAGTTTTTTGTTGTTGTTCCCTTTTTGAAAGAGTCGCTTTTTACCCGCACTTTTTCTTATTAATTTCCTCCTCTAACGACCCCCACTTTGTCTTTGTCTTTGTCTTTGTCTTTGTCTTAAAACAGAACGCCAAGGAAGACCCTTCCTCCTTGGACGGCGGCGGCGGTACTACCGCCCAACAGGGCGGGTCGACCAAAACAAAGACCAAGAAACAGTGTTCCTCGGTGTACCGGGGCGTACGGCAAAGGCCGTGGGGAAGGTACGAAAAAAGAACTTCCTTTTTTTCCCTCTTTTTCGGAGATATTTTTCTCTTTTTTGAAGGGGCAAAATTTCTCTCTAACCAAACTCACCACAAAAATACTCTTTCTTCTTATTAAATAACGACGCACTCATCAACAAACAAACAACAAATAGTTGGGCGGCGGAAATTCGCGACCCGAACCGAGGCGCTCGATTATGGCTCGGGACGTTCGATACCGCGGAAGAAGCGGCGAGAGCGTACGACGCCGCGGCGAGGCACATACGCGGGCCGGGCGCGAGGACGAATTTTCAACTCGCGCCGGGGGAAGAGCCGGCACCGTTTGTGTTACCTGATCCACCGGCAGGGAGAGGCGGGGGAGGGGGCGTCAGTGGAGGAGGAGGACGCGGAGGAGCAGGGAGAAGCGGCGGAGGGTCCGGACGAGGGCCGCACGCCTCCAAGAAGAACAAATCGAAAGACGACGGGAAAGGCGACGAAAAGAATGGGTTCCACGGCTCGGAACCGAGTAAGTTTCCATCCGCGGCTGGTTTGAGCTCGTTTACGTCTTTAGGATTGCCCACGCGCGGATTCAACGGCTTGACGCCGGAGAATGACTTGTCCGCTCTAGTCAACGCGAACTTGGCGTTGGCGCAGCAAAACTTGGAGATGAGCGGGAGACACACGGGAAGTCCGGATTATAACGGCATTCGGTTGAGTTCGGGGTACTCGCCGACGATTGCGGGGTCGAGCTCGTTGCCAGGTGGTAGATTAGGCTCGTTACCTTCCCCGTCGGAGTTATTAGCTGGGTCGCACCTGAAGTACTCCTCTCACCAATCGAATTTAGGCAATAATAGAGAGAGTAACGGAGGAGACAACGATGGAAAGAACAACAATAGCAAAGATAATAGCAACATGCCGGCGATGTATGGAAACGCGGGTGGGAAACGGGACCGCGGGCCATCGAGCGCGTTTTTTGGTACGTCCTTTGGCGTCGCCGGAAGTTTCGGTTCGATTTTCCCGCACGACATGCTCGGAACTTCGCCGTCCGATCGAAGCGGGAATAAGAATTCCACGAAAGTGGATTATTACGACGATTTGAACGCAGGGACCAGTCCGAGTTCTCGAGGGAACTCCACGCACAAAGGCGATAGATATAATAACAACGGTAACAACAGCGGCGGCGGTAGAGGCAGAGGCTTCGGAAGAGGTTCTGGAGGCAGAGGCGGCGACAGAAACAACCAAACGGACGACGAGAATACGCAAAACGGAGGCAATGCTTTCAAAGTTGGAAGCATCGGATATATGCGCGACTTGGACGACGCGCTACCGTTGGTTGGAAGTTTAGAACTCGGATCACCAGATTTGGGGAATTACGTCGAAATTGGTAGGAGTAATGACACTAAGAACAACACGAATAATAATAGCAAGGCGTCGTTGCGCGGAACGAAGAGCAAGTCAAACGCGTCTCCAACGAAGAAATCCGGTGGTAGCAGTGGACGGTCTTCTGGGAACAGCAACGAAGAGACGAAATCGGGAGGACGGTCCACTCGAGGAACGACGAGGAGTTCCCAGGATCCGGGTTCAGATACATTCGACGCGCTCTCCGCGTTGATTGATCAGAAACGGAAATAAAGAGAATAGCGTGCGAGTACTTCGTCATCTACTACTGCTGAAAAGAAGAAGAAGAAGAAGAAGAAGAAGAAGAGAGAACGAAAAGAGTGTGAGTATATATATATACAACAGTGTATCTTTTAATTTATATGGTGTATAAAATGGTATTATTAATATATGGCGGTGAGATATCGTCTCTTCTCGTTCTACGACGAGCTTGGTCTCTCGCGCACCGCGCATCATTTTTTGAACGCCGCTTATACATCGTTCGCCCCTTTGAACGACCCGCCAACCGAGGCGGATAAGTTACCCTTCGGTTTGTATTGGTTGTTCTTCAAGTCGTCCTCGTAGCCAGCGCCGGTTCCTTTTGAGTCTTTCAACGCGTACTTCATAAACCACTCGCCCAAAGATAACTGTTAGTGTTGTTTGTTGTTTTTGTTTTTTGTTGTAAAGAATAGTACCAACAAAGAGAGAGAGGAAAACAGGTCAGAATTTTTTAAGGAGGCGGAGGCCGAAAGAGCGCGCGATGATAAAATTAGATTTTGCCACCGAAAAAGAGAGAAGAGAAAGAAGAAGGGTAACACAAGGAGAGGAAAATTCTAATCTCTTTCCCTTCTTGCTCTCTCTCGCGAAGAAGAAGAAGACGAAGAAGAAACGTCTACGACGTAAACGACGACGACGACCATAATAAATCACTTCGTCGTCGACCGTGGTGGTGCGTTGAGTAACAAATACCGCGTCGTTTGCGTTCAATAGGAGAAGAAGATTGCAGAAGAGAACACCACCACAACAACACAAAGACAAAAGAGATCGAGAGAGAAGAAAGCAGATAAAACGCCCTCTCCCCCTCTTCTTCTCTCTCTTTCGCTCTCTGTTCTTTCTCCATTTTCGTGTAAAAAATTATCCTACAAACGCACCTTTTCTCCTTTCTTTTTACCTTTCGCGCCCATTTTTTGCGTCGCCGCGCGAACGGTCGCGTTTCTTTTCACGGTTTGGACTCTAGTAGCCGCGGTAACTTTCGTGCCAACGAGGGAAGTTGTCAACATGATTTAGTAATTCTTGGATGTTTTTTATGGTGTGATTGTGTGGGAGGAGGAGAAAAGGAGAGAAGTTTCGGGGCGAATCCTGGTTTAGGGACTCTCGGACCCCCCCAAAAAAGGCCTCCTCTTCCGCGAAGACCTCCCCATCCACAAGAGAGTTCACTTTAAACACACGCTTACAACACACGCATAAAATATGGGTCGCGTTCGCACGAAAACGGTCAAGAAGGTACGTTTGTAACACGAATCAAACGTGAAGAGAGAGTTTGCGCGTTCGCGAGAGTTTTCTCTCGCGTTGTTTTTAATCACTACTCGATTTTCATCTTCTCTCCCTTTTTTTCTTTTGGGGCGAAAAATTTCGCGCGTCCGGAAAAGGGGAGGAGGAGTGTGCGCGCGTGGTACTCAATGCGAGCGTTTAGAACACAAACGTGTGCATAAAGATCACATCCACGCTTTTTTCGGTGTATCTGCGCGTTCTATCGTTCGCGAGAGTGTGCGTATGCGCGAAAGTCGGCGTGGAATTTCAAAGGCCTTTTGTTCTCTTAGCCCTATGCTCACGATGTTTCTTTCATTCTTACTTAAAACACCACAGGCCTCTCGTCAAATCATCGAGAAATACTACTCCCGATTAACTCTCGACTTTGCCACGAACAAGAGAATCGCGGATGAAATCGCCATCATCCCGTCCAAGAGATTGAGAAACAAAATCGCCGGTTTCACCACCCACTTGATGAAGAGAATCCAAAGAGGTCCGGTCAGAGGCATCTCCTTGAAGCTTCAAGAAGAGGAAAGAGAGCGTAGAATGGACTTTATTCCGGACGAGTCTGCGTTACAAACTGACTCGATTGAAGTCGACAGAGATACCATGGATATGTTGAAGTCCATGAACATGGGTAACTTACCGGGTGTGTCTATTGGACACAGAGGAAGACACCACAATAACCGCCGATAAGCAACCAAATAAGACGCGTAATAGCAAAACATATAAATTAATGTGTGTGCGTGTTCGTTTTAAAGCCTACCATGTCCTTTTTGGGGAGATTACCGTCGTTTAAACTCGATGGATGAAAATGGAGGTTGAATACGCATGAAGCTGACAACTGATCGAGTTAGGATCAGAGGAAGTACGCGCTATGGTGTTTTTCACTTCGGCGACTGGAACAGCCTAAATAAGTAGCTCTAATCTATACTAGGAAACATAGCTTTGATAATAAAATTTACTTTTATTGCTTCATTTTGCAACGCATAGAGAATCAGTACGTGCGCATTCGTTTTGCGATAGCGCGCTTCAAAAGTCATCAGATTTACAAAACACGCGCGAGCTAATATCTTCTACATAAACAATTTCTACGAGCTGTGTTTTATAAGTCCGCACTCTTTGATAAACTTTTTAAACCTCTCAATATCTTCGAAGGCGATTTGTACGGCGACTTGACTCTACTTTGCCGCGTGTTGAAGCTTTTCCTAGATTCAATACCGGCTAAAATAGACGAGGATTTTTGACTCGGCGGACTCGTCAAACTGTCGTTGTTTGTATTTTTCGTCGCGGACGTTATGGAATTGGAAGGAGCAACGCCGCTCGTCTTCCTTTTGTCTTTTATTATCACGACTGCATCATCGTCATCATCTTCGTTATTGTTGTTATTTACGTCGTCATCTCTACTGCTTTTTACATCTTTATTCGTGTCGACAACGTTCGAACGGGAAGAAGAAGGCGCCGGAGCTTTTTCTCCTTCATTGGTGTTGGCAGAGAAGATCTTAATACTTTTCGGTAATGATCCGGACTTTCGAGGCGCGATGGCGCCTCCAACAGTTCCACTTTCATTTTTGAATTTCAAACGCTCTTCATCCTCGAACTTTTCCGTGGATTCAATCATCTTTTGTACGGTTTGAATGATAGTCTCAAACGTCGGTCGATCGACACTTTTTTGCGACCAGCACAAACGCATCAACTGAATAAACTTGTCGAGCGCGTGGAAACGAGGTGAAACATCCGCTGGAATTTCTGGACGTTCCTCTAGCTCAATCACGGCGTGCAAAACCTGCCAGTGCGACCATTCCGCCCACGGCAATTGCAACGTGAGGATTTCCCAAAGTACGATACCAAAAGAGTAGACATCTGACGCTTTCGAATAATCACCCGTGTCTAATACTTCAGGCGCCGACCAGCGCGGAGAGTGCAAGTTCACGGAGGTTGAGACACTATTACCCGTAGCTCTATTCGCGGCAGTCACGCGACTCAAGTTGAAATCACCAACTTTAACGCGGAAAGATGCATCAACCATGAGATTTGCAGATTTCAAGTCTCGATGAATTACCGGTGGAGTGCAATTGTGCAAATAACACATGCCACACGCTGCGCCGAGCGCGAGACGTAAACGAACGCGCCACTGTAAAGATGGCACGCCAGGTTTCGCGTGGCGTTGTAAAACTGAAAATAAAGAACCACGCGCGCAATATTCTTCGACAATAGCTGGAGGGTATCGCATTATTCCAAACAGAGCGACGATGTTCGGATGTCGCAAATTCGTCATAATCGAAACTTCCTTCTCGAGTTCGTCCATCGCCATGCGAAGGTCGGACGATTCTTCCATGCCTTCGGTTCCGATGAACTTTACGGCCACTTGAACGTGATTCCAAACTGCGACGTGAACTCGTCCAAAGGAACCTTCCCCGATTTTCTGTTTCAGCGCAACTTCACTCTGAGTAATCAACGTCGTATTTAATTGAGAAGCGATTCGCTTTTCGCTCGGCGTGTGCATAAACTTCTTCCCGATGTCGCCGCTACTGCCGCCATTCCGATCTTTAGAAAGCATCGGAGAAAGATCCTGGGACACCGTTCGACTCGATGTGAGTCCAGCGCTCAGTTTCTCTTGCGAAGGCTGCCGGCGCTTCTTTCTTCTCATTTTACCACCGTTTTCTTTGATTGCACGATCAGCCGCACTCTCAAGCTCCGACATTGGCCACAGTAATACCGAGCCAAACGTTCCCGCGGTAGCAACACCACTGTGCGAACCGCTCACGGCGTGAACACCGCACATGGAGACCATACCAGACCGATGCGCTAAAATTTTGCCAGGCACGCCGAGATTTAAACTTCTCTCGTCGACTCTCTTCGTCACGTACGCGTCGAGTTCATCAGTCGAAGGAAGCTTCCATATGGTAATATGACCAGAAACATGTCCAATAATCAAAAGACTGGCAAATTCAACGATATCGACGCTACACGCCAAACTCCCAAACGGAATTTCATTGATCTTTGCGCTTCGCGCTTCCGGAGCGATACCTCTTCCTCCCCAGAGTTGCACCGTTCCCAAAGCACTCCCGAACGTACCTTCAGCTTGGTGCAAAGTAACGACACACTCGGCGTCTTTGTACGCGACGCACTCTTCGACTAAACCTAAATCATTGTGAACTTCGTTCGAGGCTATGCGCTTTCCCGATTTCGTCGACCACACTTCCAAATTCTCGTTCGCGTACTTTGTCGCCGTCGCGTTCGTGTATGGCACGTATACGTGACCGTTTAAGTACACTAAAAACTTCACCGCGCGTTTTGAGACACCAAATCCATCCGCTTCTCCACGAATTAATCGACCCAGACGCAAATAAACTTCAAAATCTGCTCCAGCGATGCGATCGACTTCGTTATCAAATTTCCAAGAATCTCCCGGAGATGTGTTTTGACTGTTTCCTAAGCTCGAGCTTTGTCGCCGAGACTTTATTTTTACCTTTGCCATGACTTCTAATATCGAACCGTCTGAAAACCCAGTCCAAAGCGTACAATTTTGAAACTTGTTCTTTTGGAATGCCGAAGCGCGCACTTCGTTCGTTCCGTTTTCCTCCTCGCCCCTAACCAAATCATTGTCGTTGTCGTCGTCGTCGTCGTCGTTTGATTCTTCTTCTTCGTCGTCTACGATGCTCATAGCTGTCGCACTCACACCTTTCCTAACTTTCATTACCGCGTTTTCGTTTCCTTTACCCAAATCTACGTCCCACACGCAAACGTCACCAGCGGACGTCCCAACGAAGAGCAAAGCCGCACATACACCAGAGCCTTTTGTCATTACCGTAATAGCTCCGCGTGGCTTTTCTGAAACGCGCATGGAAAGCGAAGACATTCCGTTTCTGACAGCGTTTATATTACCATCGTCATTGTATTCGTCACCTTCTTCGAGACTTCGAAAACACCCTCCTATTCCTCTCGATTTACTGTAAGCATCGCTACTGCTCTTATTCCTGCTACTTGTACTAACGCTACTACCACTGCTACTCGCATCTAATCTACCACCGTTTTCCAGCTCTCTCCGCTCGTTTAAAAACAAATCCGTGACTTGTAAGATTCCCGAACGTCTAGGAAACCTCGTCTCATTCGCTACCCACAATTCGGAACAATCAACCCCGCACGCAATCATCTCCGTCACGCCGCTCCCGAAAATAATCTTATTCATCGCCGTGGTAAAGCCACCTCTCAACAACCTCGAATGCCTTGTCAATGATGCAATGCTTTGAGTTTTAGACGCGATTCCACCTCCACTCGCGCCGGTTAAATTCCATAATTGCGTTTCGATAATCTCCAAATCCGATTGTAAACTGATAAACTTCTTATTCGAGCTCGCTGAGAGTATTCCATATCTCGTAAACGCCTTCTCTAGGATGGATAAATTTCCAACCTCGTCCACTCGCGCTACGCACAATCTCAGCAACCCCAAGCACGAAATCATAATTTTCTTCAGTTGCGTTAAACTTTGCGCATCTAGCATTTCGTGTGTCTGATTGGCTTCGACCAACGCCAACTGTAAAGCGTGCGCGTTGGAGAGTAAAGTGATACATTTTTCCCTGTGCGAGGTTGCACGCAACACTCGTTTGTGTAAATCATTCACCGCATGCGTGTTTGCTAACATCAAAGATTGAACCGAAGACACGTCTATGTTTGACGTTCGAGAGGAAGATGATTTGTTCATGTTATTATTTGTTCTCTTCGTTGGAGTGAACGAAGATGGAGAGGAGGACACTTTCGAATTATTAGCAGGAGAAGCAATCATCGATGGGCTGGCGGCTCGATTACTACCATCACCACGAACGCGAACACTGTTATTATTACTCGCATTCACTCGCATCTGCGGCGTCGAATATTCCGGAGATTTCGGGGTGGGGTCCTCTCTCGTCCTCGAAGTTTTCTTCTTCTTCTCCTCGTCGTTGGTGTTCGTTACGAAAGAAGAAGCAAATTTCTTCTTCTTCACCGAAGAAGAAGGATAGGACTCCAACGATGAAGAAGAAGGAGGAGAATGCACCAAGACACCGGCGTCGTTATTCACCCGAGCTTCGGGCGTGCCGTATTCGGATTCTCCGTCCTCCTCCTCCTCGCCTGGGTCCTCTCTCATCTCTCTCTCCCTTTTTTTTTGTGCGGTTTTTTTGTCTCTCTTTCTCCTGAGGAATCTCCTCTTTCCTCTCTTCTGGCACATTCCTCTCTCTCTTTAAAACGAACTTCAGAAAACTCTTCGTCAGTTGGGAGAATAAATACACACACACACGCACACATATACAGCGCACATACGCGTCTCTCTTAGATACGTAATAACACGCGTTCGCAGAGAGAGAGAGAGAGAGAGAGAGAGAGAGAGAGAGAGATCGGAAAGAGCGGAAAGAGCGGAGCACGACACACTCTTTCTCTCTTCGGTCTCTTCTCGCACATAAATCAAATTTGCAAATTTGAAAGATTTCCATTTACGGCACGGAGGAGGACCCGGAAGGAGGAGGAGGAGGAGGGACGATGGCGGAACAGATTAAAGCGTCCGTGTCGAAAGGCGTGGATAAGGTGAAGTTGATGTGAGTGCTTCGTTTCTTCTTCTTTCAATAATAACGGTTTATTTCTCTCTCTCTCTCTCTCGTCCTAACGACACGACAAAAACTAATCCTGTGTATGAACTTCTTCTCTAATATAAATACAACAGGGCTGGTATTCAACCATCACAGCCGGAAACGCCCGCGGGAATGCTCGACGAACTCACCGGATCTATTTGCATTGATTTGACATACGAGCAAAGATTATACGGATTTGCCTGTTGCGCTGGCATGGGTCTCATTTGCTCGTTCCTCTCGTCCTTGTTGTGGATGCAACCGATGAAGTTCGCGTTGTTGTATTCCATCGGGAACATTTTATCGTTAGGTTCGACTGGATTTTTAACCGGGTTTGCCCGACAGGCGAAGAATATGTTCAAAGCCACGCGTTTGGTGGCAACTTTGATGTACCTCGGGTGTTTAATCATGACCATCGTGTCGGCGTGCGTGTTGAAATCGTTTCCGTTGACGATGGTTTTTTTGATTTTGCAATCCTTGGCGTTGGTTTGGTATTGTTTGAGTTACATCCCGGGTGGTAGGAGCGTGTTGAAGTCGTGCTTTGGGATTAGCAACTTTTAAAAGTAAAAAGAGCGATTAGTAGTACATTGAAACAACATCGCGCGTGTACTTTGCATGAAAACACGTTGTCTGTCCCACCATAAAGGTGGGCTAAAAATATATATTATTCTACACAAAAGCTAAACGGCTACTATGTTATAAAAACGCGCTCGGCTGGAGATTAAGGTCCTCCTTGTTGTTGACCAGCCATTCTCGCTTTAGCCTCGGCGAACATTTTTGCCTGCAGAGCCATCGCCTCCTCCGCCGACATGCCCATGTCTTTCTTCTTCTTCTTTTCAATTCTCTTGTCTTTGGCAACGTCTTTCTCAATCTCCATCTCTTTCGTGCACTCGTCGATAAAATCATCAAAACCTAGTTTTTTCAGCGCAGCAATCACGTGTTCCGGTGTTATCGTCGTTTTGTTCTCTTTCGTGCTGATATCCGTCGCTTCGGAGGATATGGAGAGGACGAATTCCGTGCACGATTCGAGAAGTAAATCTCTCAAGTCGTTGCTCAATCGTAAACCTTCCGGGATGCTGTCCGAGATCATCTTGTTGATGGTCGCTTTAGGCAACGACTGCTCGTCGTTTTCCATTATTATTTCTTCTGCAAGAGTGTTTTATGAGCGAAATATTCTTTTTATACTTCCTATGTAAAGGTTTCTTTTGTGCGTATACAAGAGTGAAGAGGACAAGTGGAGAAAGTTTTGAACGAGAGCAAGGAGAGAGGAGAGAGCGAAAATTTTTACGAGCGACAAATATTACTTTGGATGTACTCTTACTAATAGTATTCTCACAAAAGGCTACCTGCTAATAAATTCGGACGATGTACTTTAGATTCTGCGGATACATTCAGAGAGAAAGAGAGTGACAGAGAGAGAAAATTGAACGAGTCAGCCCTTGGGGTAGAAGAGAAAAGAGAGACGAACGCGTGTGCGCGCACGCGCGCTATTATTATTTTCTCAGGTGCGTTTGTAAAGCGCCTTCCGACTGATCAACACTCGAGGTATCAAGCTCGTCTGTCCGCCCGTCGATAAATTGTCTTCATCGAAAATAATCAGCATCGCATATATAGTATATGCGCGCGTGTGTAAAAGAGAGAGAGAGAAAAAACGAGAAGGAAACGCGCACCTTTATGCGTAAAATTTTAATCTTCCTCTTCTAAGACTTCGTGAATACTTTGCTCGTCGACGAATTTATCGGTCGCAAACACTTCGTCGATGTTCTCCCACCACTTCCACAGAAATCTATCGACGATGATTCGAAACCACGGAGACCACCGCAAACCTTTCTCTTCCTTCATCATCTCTCTCAACTCCTCCGGCGACACCCAAATCATCGCGTCTACCTCTTCCGGGTTAATCGACATCCCGCCTTTCACCAACTCCGCCTGGTCCGCTCGACAAAACAAAACGTAATCCATCTCGTGTTCGCCCCAAAATGCGGTCCCGTTCTCCGGACGCAAACTCGCCTCTCCAAAACTATCTTTCGCGCAATAGTGCAAACGAGTTAGAAACTTAAACTGCGTTTCTTTCACCGTCTCTGGGTCTATGTTCAACTCGTGCAACAATTTCCTCCTCGCCGCGCGAACAGCGCCCGGCGCTCTCTTATTCTTTCTCACGTCTACTACCTCGTCGTCTACTTCAGTCGGTTCGTATCCGTGCAACTGGTGCGAACAACACGTGTTCGTCCACACCGACGGGAAGGTAATTTTCGACGCCGCTCTTTGTTGCAACAAAAGTTTGTTATTTTCTTTATCGAATAAAAACACCGAAAACGCTCGGTGTAATAAACCTTTCGGAGTGTTTCTTCTTTCTGCATTCGCGGAGAAATGATGGGCGTCGTATTTACTCGCGTGACCGACGATGGAATCTTTAGCGTCCACTAAAATGCACTCGTCTCGGTGCATCAAATCTTCTTGCGTGCCAGAACCGTCCCAGTTTTTTCCCTTTGATGAAGAAGACATTGTTGTTTTCGTCGTCGCGATAGATCTATCGGTGGTGCGTTTGATAATGATTGAACTACTGCTGTGATGATTGAACGCCAGACGAGCGTTTTGGAGCGCCGCTCGCATACACTCCTTTTTCTTTATGAAGAGAGACAAAACGCACGCGCAAAAGTCATCAGAGCAAAAAGTTTTTTCCACAAAACTTCTTTTCATCTCTCATCGAATTATTATTCCTCGCAGCATAAGAAGAAGAAGAAGAAGAAGAAGACAAAGATCATGAACGAGAAGAAGAAAAAGAAGAAGAAAAATGAAATTCCTTTATCGCCAAAGACGAGTTCGTCGAGAGCGAGAGAGGCGCGACGAGCGACGACGATGGAAGCTTTCGGAGGAGGAGGAGGAGAGAAAGAAGAGAAAGAAGAAAACGGTTGGGGGTCGAGACAAGGAAAAAGCGAATCCCCGGTATCTCCGCCGCAAGGTCGCGTGTCTTCGATGAGAGCGTCTTCGTGCGATAGTCTGGGTGTCATGTTTGCGGAGCAAATGAAGACGACGATGAATACGACGACTACGACGAGTTGCAGTAATACCAACCACCCAGCCGTCAAAAATGTTAAATCCACTTTATTGGAACAAGAAGAAGACGAGGAAGACAAGAAAAGCAGCGAAAACAAGAATACTACTATTAATACTACGAATCATCATCAACATCATCATCATCGACAACAAAACGATCGAAACTCACGAAACTCGGAAATATTCGGAAACACGGACCAGATTCCGTACGAAAAAGCGACCGTTCTCACGAAACTACAGAAATGGGGCGATTACGAGTCCTGTGGCGAGAACGTCGGAAAGACAAAGTTCGTACCGATGAAGACCCCGTTGTCGCTAGAGTTCTTGGAGCAGATGGAGAAGTACGCGCATATTTTAACAGTGGAGAAGATGTTATACGAACAACGAGAGACGAAACAGAGAGAGGTTACCATGATCATTGATTTGAGCAATCACGAGTGTTTGTACGAAGAGGACATACCGAAAGAGGTACATCGAGTACACGTCAGGAACATAGCAAAATCGATACCGAACATCGAATGTTGCTCGAAAGTGATGAGAGAAGCGACGAAGCATTGGAAAAAACATCCGGAACAGTATATTGCTATTCATTGTGCGTATGGTTTCAATCGAACGGGGTTTATCGTGTGTAGTTATCTCATCGAGAAGGAGAACATGACCGCGGAGGAGGCGTTGGAAGCGTTTGCGATCGCGAGACCTCCCGGGGTGAAGCACGAGAGATTTCAATTGGCTTTGAAAGCGAGGTATCCCACAAGAGGGTGTAAACCAAAAGTTACTGAATACGACGGCGATGAAGACGACGATAAGAATGAAAACGGATTGGTGAAGAACGAAACGGTAGAAGGAGTAAACGCGGTGCTTCGAATCAACAAGAACAACGGCTTTGCAGCAGGAAGCGGAGAGAAGCAAAAGAAGAAAGAAACGCTCGTGCGAAAACTGTTCAGTTTGATTAGGATGAGAAGAAAGTCCAGCAGCGATCCCTGATTTGTGAGGGTATGAAAAGAAGAGCGAGCGAGAGAGCGAGAGAGTGTGTGTGTATAGAGGATAGATAAGCTAGATTTGTAGTGCTATAATAGATAGATAACTTGACAACAATGAATCCGATTTTAAGTTTTTATATCCAACGCTATGCCGCCGCAAGGCCAAAGCGACAGTTGTCTGTAAAACTCATACGCTAAATCAAACGAGTGATGCGTCGTCGTACCAGTGATGGAATCAAAGTAATGATACTTGTTAGAATCGCTCGAAATCGCGGACGTTTTTGAATACGGCGAGAAACCGTAAAGAGAAACTTTCTCGCACGAGTGTAACGCAAACGTAGCCGCAAAGACGCCAGACATTGGTTTCGGCTTGAACCTTTTCGAGTGAAATCCAGCAAAAACAGCACCGAGTTCCACGGCTTTTTTGACAGCTTCCCAAAGTTTGAACGCGTGTGCGATGATTTCAGGAGAAACTACAATCGCGGAGCTTCCTGGAGCTACGTGCTCGTTTGCAACACCGGAAACTCGCGCTGTTTCTAACCGCTTCAATAACGGCGCGTAGTAATGATAACGCGCAAACGGATTGAAAATTTCAAACAGTACCAAAGTCGTGTTTCGTAACGCAGAGCGAGAACTTTCCGGAATGGAACCTCCCAAGCGCGTACGACCAGCAATGAATGGTTTCACATGTTGTAAGTTCACGAAATCGAAATCTGTTCTCGAGCCGACGTCTTCTTCGTATCCTGCCGTTGGCGCGTAGTTGATTCGAAACACTTTTTCGTGTTCATCAATCTCTTTGCCTTGTTTGGATTTCAAAAGTACGCCAGAATTACCAACCACGGCACACGTTTTGAATTCATAGTCCTCGTCATTTAACGGTAACACGCCGACTAAATCGAGTTTGAGTTTTAAACGCTGTCGCTCGCCTTGTTTAACTTGAAGCAAATCGCCATCTGCGCCGCCTCGTTGCGTGACGCCGTCCACAAATGTCTCTTGTTTCAACTCAATCGCGCGCGGCAACCTACGCTCTGACTCGGTACAACCTTTCATGCCGGCAGGACAATACTTGTCCGATGTGTGATAATCATCCGGAAAGAGCATGGCTCGATGTAAAGTCAAAGGAATACTCCGCGGCTTTTGCGACGTGCTCAAAAGTCGTCGACGTCGTCGTCGTCTCTCCGGTACTTCTTCACCAACATCGTCCGTGTTATCATCACCACTTACAACGACGCTTGCATCGTTCGAATAATTGTCATCGTTCCCATCTTTACCTTGCTGTTGTTGTGGCTGTTGTTCTTGCTCGGTGTCCTCATCTTTGTTATTCGCATTTTCATCTCCTCCCTCTTCAATTCCGTCTTCTTCTGCACCGTTCTCTCCGTCCTCCCCGATAGGTTTTTCCAACATCGCTGCATCTAAAACAACCTCGCGGCCTTCCTTGTCTCTATTCTTTATGCTAACTAATCCAAGCTCTTCTATATCGGTGCTATCGAGATTTAAAGCCTGAGCTACTGTGTTCAAAACCTCTGCCGATTGCTGCTCCGCGTTCTCTGCGGTTTGCGGTTTTTGCTCCATTTGCTCTTCCTCTTCTTCCTCTTCGTCATCGTCATCTTCCTCTTCGTCGTCATCATCATCTTTGAAAGCTTTACCTTTCGCAATAGCTGCTCGCAACTGTTCAATAGCTTCGTTCGTATCCGTAGACATTTCAGCCGGTCGGTGTTCTTTGTGAACTCTCGGTTTGTGTACTCTCGGCGTCGCCGACGCGTCCGATCGAGATTCTCTGGAAGAAGTCGAGGACGATGAAGCTACTCTATCTCTGAAAATAACGTTTGAACCTTCGGAAAGTAAAGGCATTCTTGCCCATAATCCCTGCGCCAATCTCGTCGCATCGAGCGACGACCACACTCTCTGCAAATACTTTAAATCTCTTTGCATCAAACGACCGCTGTCTCTTAAATCCGCCGTTACCGGCGACGACGAGCACTCCAACCCGTTCCTTGAACGCTTTGGCAGAACGTGCTCTCTCGCCGCAATAGCCGGTATCCATCTTGCTAAGTTATTTGGCTCGATCTCCAACGGATCGGATTCCGACGCGGAATAGGTGTTCGACTCCAACCTCGCTTGCAACCACGAGGGGATATCTCTAGACTTGGAGTTGTGTCTCTTCAAATATGCCTCTTGTTTCTCGCGCGCGTGCGAAACTAAACTTCCTTTCTCGTCTTCAGTTCTTTCTAACAATGATTCCGCGTCGCTTTGCACGCCAGAAATTCCACCGAGAATAGTTTCAAAGTGCGTCTTCGTGTCTTCGTCCAACGTCGCGTCCATATCTTTCCTTTTGTTATGTCTAAATCCACCAAAGAATCGTCGTTTTCTATTTTCTTTCTCCTCTCTTTGCTTTTGGTGAATCAGCGCGTCCGCTTTGGCGACGTCTTCGTCCGACATGAACACCGCGCTCGCTTTCTCCTTGTACTCGTCTCTCTGGCTTTGCAACCGCTCCATGAACGCTTTACCTCCACCTTTCCATCCGGTTGAATGTTTCGCCATCTTCATCGCGTCTGCCCACGATTCTTGCGTCATGGCAGCTTCCGCGAACAACTCTGACGCGTCCGAACCACTCTCTAATTTTTCTCTCGCTTTCTGGTTAATCTTTTCCAACTGCTCCAACTTTTCCGCGAGCGATTCTCTTTTCGCGTTTGCGCTTTGTTTATTATTGCGTTTGTTCTTCGCCGTACCTTGTCCGGACGATTTCATTCCGGAAGCGCCTAAACTACTCGTGCTGCTCTCGTGAAACGGCACTCGTCCAAAATTCCTCATCGCCGCTTGCGATCGAGACGTTCTCACTAAGTTCGAGGCCAAATCGCCCCCGCCGTTCTCCGCTCCCGTCCCCAACGTTTTACTCAACTCTCTCTCTGTCCTTCTGGCAACTTCGTCCAAACGTCCTTCCACGAAACCTCTTAAACTCCCTTTGACGACTTTCGTCCCGTACTTCCGAAGGAGAGATAGCTCCTCCTTTGCGTCCACGGTTCGATCGATTTCTGTTCTCAGGGAGTGCATAGAATTTCCCGAGTGCGCTCGTTCGTGTTCGATGCGATGTTTGTGCGCCAAATCGTGATGGGATTGGAAGAAAGGAAGCGACGCCATGAGGAACAAAAAGACAAAGAAGGATAAAGTTTTCGTGTTGATTTTTTGTTGTTGCCCGCTGCTATTGCTCAACAACGACGCTGGTGGTGGATCGCCCCACCCCATAGATATGTGTATTGAATGTTGTCGTCCTTAATGCTGCGGTGCGTTCTTCTTCTTCTTTGTATTCTTTTTATTCTTCGTGATGATGTTTGAAGAGATTATATTCATCACTCAGAAAGAACACAAACAAACAAACGTTCGTCTTTTTTCTTTTTCTTTTTCTTTTTCTTTTTCTTTTTCTTTTTCTGTTCTTCAAAAAACTTGTTTTGGAACAACACACGAAAAAAAAAAACAGAACACATGCCTTTGGAATCGCTGCCACCGTTCGCGATCATCGTCGGTGCGATCACTGCTATTGGTGGCATCCAATACGCCGCGCACGTGTTACCCATGGGGAAACCTAAAGCCGTCGGGTTAGATAACTTTGACCGATTGCTCGAGAGGAGAGACCAGAGAATACGAGAACGGAGTGGGCTACAAAAATAAACATCTTCAATGGCAACCCCGATCCGCGAGTGGTGCTTGGATGAAAACGACCAACCGAACGAGAACGCTGCTCGCGTGCAGGCGGCGCTGGATCTCAAGGGATGCATGTGTTCCGGCGGGCAATGCAAAGCACCCGTTATTTTTGACGCCATGTCGGTGACGGTCACCTGCACTGCCAACCCCGAGGAGCACACCTGCGAGGCGTACGACGAGCCGTTCGGGGAGATCGTCCTTGGCGTGATCGACCAAATCATCTTCGAGTCGGAAACACGTCCTCTGCCGACGACGGCTGAGCTCGAGGAAAATGAACGTCAACGTCAACGCGAAGTCGCTTCGCGCATGGCACGAGAGGAGGCGCGGGCGCTTGGTCTGGTCGAGTTTACCGCGCATGTGCGCCCTGACGGTCGGGCGCCAGATGGCAAAACCTGGAGCTATACGCGAGGCGAGTGGGTTCGCGAGGACTTCCGCAAGCAACAGCAACAACAAGTAGTAGATAAGTCGGAGTACGTCGAGGTCGATTGATGTAGATGTAGTGATTTGATTTGACGACGATCGATCGAGTTTATTAGTTAGAAAAGAAGAGAGAGAAAAGTGCCTTGAGTGACACGTTGTAATTTTAGAGAGAGAGAGAGACAAATTTGACTGTTTGATGAGTTTTTCACACAAGAACAGACAACAAACACAACACTTTTTTCGCACGCAGTTACTCGTACATTTAAATTATGTATTCAATAGTATCAGTGCAACACCCTCATCATCATCGGCATCGAGGGATTAAGAATCTGATTTCAAAGACATCCAATCATCATCTAGCCAAAAAACGGTCGTCGACAGTTTCAGTTTCGAGAATAAACTCGTCCTCCGAAACTTCATCGTCGTCGTCGTCAACTTCCGACGATGGAAAAAAAGACGACGAAGAAAAAGTTCGATTCATGTTACAAGAATACGGACATCCGTGGATAGAGAACGAAGAGTCCGCGGTGCGGTTGCTCGATTATTTACGAACGAAGGAGAAGAGAGAGTTCAACTTGGAAAAAGCGAGAGTGGTGATTACGCAAATCAGGGAGACGCACGAGAAAGGATTAGCAACTGAAGATGCGAAGCTGGCAAATCCGTTTAAACTACCAAAGACTTTTCCCGGGTTCTTGGGGATTTTAGAACGTAGCAGCGATAAGATTTAATACGTGCGAGGCCACACGCGTGATACTTTGTATGCTTTCGCTGCTTTCTACGTATCTATGAGTATTCGAAACTATTACTATCTATGCGGTCTTCTTCGCTTTCCTTTTCTTCAACCGCTTTTTCATCCTCGTATTTTTTTCGCGCGACCTGGCCTTCACGCAACATGTCTTTCAATTGGTCCTCTAAACCGTCCGTATTCAACACGGCCACGCAAGAAACGTAACGTGGACCGCACAACTTACCTAATCGCGACCGCGTGAGTGCGAATAAAACCGGCGTATTTAGTTCGCGACACTTCTTGACGATTTGCCAAATTTGGTCGTCCAAACCGCCTTCCATATCGCCGGTGGATTCAATGTTCGGAGCGACGACAACAGCTTTGCATTTACCGAGTTCGACATTTTTCACGACCTCACGCAAACCGAACGTGAATCGCTTTTTCGATTTTGCTTTTATAGGATCTGTTTTATACAGTCTCTCTTGTAATCTTCGAAGCTCGGAGAAGAGCGCTTGTACGGCTTGATTCAGAGGCGTCGTGATAACTTGCGAGGCATATTTCGGCATTTTTTCAACCTTGTTGACGAACGAGGCGTCTTTCACGCGCTCCAAATTGCGTTGAATGTGCTCTTCAGTGGTTTCTCCGCGATCGATTTTCTCCTTGCGTTCGAGCATCTTCGCGTGTTTCTTACCGGCGACGTGGTCCGCCCACGCCGTTTCGCTGTTACACTCCATTTTACACAATTCGCAGAATTTTGATACGAACGCTGATTTTTCCTTCTTTTTTGGCTTTGTCTTCTTTCCTATCGCTGTTGTGTGCTGGTCTGTCTGGCTGTTTTCCGACTTTGTGTTCATGAGTTCATATTCTTTCTGTTTCAAAGTATCGATAAAACTTTTTCTCGTCCAAATGGAAGGTAACTGAATGACCGTTTGACTCGACGTGGACGAGACGATGTACGGTTCATCTGCATGTTCTTTAGTTGCTGTTGGTGTATCTGTGCCGTCTTGTTCATCTGCATGTGCTCTGTTAATAGATTCGTCGTCGTCGACGACGACGTCGGCTTTATCGTTGTTATTATCGTCGTCCGAATCATCGTCGTCTTCGTCGCACCACAAATCCACCTTTACTCTTTCGCTATCCTCCTCGTCCACTTTTATGTTCACGTACACCTTGTCAACCTCGATGGTTACTTCAATCGTCGAGTCGTCATCTCCTTTCGACGACTTTTCCTTATTTGCTCTGGACACGAGAATGATTTTCCTCAGTTTTGTCATGCGTTTTTTTTTCTTACCGTCCATGCGCTCTTTCCCTCTTCTCATTAACGTGGCCGAAGCCATCGCAGCGTTTGGATTCGCCATAAGTTCCCCGCCCCGTTTGGGACGACCTTCCACTTTCTTTGCCAATAAAGCACGTTTATCGCTTTTCTTCGCTTTCCCTTCTTTAAAGTATAAACCTAAACCGCCTAACATTGCACTCACGCCACCGCCGCCGGCGTTGATGGATTTATTCTCCCCCGATACAATTTCCGATAGGTCAATCGTCGTTCTCTTTTTCTTCCGTTTTTCCTCCTCGATTCGTTCTTGTTCGGTCAAATCGCCCCTCGCTATGCGTTCGGTATCGATTACCTTCACGCGGTCTGGGTCGTTCAACCCGTAATGTGAATTGTACAAGTGCGATGCTAAATGTTGAAACTCGGCGAACCGCCTTCCGCACACTCGACACGGGATCTTCCCAAACTTATCCACCTTGGACTTACGAGCCTCTATTCGTAAAGATTCTGCGGTTATTTTTGGTAAATAGTCTTTTCCACCGTGTTTTCCACCGTCATTTTCCGCAGTCGTCGGCCAATGCACGCCATCGTCTTCATTATGAGTAGTATTCGATGAAACGTTGAACGGTTGCGCTGCGGCGGTCAGCGAGGACGCTGTCGCGGGCCGTGCATTCCAAACTGGTCTAGACGGTGCGGGAGCGAACACCACTTTCTTCGCCTGTTGCTGTTGTTGTTGCTGCTGTTGCTGCTGGATAGAATTTTTCGGTTGTTGCTTCTTGCTATTATTACTGCTACCACTCGTCTTGTTGTTGTTGTTGTTGTTGTTGTTGTTGCTGTTATACTTCTGTTGTTGTTGTTGTTGATTCTTCTCTTTCGTTCTCTTCGCGAACGACAGAGCTTCTTCCACCTCTTTCGATACTTGCGACGGTATTATCGTTGTTGAGTTCTTATCATCATCGACGTTACCATCATCGATGCTTCTCTTCTTTATCCAACTCTTCGCCCGGTCTGCTTTGCTCGCCACCGCATCGTCATCACCTACCTCGTCGTTTCCTAAACCCATATTTCAATACACACCGAGGATGTTATTGAGATGATGACGTTGTTCTGAAAGTGATGAGGAAGAGGACAAAGAAGAACACCTCGCGTACCACTAAACTAAACCACCACGCGGAGAGAGTCAGAAACAACACCAACAACACCAACAACAACTCCCCTAACCCAGAGAAAAATGAGGAATTTCGTCCAACATGTCCTACACTTCTTCAAAACGGAAAGCCACGTACTATTACGACGAAAATCATTCATGTTTGGCATCAGATGGAAACAAAAGAGCAGCTTTCCAACGAACGCTGATTTCTCGTTAGCAGAGAACGACGCCATTCTCGCGGCTTCCAAATTATGCCTGATATTCATCGTCTACTCCTTCCTCGCGTCCTTGAAAACGAAAACGTACTCGCACGTGGACAGACTTTGGAGTTTGACGCCAATTTTCTACTCGTTCGTGTTTACGTATTACGGGAAGTTTAACTCGAGAAACGTGCTGATGAGCGCGCTGATTTTCATTTGGGGAGTAAGGTTGACTCGTAATTTCGCGAGGAAAGGTGGATATAATCGCGGAGAGGAGGACTATCGATGGGCGGTGTTGAGAGAAAAGAAAATTTTGAATTCCAAATTCGGTTGGTTACTGTTCAATTTCTCCTTCATATGTTTCTATCAACACGCGCTGTTGTTCTTAATCACGGCGCCGTGCGCGTGGGCGGCGACACCGTACGCTCAAAAAATACCTTTGAACGAGTACGATTTGTACGCCACGCTTCTTTTCTTATTCTTCTTCAACTTGGAACGCGTCGCAGATAATCAACAGTGGCGGTTTCAACAGGCCAAATACGGCAAGGCGAAGCGGGAGGCGAAGTACGAAACGGATTACCAAAATGGGTTCTTGAGTAAAGGTCTGTTCGCGCGGTCCAGACATCCGAACTTTTTCAGCGAACAGATGATTTGGTGGTCTTTATGCGTTTTCGTTTTGGCTTCTGGTGGGTCCGCGTTGCCGCAATCGTGCTCGGAGGCGAAAGAAAACTGGTATTGGTTGCGTTTACCGAAGACGCTGAGGTGTTGCGGATCGTGTTTTTTCGTGTCCATCCCTGGTCTCAAGTGTGGCTGCGAGGCTTTGCACGCGTGCTATGTAGGTGCGGTTTTGTTATCTTTGTTGTTCCAAGGATCGACGGCGTTTACCGAGCAAATCACGGCGGGGAAGTACCCGACTTACAAAGAGTACCAAAAGAAGGTGAATAGATTGTTTCCCGCCTTGAGACCGCCTTCATTTTTTTTATCCGCCGAGAACGCCGCGACCAGGATTCAACACGCGTGGAAGAAGAAGAAGAAATCAAACGCGGCGACGACGAGTACTCCCGGCAAGTTCAAGAAAGCTTTTTTATCCTTCGGGAGGAAGAGTAGTAGTAATAACACTCCCGCCAAGAAGAGCGAATAAAAATATTTAAGAATATTAAGAATATTACCTCTGTATTACCATGATATTATGCCAAACCGCGGAAATGCACGTAGAAATATCTACTGGTAACTGTCTCAGACTGACCTTTTCCTATCCACATTAAGACGTCACTGTCTGGCTGCTTTTTTGTCACCACTTAAAATCTAACGAAAAAGAATATATACACA
>Ga0209630_10000518_pt1 | contig 43631 bp, 40 predicted proteins | sample COG_01_FD_184745 | JGI IMG/M metagenome (GOLD analysis project Ga0209630, IMG submission 184745) | Pelagic Microbial community sample from North Sea - COGITO 998_met_01 (SPAdes) (version 2) | ecosystem: Environmental > Aquatic > Marine > Neritic zone/Coastal water | place: Helgoland, sampling...
ATTACTACTTTTTCTGCTGGAGGCTTAAAAGATTTTGTGCGTATTGGTGGCTCAGATCCAAAAATGTGGACAGATATATTCTTAAGTAACAAAGACAGTATATTAAAGGCCATCAATGCTTATAAGGAAAGCCTTGATGAGCTTAGTGAGCTTTTAGAGGCTGATAACGAAAAATCTCTACAAGATCTTCTTACTAAAATTAAAGAATATAAAAATTCAAAATTTTGAGACTTTTTGCTAAAAATACATCTATTTTATCTGGTGAAGTTGATTGCCCAGGAGATAAATCAATTTCTCAAAGAGCAATTATTATTGGAGCTCTTGCAAACCAAAATATATCCATTACAGGATTTTTAAATGGAGAGGATCCTTTATCTACTTTAAGTGCCCTAAATCAAATAGGTGCTGATATATCTATCAATAATAATAAAGTAAGGCTTAATAAGCGCGAGCTCACTTTTAGCAATCCTTCTAATTCTATTGATCTTGGTAATTCAGGAACAGGAATGAGATTAATAATGGGCTTAATAGCTGGAACAGGTTTAAAAGCAACACTTATTGGCGATGAATCTTTAATGAAAAGACCTATGAGTAGAGTTTCTATTCCTTTAAATGAAATGGGTGCCAATGTAGCAGATACAAAAGGCCTGCCCCCAATTCAAATTAATCCAGGAGCAATAAGAAACAATTTTGCATACAAAATGCCTATTGCGAGCGCTCAAGTTAAATCTTCAATTTTGCTTGCAGGAGTTGCTTCAAATAAGAAAGTCTCTATATTTGAACCATCTATTACAAGAGACCATACTGAAATAATGCTAAAACATTTTGGATTAAATATTAAATCAGAAGAAGAAAATGACGGCAAAAGAATTACCTTCACTCCAGGCAATAAACTTTTAGCAAAAGATTATGATGTAGTGGGCGACTTCTCATCAGCTGCATTTTTAATAGTTGCAGGTTTAATTGCTAGTGATTCAAAAATTTCTATTAAAAATGTTGGATTAAATCCAACCAGAAGTGGCCTTGTTGATATCCTTATAAAAATGGGTGGCAATATTGAGATTAAAAATAAAAACATCTTATCTGGAGAATTAGTTGGAGATATATTTGTTGAATCATCAATATTAAAAGGAGTGAATATTAGCGGAGGAGTAATCGCAAATATAATCGATGAGATTCCTATTCTAAGCATAGCTGCAGCATGTGCTGAAGGCACCACTAGAATATCTGATGCTCATGAACTTAGAGTTAAAGAATCTGATAGGCTTGAAGCAATAAGCAGCGGCCTAACTAAATTAAAAGTCAAACATGAGTTATTTGAAGATGGCATCTCTATAGATGGAGGTATCCCAGAAAATAATAAAGTTATTGAGATAGATTCATATGGAGATCATAGAATTGCGATGAGTTTTCTAATCTCGAGCCTAAAAGTTAAAAATGGAATAAGCGTTGATAATTGTAAAAATATTTATACGTCATATCCAAATTTTGTTGAAACAATGAATAGCTTAGGATTGCCAATTAATGAACAATAGATTGGTTATAACTATCGATGGACCATCTGCAGCAGGCAAGGGCTCCCTAGCAAGAAATTTAGCGCTATTTTTAGATTTTTCTATTTTAGATAGCGGCGCTTTATATAGAGCCTTCGCATATTTTTATAATCAAGGTCTAAATAATAAAGAAATAGAAAGCAGTATTGAGAAGCTAATGTTTATTCCAGAAAAAGATGATACAAAGATCTTTTATGAAGATACTGACATTACTTCTTCGATTAGAAACGAAGAAATTGCAAAAGCGGCTTCTAAATTAAGCGCTTTAGGTAATACCAGAAAGTCCTTAATAGATATTCAAAGAAACTTTATGCCAAGCAATAATTTAGTTGCTGATGGAAGAGATATGGGTACCGTAGTTTTTCCAGAAGCTGAATTAAAAATATTCTTAGTTGCCTCAGCTAAGGTAAGGGCAAAAAGAAGATATTTAGAGTTGCAGAATCGTGGTCAAGAAGTTAATATGCGCGATCTGATTGCAGATATTGAAGCTAGAGATATGATGGATAAATCGAGAACCTTATCCCCATTAATCCCTGCAGAAGAGTCAATAATTATTGATTCATCCACAATGTCTCTTGACGAAGTACTGAGTTTTACTAAAAAACTTGCAAAAAAGGAATTGAATAAATGACAGAATCATTCGCTGCTTTACTAGACGAAAGTTTAAGCACACTAGACATGCAACCAGGATCAATTGTATCTGGGGTTGTTTTAGATGTAGATAAGGACTGGGTAACAGTTCACGTAGGTTTAAAATCAGAAGGAGTAGTTTCTCTTGATGAATTTAGAAATAACGAAGGAGAGCTTGATATCTCGGTTGGAGATGAAGTTGAGGTAGCACTTGAAGCCGTTGAAGACGGTTATGGTGAAACAAGAATCTCTAGAGAAAAAGCTAGGAAAATAGCTACTTGGAAAATGCTTGAAGATGCATTAGAAAGTGGTGAATTTGTAACAGGTAAAATTATCAATAGAGTAAAAGGCGGCTTCTCTGTTGAGGTAGAAGTTGTAAAAGCATTCCTCCCAGGATCTTTAGTAGATGTTAGGCCAGTTAAAGAAGCCCCTGATTTAGAAAATACAGTTCAAGAGTTTAAAGTCATTAAACTGGATTACAAAAGAAATAATGTTGTTTTATCAAGAAAAGCTGTTCTTGAAAAGAATAATTCAGCTGTAAAAGTTGAGCTATTAAAAAATCTAGAAGAAGGACAAATAGTTAAAGGTGTTGTTAAAAACATTACTGATTATGGAGCTTTTGTAGATCTTGGCGGTCTTGATGGATTACTTCATATAACAGATATTTCATGGTCAAGAGTTACCAATCCAGCCGAAGTTCTTAATCTAGGTGAGGAAATTGAAGTAAAAATCTTAAGTTTTGATAAAGAAAAGTTAAGAGTTTCCTTAGGATTAAAACAGATTCAAAATGATCCTTGGGAAAATGTAGATGGCAATTATGCTGTAGGTGGAATATATGAAGCTAATGTTTCAAATATAACAGACTACGGTTGCTTTGCTCAGCTAGAAGAAGGCATAGAAGGACTTATTCACTTATCAGAATTAGATTGGACAAGCAAAAATATTCATCCTTCTAAAGTAGTTGAAATGGAACAAAAAATTAAAGTGATGATTCTTGAGATTGATTACGATAAAAGAAGAATATCTCTTGGCTTAAAGCAAACTAAAGCTAATCCGTGGACTGAGTTCTCTAATAAATATACTTTAGGTGATAAAGTAGAAGGCCAAATTAAATCAATTACTGATTTTGGTATCTTTGTTGGTCTTGAAGGCGATATTGATGGATTGATTCATCTTTCAGATATATCAGATGCGGAAGATCCAAAAGAAGCTTTAGAAGATTACAAAAAAGGCGATAAGCTTAGTTGTGTTGTCTTTGGTGTAGATGCAGAAAGAGAAAGAATTTCTTTAAGGTTAAGTGAGTAACTCTAAAGATAGCTTAAATCGTTCTGACATAGAGTCTAGCTTAATAAAAGAGTTCCCAGATCTTACAAAAGCTCAAATATCTAAATCAATTGATGTAATTATTGATTCGATAGTCGAAGCCGTAGCAGAAGATGAAAAAGTTGAAATACGTGGCTTTGGAACATTCTCAAAAAAATATATTAGACCTAGAAAGTTTGTAAATCCAAAAACTAAAGAAATTTCTTATCTAGGGGAAACTGCAACTATGCACTTTAAACCCTCTAAATCATTACTAGAAAAGTAATTTTTGGTTTAATATTCTATTATTATGACTAATTCAATCATAGTAGCTATTGATGAGCAGGATAAAGCTTCATTTAATAGAATCCTAGACAGCTTAGATCCTAATCTGTGCATGGTTAAAATTGGAAGTGTGTCTTTTAATGCGCTTGGCCATGACATTATTTATTCGTCAGCAGACAAAGGCTTTGATATATTTTTAGACCTTAAGCTTCACGATATCCCAAATACAGTAAAAAAATCTATTGAAGGATTATCAACTCTTCCAATACAGATGCTTACTATCCATACATCAGGCGGCATTTTTATGATGGAATCTGCAATGGAAGCAATAAAAGGAACTGATATAAAAGTTTTTGGAGTTACTGCTTTAACAAGTCTATCGGATACAGACACAAATCAAATTTATCAAAGAACCGCTGCTGATCAAGTTAATGCAATGCTTGATATAGCAGAAGAGGCAAAAATTGATGGAGTTGTATGTTCTCCACACGAACTTGATCTAGTGACTGCAAGAAAATCACTGCTCTCAATTACCCCTGGCATTCGTTTTTCAGATTTAAATGATGATCAAACCAGAGTTATGACCCCTAAACAAGCTATAGACCTAGGTGCAAATTATTTAGTTATTGGAAGACCTATAACTAGTGCTGATGATATTTCAGAAGCATTAAATATAATTTATCAAAGCATTAATTAATGATGGAAAAGCCAAATAATTATTTCTTTGAAAATGATCTTTTAAGATATGAATCTCACCTCAAAGGATTTACTAGTTCAATTTTCAATGAGCTTAATGCAAAATTTGAGGAACTTAATGTTGATTCAAAGATAGAAGACCTATTTGCTGGCAAAAATGTTAATTACACTGAAGATCAGGCTGCATGGCATCCACAATATAGAGCAAATACACCTAATTGGCCCTCTAAAGACTTATCTGAGTGTTTAAATAAAGGAGTTCTCGATGGAGTTCTTAATATCGTTATTGTGGGTATCGGCGGTTCATTTGAAGGACCAAAGTTACTAATTGAAAGTTTAATTGGACCTAATACAAATTTGAATCATCTGTTTATTACAGGTTCAGATCCCATTGAATTTATAGAAAAAACTTCTAATCTTAAAAGCACTGAGACACTATTTATAATCTCATCAAAATCATTCACAACCGATGAAACGCTTGAAACTTTAAACGATGCAATAAAGTGGTCTGGAGATATGAATAAATTTATCGCAATCACCGCAAATGAATCAAAGGCATCAGAATACAATATTAAGCACATTATAAAATTTGATAAAGAGATTGGAGGCAGATATTCAATTTGGTCTGATATCTCAGTTCCTGCTTTTCTTGATGCAACTTTTGAACCAGATAATTTTCTAAAGGGTGGCAATCAAGCAGACTTAGATCTTCAAAATAATAAGAAATATTTAGAATTTGTTAAAACATTATCTTATAGCGATATTTGGTTAAATAATTCAAAAAATAAAACTTCAAGAGCTGTCTTATCATATAGCTGGAAATTAAGATCCTTTGCTGACTATGTTCAGCAACTTGAAATGGAATCACTAGGCAAACAGCCACATAAAAATTCAGATTTTAAAAAAACGGGACAAATTATTTTCGGCGGTTATGGTCCAACTGCTCAACATTCTTATTTTCAATTACTGCATCAAGGTACCCAAAATATATGTGCAGATATAATTGCAAGCAAAGAGGATTTAAAGAGTTTGGCATATGCTCAAGCTATTACCCAGGCAAAAATTTTATCAGATGGAGCAGATGACCTTTTAAAGGCTAAAGAGAAAATTAATGGCAATATCCCTTTAAACCTCTTTTTGCTTAATCAAATTGATGCATACACTTTAGGCTATCTAATAGCTACTTGGGAGCATAGAACATATATTACTGCTGCAATGCTTCAAATTAATCCATATGACCAATATGGAGTTAGTGCAGGAAAGATTTTTACCAAAAAATATCTTCAAGATAATGGAGGTTAATCTTAAAAAAGTTCCTGAAACTCCAGGCGTTTATAAATTCTTTAACAATTCAGAAATTATTTACATAGGTAAAGCAAAAAATTTAAAGAAAAGAGTATCAAGTTATTTTGGTAAGGCTCAAAAAGATAGAAAAACTTCTCAAATAAAAAAATTAACAGATCAAATTGAAACCTTTACGACAAAAAATGAAGTAGAGGCTCTTTTATTGGAGCAAATGCTTATTAAAGAAAATAAGCCCAAATTCAATATTCTCTTAAGAGATGATAAAACATATCCATATATCTATTTCTCTCTTGATCATGATTTCCCTGCTATTAGCTTAAAAAGGACTAAACAAGCGGTTGATGAAAAATATTTTGGCCCATTTGTTAGCTCCTACGCTGTTAAGTCTTCAATAAAGGAAATACAAAAAATATTTAAAATAAGAAATTGTAGCGATAATACATTTTCATCAAGAACCAGGCCTTGTATAGAATATCAAATGAAAAGATGCAGTGCCCCATGTGTTAAAAATATATCAAATAATGATTACTCTGAAGATATAACTAGTGCTAAAAATTATTTAAGTTCATCTGATTCCCAAACAATAGATAGACTAAAAAAAGAAATAGAGCTATCTGCCTCAACATTAGCTTATGAAAAGGCTGCTGAGATCAGAGATCGCCTTAATAGACTTATCCTTTTAAGAGAAGAGCAATCAGTTACTACTCTTGCAAAAGATATAGATATATTTTCTGCGCATGAAGAAAATGGATATCTTGGAGTTTGCATAATAGTTGTAAGAAGAGGAAAAATAAGAGGGACTAAAACTAACCTTATTAAAAAGGGGTATTTCGATTCAATAGAGTCAGTTTATCAAGGAGCTATATTAAATTTTTATGATAATAATATAGATATTCCAAACAAAGTTCTCTGTATTAATAAACTTCAATCAAAAGAATTAATAGAGGCGGCTATAAAAAAGAAACATGATATTAATATAAAAATCTCATTTACCCCTAGCAAGGATATTAGACAATTATTTAGCTTATGCAAAATAAATTCAAAACAGGTAATATCTAACCATTTAAGTAAAGAGGACAAATACACTTTTGCATTTAAAGAATTAGCAAAAGATCTTGGATTACCTTCTAATATTAATAGGATTGAAACTTTTGATGTAAGTCATTTCTCCGGAGATAGCGCCATTGCATCATGCGTAGTTTTTTCGAAAACAGGTTCTAATAAAAAAAGGTATAGGCTTTTCAATATCCCAAAAGAATTTTCTGGAAATGATATAGGATCATTAGAAAATGTTATAAAAAGAAGGCTTAAGTATTTTGATAACAAAGATATAAAACCTCAATTAATTGTTATTGACGGAGGTAAAACACAACTTAAATTTACACGTTCAATAATTAAAGCCTCTGCTCATAACGATATTAAAGTTATTTCTATAGCCAAAGGAGGTAATAGGGTAAGAGCCACTGAAACAATTTTTTCTGTTAACGGTGTGGTAGAGTTTGATAAATACTCAAAGTCATACTTACTTCTCCAAGAGATGCGGGACGAAGCTCATCGTTTTGCAATTTCAGCACAGAGAAAGAAAACTATGCTCAAACAATCAAAATTAGACCTGATACCAGGGATTGGAAAAGTTCTTAAGAAAAAATTATTAAACAAATTTAAGAACATTAAATCTATTAGTGAAGCAAGTATTGAAGACTTAATGACTATAAATGGTATTAATGAGAAAATAGCCAAAGAAATAAAAATAAAATTAATTTAATGAAATACTTTATAAATATCCTTACTTTTTCTCGAATTTTTCTTGGGGGTATTATTTTTTTCTTACTTACAAGACCGGAGGGATACTTTCTTGCATTTGTTCTTTTTTTTGTAGCTGGAGCAACAGACTATCTCGATGGTTACTTAGCAAGAAAATATGATCTTACATCTCAAATAGGAGAGATATTAGACCCAATTGCAGACAAAATATTAATAATATTTGCATTCTTTGGGCTTTCAGTAAACCTTTCAAGTTACTTTATAGGCTTCATTGCAGCTTTAATAATAACAAGAGAGATATGGGTAGGAGCACTAAGAGATTTTAATGCCAGACAAGGAAGATCTGATGTAACAAAAGTTACTTTTTTAGCTAAGATTAAGACTACTATTCAGCTTTTTACAATAAGTATTTATTTACTCGGCTTAACTATAAACAGCATGTTATTAATATTATTTGGCGATATGTTTCTTTTCTTATCGCTTTTAATAACTTTTTTTACAGGTTACAAATATACTTTTAATTCTTTTCAGAACAATTTTAATGGAGACACCGAATGAAGATAGTAATAGTAAGTGGTGGTTTTGATCCATTGCACTCAGGACATATAGCTTATTTTAAATCTGCAAAAGAGCATGGAGAAAAGTTAGTAGTAGCACTTAATAGTGATTCCTGGCTTAAAAAAAAGAAAGGCAAATTTTTTATGCCTTTTAATGAAAGAAAAGCCATTATAGAGAATATTAGCTTTGTTGATGAAGTTATTGATTTTTTAGATGATGAAAATGGTAGTTGTATAAATGCTCTAGAAAAAGCTAAAAATATTTATCCAAATGATAAATTAATTTTTGCTAACGGTGGAGATAGAAATAATTTAAATATCCCTGAAATGTCAGTATCAGGTATTGAATTTATTTTTAGTGTCGGCGGCGATGATAAAAAAAATTCATCATCATGGATTTTAAAGAATTGGCAGTACTATCATGAAGAAAGATTATGGGGCTCCTTTTTTAATTTGTTTGAAGAGGAACAAGTTAAAGTAAAAGAGTTAATTGTGCATCCGGGTAAAGGTATGAGTTTTCAAAAACATTTTAAGAGGAGTGAAATATGGATGGTTAGTAAAGGATCTTGTGTTGTAAACTTTAGTAAAGACGATCCAAATAAGAAAGAGAATATACAACTGAATAAATTTGATCATTATCTAGTTCCTCTTGGGGACTGGCATCAAATTACAAACCCATTTAAAGAAACATGCCATCTTATAGAAATTCAATATGGAGAAGCATGTATCGAAGAAGATATTGAAAGAACTGAATATTATAAATCTCCAGAATAATTTTTTTATCATTAAGCATATATTTATCTAGACAGATGTATACAATACGTTTCTAGGCTGGATGGCAGAGTGGTTATGCAGCGGCCTGCAAAGCCGTTAACTCCGGTTCGATTCCGGATTCAGCCTCCATAAATTTTTTATATGTTAACATTGTCTTTTTAGGGATTTAATATGAGATATATTGTAACCGGGGGCAGTGGTTTTGTAGGTTCTCATCTAGTCAAAAGACTTCAACAAAATAACAAAGAAGTTGTAGTTATAGATAAAATATCAAACCATGAAAACCTAAATAGTATTGATTACACAAATGGAACAAAATATTACTTTGCTGACATATCTGATCCCGAAATAGCACTAAAAATCATACAAAAAGATGATGTTGTTTTTCATTTAGCTGCTCAATCTCATGTTGATGTTTCTTTTAAAAATCCTTTAGACACTACTAAATCTAATGTACTTGGAACTCATAGCATTCTTAATGCTTGCTTAATAAAAGAGACCCAAAAGCTTATAATAATGAGTACAGACGAAGTTTATGGCTCAGTGCCAACAATACAAAACCTAAATCTTCTAGATCCCACTAATCCATATAGCGCCTCAAAAGCTGCTGCTGACATGATTGCAAACTCTTATAGGCATATGTATGAAGATTTTAATTTTGTTACATTAAGATCAAATAATATTGTTGGAACTGGTCAATTTATTCGCAATATAGTTCCTAGATTTAGTTGCCTAGGACTATTAGGAAAAAAGATGACTCTTCATGGGGATGGAAGTTCTACTAGAAGGTATCTTTGGGTGAATGATGCTGTCGAAGCATTAGTATTATTAGCAGAGCAAAATACTGAAGAAGATATATACAATATTGGTCACGATAAGAGTTATACAAATTTACAAGTTGCTGAGCTGATAGGCGAATATCTGAATTTAGAAAATTTTATTTCTTATGAAAAAGATAGAATCTTTAATGACACCTTATACCCTTGTGATTATTCATCAATAAAAACAGAGCTTGGATGGAATTCATCTAAAAATTTAGATGATGTTCTACCATCTATTATAGATTGGTATAAAGATCATATTGATTTTTATAAGCCATACCTGTAAAAGCTTGTCTAAATAATTCAATCGTTCTTAAACCCTTGAAGTTTAATGATTTATTAAAAAGCATGATTTCTTAAATCAAAGAAAGGTATAATGCAAAAATGAAAATAGCTATAGTTGGTTTAGGTTTTGTTGGAAAGGCAACTCTTAATGGTCTTACAAAAGATACCGAAACAATTTTGATAGATCCAAAATTAGGAACATCCTCTAAAGATCTAGAATTCTTTCATCCAGATTTTGTATTTATATGCGTACCCACACCTATGGGCAAAAATGGATCAATTGATAGCAATATTATATATAGCGTTTTGGATGATATAGAAAAGTACTGTCCCGATACTATAGTTATTCTAAAGAGCACAGTTACTCCTGACATTATTCAATCATTAACATCTGATAAAAAGAATATTGTTTATAACCCAGAATTCCTGCGAGAAAGGACTGCTGATGAGGATTTCATAAACTCTGAACTAATAATATTTGGAGGCAGTTTAGAGAATTGTAAAAAAACAGCAGAGATGTATAAACAGTTTACGAAATGTAAATGCAAAGAATATCAATTTATGCCAGCAGATAAAGCATCTCTCTTGAAATATTCTGTAAATTCATTTTTAGCAACCAAGGTCCTCTTTTTTAATGAAATTTATAAATTATTTGAAGCTTTAGATTTAAACATGTCATGGGAGGAATTCATTACTATCTTACAGATTGACCCTAGGATAGGAAAAAGTCATATGCAAGTTCCTGGACCTGATGGAAAATACGGTTTTGGAGGAGCATGTTTTCCAAAAGATACAAATGCTTTATTTCAATTTTCTAAATCCGCTGGTTCTAATTTAGAGCTTCTAAAAAATGCTATTGAAATAAATAATGGCATTAGATCATCATACAATGATCTTGATAAAAGAGAGAAAGAACAAAATGTACAATTTAATTAGAAAAGCACATTGTTTACAACTAGCCCGGGTGGTGGAATTGGTAGACACAAGGGACTTAAAATCCCTCGCTAGCAATAGCGTGCCGGTTCAAGTCCGGCTCCGGGTACCATTTAATAATATTTTGAAGTCATGAACATAAACATCACAAAACTTATTTCTGAATTATTAGAAAAAAAACTAACAATAATTTCTATTTCATCAATATTCTTCTTAGCATCATGCCTCTTTGCACTATCTCAAGAGAATATCTTTCAAGCTAGCGGCCTATATAAGGAAGCCGTAGTTGCTGATGCCCAGCCAAGATTTAATGGAAGCGGACTATCAAGTGTTGCAGCCTTAGCAGGAATTACATCTGGTTCATCTAATAATAGAATGCCAGAAGCTGTAGAAATCATAAATTCTCACGTTTTTTTAACAAACTTTATTAAAAAGTATGAATATCAGGAAGAGGTATTCGCATCTATAAAAATTAATTCTAATAATTCCATTGTGTATGATCCAGATATTTATGATTCATCCCAAAATAAATGGGTTGAAGGAGAATTATCAGATAAAGATTTATTTAAAAGGATCTCTTCTGATTTATACACTTCGAGAGACAGAATCACTGGATTTACAAGAGTTTCATATAGACATCTTTCTCCATATTTTGCCAAAGAGTTCTTAGATAACCTTATATTCGAATTAAATGATCAAATGAGAAGAAACGATTTAACTGAATACTCTAAAGCGATTGTTTATCTTAATGTTAAGCTTGGAAATGAAATGATAGATAGTCAAAGAGCTATAATCTCAAGTTTGATTCAAAACTATCTACAAAAAGAAACTATTGCATCAATATCTGATGAGTATGTATTAAAATCAATCGAACCTCCATATGTTAATCTTCAAAAAATTGGTCCCAACAGAAAGCTTATGGTTATTGCTTTTACTATTTTAGGAATTGCAATTTCAGTTTTATTGACCCTTTTTCAATTAATCTATAGAAATAATCATATAAATAAATGAAAACTGTTTTAGTCACAGGAGCTTCAGGATTTATTGGGTTCCATCTGTCTAGACTATTATGTAAAAACTATACTGTGGTAGGTATTGATAATATAAATTCTTATTATGCTGCTAGTTTAAAAGAGGATAGATTAAATCTATTAAAATTAGAGAATTCAGAAAATTTTTTTTTTAAGAAAGTTGATCTTTGTAATAGAAAATCTTTAAAAAGACTTTTTGAATCTTATAAATTTGATTATGTAATAAACCTAGCTGCGCAAGCAGGAGTTAGATACTCTCTTGAAAATCCTGACGCCTACATTCAATCAAATATTATTGGTTTTCATAACTTATTAGATACTTTAAAAGAAAGAAAAGTCGAGCATTTCATTTACGCATCATCCAGCAGCGTTTATGGAATGAATAATAAGAATATTTTTAATAGACACGACTCTACTGATGCCCCAGTTAGTTTGTATGCTGCTACAAAAAAATCCAATGAAATAATTGCACATTCATACGCTCATTTGTACGATATACCAACAACTGGCTTAAGATTTTTTACAGTATACGGTCCATGGGGTCGTCCAGATATGGCGTATTTTAGTTTCACAAAAAAGATTTTAAATGAAGAAACTATAAATGTTTTTGGAGACGGCTCATCATTAAGAGATTACACATATATTTCTGATGTAACAAATTGCATTAAAAATATTATTGTTAAGCCTCCAATCAATAATTTCAAATACTCTGAATCAAATGCTAAATTCCAAATTTACAATATAGGTAATAATCGCCCAGTAAAGCTAATTAATTTTATAAATACTTTAGAAGATATTATTGGTAAGAATGCGAATTTAAAATTTATTGAGAATCAAAAAGGAGATGTACCATTAACCTTTGCTGATATAGATGACACTATAGGTGAATTTGACTATGATCCGAGAGTTAGTATAAATGAAGGGTTATTAAGCTTTTATAAATGGTATAAGGAGTACTATAATGTCAGTATCTAAAATAGCTTTAATTACAGGTATAACAGGGCAAGATGGTTCTTATTTAGCTGAGCTTTTATTAGAAAAAGGTTATATCGTCCATGGATTAAAAAGAAGATCATCTAGTTTCAATACACAAAGATTAGAGTCTATTTATAAAGATCCTCATGAATATTCAACTAATTTCTTTTTACACCATGGAGATTTAACTGATTCACTGAATGTCCTCAATTTAATAAATAAAATTAAGCCAGATGAAATATATAATCTAGCTGCAATGTCTCACGTGCATGTTTCATTTGAAATGCCTGAATATGTAGCAAATGTAGATGCCATAGGTACTCTTCGAATACTTGAATCTGTAAGAGCGCTTGGCCTGCAAAGCAAAACCAGGATTTATCATGCATCAACTTCAGAATTATATGGAAAAGTTCAAGAAACTCCGCAGACTGAAGAAACACCATTTTATCCCAGATCACCATATGCGGCTGCTAAAATTTATGCATACTGGATTACTAGGAACTATAGAGAGGCTTATGGAATTTTTGCATCCAATGGAATTCTATTTAATCATGAAAGTCCAAGAAGAGGAGAGACGTTTGTAACCCGTAAAATAACTAGAGGAATATCTAGAATAGCTCTTGGATTACAAAAAAATATTGTTTTAGGTAATTTAAATTCAAAAAGAGATTGGGGTCATGCAAAAGATTTTGTTTATGCCATGTGGTTAATGCTTCAACATGATGAGCCTGACGATTTTGTTGTTTCAACTGGAACTCAAGTAAGTATTAGAGAATTTATTACTAAGGCATTTTATAAGATTGGAATCGAAATTGAATATAAGGGAGAAGGCCTTGATGAAACCGGAATTGTAGCCTCAAATACAGGATGTTATAAAGATATTAAAGTTGGAGACAAAGTTATAGCAATAGATAAATTTTATTTTAGACCTACTGAGGTTGATTCTTTAATTGGAGATTATTCAAAGGCAAAGAATAAATTAGACTGGGAGCCTCAATTTTCTTTAGATGATCTTATTGATGACATGATGGAATCTGATCTAATGGAAGCAAAAAAATCTCTAGATAATCTATAAACTAATCAAATGAGCGTACAGAATATTTTTTACCAAACTTCGTTAATTGCACAAAAATTCAAAATTAACGAAGTTTCTGAGTCAATTTTTCCAACTCCAAATACATGTGAATTTCAATTTGGTGTAGGTGTTGTAAAAGAAACTAAATTTTTTAAACCACATATCCATAAAGATGCTAAAAGAAATATTTCTAATACCTCTGAGTTTATTTATGTCGTTAATGGAAAAATGACAATCGAGATTCTATCACCCAGTGAGGAATTTGTAGAAACTGTAATAATTAATGAAAATGAAGGTTTCCTTCAGTTTTTTGGTGGCCATAAGATAGTTGCAAGTGAAAATACAAGATATTTTGAAATTAAACAAGGGCCTTATAACGGCCAGGACTTTGACAAGCGCCTCATAAATGAAGATTCCAGTAAATAATATTAGCTTTTTTGGCAATGAAAAAAAATACATTAATGACTGTATTGATAAATCATGGGTAGGATCTGATGGAGATTATGTAGAGCTACTTGAAAAAGGTGTAGCTTCTCTGGTTGGTAGAAAATATGCAGTATCATGCTCAAATGGATCTGCTGCTTTGGATATGGCAATCCATTCATCAACCCTTAAAGAAGGTGATGAAGTCCTTATGCCTAACTTTACTATTATATCTTGCGCACAGTACTTCATATTAAGAGGAATTAAGCCAATTTTTTTAGATTGTGATCCTAGAACTTTTAATATAAAAACTGATGATATAAGAAAAAAGATTACAAAAAAAACTAAAGCAATTCTTGTAGTTCATATTTACGGACTAACGGTTGATATGGATCCATTAATGGAACTTGCTAATGAATTTAGTCTTGAAGTTATTGAGGATGCTGCTGAAGTTTTTGGTCATAAGTATAAAACTAAATATTGTGGTTCATTTGGTAATCAAAGCACTTTTAGTTTTTTCCCGAACAAACATATAACGACGGGAGAGGGCGGAATGGTTTTAACGGATGATATAAAAACATATGAAAAACTCAAAAAATATAGAAATCTTTATTTTTCTGAAGAAAGATTCATACACGAAAATTTTGGTCACAATTATAGGATGACAAATATCCAAGCAGCCATAGGACTTGCCCAGCTAGAATGCCTAGATAAAAACCTTGAAAAGAAAATAAATATTGGAACTACATATAATAAATTACTTGAATCATCTTCATCTTTTATTCTTCCCATTGAAGAAACTTCTTATTGTAAGAATATATATTGGGTATACCCAATCGTATTAAATAATCCAAAGATTAATAAAAAAGATTTGTTAAATTACCTTGCTTCAAAAGGTATTGGTACAAGACCACTTTTCTATCCCATGAACCTTCAACCAGTTCTAAAGAAATATGGTATCAACCAAGACGGCTTGGAAGTATCAAAGAGTTTATATGATAGAGGGTTTTATATTCCTAGTGGGCTTTCTTTATCATATGAAGAACAGAAATATGTGGTTGACTCTTTACTAGCATATACTCAATAGATGCTCATTACACTGTTTTATAAAAACCTGACTAAGGCAGGTGGAGCAGAGAGATTGCTTTTAAACCAATATCATTGGCTAAAAGATAATAATTTTAAAGTAAAGATTATATGTTTTTCATACAAAGAGAACCTTTTTTTAAATGGTGATCATATTCATTCAAACGATATTCTTGTTTTAAATGGATCATGGCTTAAATCAATGCAAAAGTTATTTATTTTTTTTGTTAAAAACAATACTGAGATAATTGTTGCTTCTGGAGTCAAAGAGGTTTTTCTTGCATCTAAATTAACTTGTAAAAAATATAATTTACTTCTTCATCATCCATTATTTATGACGATTAATGAAACAGATAAATTTTCAATTTTTTTAAAAAGCAAGTTTGATAAAATGTGCAAATCAAATTATGGTGCAAAAATTTTTTTTGAACATAAAAAAGATTTAAGTTTTCTTGATTCCATAAAAATAAATCTCAAAGCATGTCTTTCTATACTAAGCATAAAGTCTGCTAAGAATATATTTGTACTATCTGAATATTCTAAACTCGAAAAGGAATACCTGTTTAATAAAAAAGCTATTGTTTGTCAGGGAGCAATAAAAAAATCATCATTAGCAAATATGATTCCTGAAATTAAAGATAATGATTTAATTATTTGCGTATCTAGACTAGAACATGATAAACGAGTTGATATTCTATTAAAGTCATTTAAAGAATTACTTCATGTCTACCCAAATAAGAAGTTAAAAATATGTGGGACAGGATCATCAGAAAATTACCTTAAGGAAATGAGCAGAAGCTTAGGTATTTCAGGCAGTGTCACTTTTACTGGCTTTATTTCTGATATTGAAATGAAGAGACTAAATCGCAAAGCGTATCTTTTTGTTTCACTTGATTGGGCTGATTATAAAATAACTCTCTTTGAGGCACTTGTAAATTCTCAAAGAGTTTTGGTTAGTTCAGAAACATCTGAGATAGAAGCGCTTGAAAAAAAAGGATATATGCTAAGAGTCACTCCTGATATCAAGAGTTCATATAACGGAATGATAAAAATTTTTGAAAATGAACTGGATTTAGAATTTACATATATAAAGAGGTTCTTAGAAGACTATACTTGGGATTCATATAATAAGAAATTATTTGAGCATGCACTTGAAACAAATATTAAATAAAATTCTTTTATCTAAAAGATTAAATCTTTTAGATAAAAAAAAAGAGACTTATAGAAAATTTGATCAAAAATTAGATCAAATATCAAAAATCCAGGTTATTAAATTTAATAATATATGGAATTACGCTCTAAATAATATTAAATTTTATTCTGATTATGCAGCTAAAAACAATCTTCCTAAAAAAATTAAGCACATTGATGAGTTAAATAATTTTCCAATTATAAAGAAAAATCAACTTATAGATTTCTTTTCTAAAAATAAACACTATTTAAAAAGCTCTATAAAGACTGGTGGCAGTTCTGGAAAACCTGCTGCTTTCCCATTTAACATTAATGATCAAGAGTCAACATACCTAAGAACATATTTAGGTCGCTCTAGGATAAATATAAACCCATTGGATAAAACTGTACTTGTATGGGGGCATTCTCATTTATTTGAAAAGAATTTTATTGGAAATTTAAAATATAATTTTAGAAGACTTAAGGATTATCAACTTAATATTATTAGACTGAGTGCATATAATTTAAGTGACGCATCTATAGATAAATATATACATATTATAAAGTCTACCAGAGTAAAATTTTTAATAGGTTATACATCGTGCATTACAAAATTAGCTGAAAGAATTTTGCAGTCTAAGGATATACATAAATTTAGTCACCTAAGATCAGTAGTTATAACTGCTGAGAACATTGATAGATATGATATTGAAATTATAGAAAAAGCTTTTAATTGTGAATGTCATATTGAGTACGGAACGGCTGAATCCGGTGTCTTGGGTTATTCATCTAATATTGACAAGCTTGTTCACTTTTTTTGGGATGACTATATTTATCAAACTAATTCTAGCAATAGCCTAATTATTACTAGTATCTATGATAGATATTTCCCCTTGATAAGATACGATACAGAAGATGTTGTAGAAATAAAAATTTCTTCATCAAGTTACATAAGCGCAACTAAAATCATTGGTAGATCTAATGATAACCTTACAATAGAAGTCGATTCAAATAAGGTTTCTGTCCATAGTGAATTGTTCACGCACATACTAAAGTCAATCGATGAAATAAAAGATTTTTTAATCATACAAAAAGAAGACGTGATAGAAATACAATATGTTTCTGAAAAATATACAATAGAAGAAATCTTTTTTCAAAAATTAGAAAAAGAGTATAAAAATGTTAATAAAAAATTATTTTTATTTGTTAATACTCCAGAGGTAAGAAAAATAGTTTTACCATCTGGAAAAAAGAAGTGGGTCATTGTTGAAAAGTAAAAAAATAAATATTGTTATTGGAGGAACTTTCCATCTACCCATGTTGTTCAGCAAATTAAAAAATCTTGGACATGATGTAAAGATTTATTCGTCAACACCAAAATTTAAATTTAAAAATGAGGAACTTAAAAGAAACATAGTTTTTATTCCTATGTTTTTCCAAATTATAAAAAAAATACTTGGCTACAATTTAAGACCATGGATGAAACAATTCGATAATTTTGTATTTGATAAAATTACTTCATTAATAATGAGAAAGGCAGATATTCTATATGGTTTTGCAGGATGTTCACTTTTATGTGGCAAAAAGATAAAAAAAAATGGCGGAAAATATTATCTTGATAGAGCTTGCCCGCATATCGAATTTCAAAATAATATTTTAATAAATGAGAGCCACAAAACTGATATAAGATTTTTTTCTGCTAATCCTAAAACATACAAAAGATGTATCAATGAATATACAGAAGCTGATAAGATTATTACGCCTTCCTCATACACACAGAAAACCTTCTTGGACAGAGGATTTAATGAGAACAAAGTCTTTATAGCGCCGCTCATCGGAAAAAATGAAATACGTGATATTGAAATAAGCCAAATAAGTGAAAGTGATGGAATTACTTTTGCTTTTATTGGTGAAAACTTATTAAGAAAAGGTATTACATATGTATTAGAGGCATGGAAGATGTTAGATACAAATACTCATAAATTAATAATTAGAACTAATAGTTTAGATATTTACAATAATTCGAAAATTAAAACTTTATTAAATCAAGATGGGATAATTGTAAAAGAATATTATAAAGACATTAATGATTTTTATAATGAGGTTGACGTTTTATGTTTACCTTCAATTGACGAAGGTTTTGGCATGGTGGTTCTTGAAGCCATGTCAAATGGAATACCTACTATTATTTCAAAAAATGTTGGAGCATCTGATTTAATTTCAGATAAAGCAAATGGAATGATTGTAAATCCTGGGAATGCAGATGAGGTCTATCAAGCCATGAAGTATTTTATAAACAGCAAAGATGAAATTTACACATACGGTATTCAAGCATACAATGACATCCAAATTATAATAAATAACGATCTGTACAAAGAATCTTTAAGAAAAATTATATGAAAATAAAAAATCTTTTATACAGTCTTATAGAGTTCTTCATTATAAATATACCAGGAGGTCTTGGGCAAAGAGTAAGATACTTCTATTATTCAAGAAGATTTGCTTCTTGTGGTAAAAATGTAAGGATTGATATTGGTGTTATTTTTCAGCATCCTGAGAATATGTACATAGGTTCTGATGTATGGTTTCTTCCATACAGTATTATAACGGCCAGACCAAAATACGAAAAGTTTGAAGATAGAGTTATTAAAGAAAAAATTAATATTAATTTCAAGGATTCGAAAGGAAGCCTTCATATTGGTAATCAATCATCTATTGGCTCATACAATATCCTTCAAGGCTATGGCGGATTAAGAATTGGTAACAAGGTAACTACTAGCACCAGAGTTAATATTTATTCCTTTTCACACTTTCCTTATGATGAAAATAATAGATCAATCGTAACGTATGCTAATGCAATGGTTGACGGTCCAATTTCATGCATTGAGTCACCGATTGTAATTAAGGATGGGGTTTGGCTGGGTCTCGCAGTATCAGTATTTGGTGGCACTATTCATGAAAATACGTTTGTTAGCTCTTTCTCATTTGTAAATTCTGATTTAGATAAAAATATTATTGCAAAAGGAAATCCTGCAAATGAGATATCAAAGCGATTCAAATAATATCAAATTATTAATATACGCTATACATCCAATCATGTATCAAGCTCCAATTTTTTCAGAATTAGAGGATTACAAGAATTCAAATCTTCCATGGCTTGATTTTACTGTCTATTTTGGGAGCAAGTTATCATTAAAGGAGACTTATCACCATACATTTACATCTAAGTTTAAAAATGATTATGAGGATATTTTAAGAGGCTATAACTTCAAATTTCTAAAGAATTTTACTCTTTCTGAAAAAGAGGGTTTCTTTTCACGTATTAATATAGGTATTATTCCTAAGATTATGTTTGGTAAATATGATGTTGTGCTAATGCATGGCTACAATACATTGACATCAATTATAATTTTATTGTCATGCTTATTGTCTGGAAAAAAAATTATCTTTAGGGGTGAGTCAATTCTAAGAGGTGATGAGGATTCCCCAACATTTAAAAATAGATTAAAAATAATTTATTTAAATATTTTTCTTTCGCTATGCGATAAGGTTTTGTACTCATGTTCTGGCAATAAAGAATTCTTCCTTAATTACAATGTCCCCATAGAAAAACTTATTTATATTCCATGCGCAGTTAACAATAATTTTTTTCAAGATAATATAAAGAAACTTTCTCCTTCAATTCAAGATATCAAAGATTCAATTGGAATTAAGGAAAAAGATTTAGTTATTTCTATGTGTTGCAGTTTTACGAGAAGGAAAAGACCAATTGATCTTATAAAAACAGCTATTGAAATGAATAATGATAATATTTTTTTACTATTTATTGGAGATGGTCCACAAAAATCATTAATTCATTCTGAGCTCAAGAACACAAGCATAAGATATCATATTACAGGATTTTTGGGACAGAACCAGATCTCAAAGTATTATCTAATTTCAGATGTTAGTGTTGTGTTATCTGACTATGATCCTTCTCCTAAAGCTATGAATGAAGCAATGAACTTCTCAAATTGCATTATTGCTACACATAATGTTGGCACAGCTAATGATTTGATTAAAAAAAATCATAATGGATTTATAATAAATGCTGGTGATGTTTCTGAATTAAAGAAAATTTTAACAAATCTTGAAAGCAATAGAGATGATGTAAAAAATATGGGAAAAAGATCGTTAGATATAGTCTCATCATTTAATTATGTTGAGAATGCAAAAGCAATTGAGAAAGCAATAGTTAGTATTCAAGAAAATGTATAAAAGAATATTTAGAACCCCTGAAGATAGTAACTATTTCTTTGGTTATTATGATAAATCTCCTATTTGTATTAATGATGAGAAACATTTGTCCCTAAGAGTTAATTTTTTTGAAAGGGTGCCGCAATGGGGAGATGTCGCTGATATTGGTTTCTTTGATTTGAATAGCAACAATGGTAACTTTCAAAAGATTTGCGAGACAAATATTTTTAATTGGCAGCAGGCTAATATGCTTCAATGGTTTGGTAATAAGCATTCAAAAATTGCATTCAATAATCTCGAAAATAATAAATATAGCTCTGTAATACTAGATTTATCAACAGGTAATAAAAGTGTCTATGACATGGCTTTATATGATATTTCAAAAGATTCTTCATATGCTCTATGTATAGATCATGAAAGACATCACTGGGTTAGAAGAGGATATAGTTATGATGGTATTTCTAATCATAAGAAAAGAGGAAACATAATAAAAGATGATGGAATATATAAACTTTGTTTTATAAATAAAACAATTAGCAAGATAATTGATATTGCAGATTTGCTAAATATCAAACCTATAAAAAGCATGAGTCAGGCCTCTCACTATGTTGAGCATATAATGATAAGCCCAAGTGGCAGAAGATTTGCTTTTCTTCATAGGTGGAAATCAACATCGGGAGATATTTATGCAAGGCTATATTCGTGTAATCATGATGGTAGTAATCTTTATCTTTTAAATGATAGTGGAAGAATGAGCCATTATTGTTGGTTGGATGATTATCAAATCTTTGGGTGGGGAGGTCTAAATAATTCTTTTTCAAGCTTAAAAAGGTCTGGCTTTATTAATCATCCTGTTTTAAATCCTTTAAAATTGTTGTATAAAAAGTTAATAAATTCTAACTCTATAGATGGACATAACTCACTAAGCTCATTTGTAACAGGAGATAGTTATATCATCTTTGATGATTTATCCGATAATAAGAAGAAAATATCGATAAACATACTGAATAAAGACGGCCATCCCTCATGCAATCAACATATTAATAATTTAGTGTTAACAGACACTTATCCAGATACAAATAGCAAAGTATCTTTCATGCTATTTAATACAAAAAATGAAGAGGTAATTATTTTAGATACTTTAAACTCTTTATCACATACAGATAACACTCCATTTAGATGTGATTTACATCCTAAATGGTCTTTTTCTGGTAAATACATATCTATTGATACTATGGATTCTACGAAAAGAGGTATCTACGTTTATAAGAAAATTGAATTATGATGGAGAATATTTTATTTGTATCCCCAGGCAGTAAAGGGAAAGTAACCCCATTTATTAGTGACTTAGAAAACATTAATTGGATAGATCACGATATTATTTATACGAAATTAGACTCTTTCGATTATTACAGTAATAAAACTCCTATTTTTATTAGGATTCTTGCTAAACTAAGATTTCCTTTCGATGAGTATAAAATCAATCTTAGATTAATTGAAAAGGTTAAAAGCTCTAAATTTGATTACATTTTCATTATCAAAGGTAATCTGATAAGACCAAAGACATTAAAAAAAATAAAAAATATTTCAAATCATACTAAAATCATATCCTGGTGTTCTGACGATATGATGCAGCCTCACAACTCGTCATATTTTTATTTAATGTCATTAAAATATTATGATTTAGTTACAACAACAAAGTCTTTTAATGCTTTACCAAATGAGCTACCAAAATACGGGGCAAAAAAAATTCTTTTTCAGAATAATTCATTCATTTCAGCAATACATCGACCATTGATTAGAGACGAATCTAATATAATTAATTCCAAAGTCTTATTTATTGGATTTGCTGAAAAGGATCGTTTCAACTCAATGAATTTTCTTGCAAAGAATGGAATAAAGGTTGATATATACGGGTCAGGATGGGAAAAAGATTATTATCAATCAAATGCTGATAAAAATTTAAATATAAATACCATAAATCTTGATGGGGATGATTATGCTGAAGCTATTTCAAGAGCTGATGTATGCTTATGCTTTTTAAGAAAAATTAATAGAGATCTTCAAACTGCTAGAAGTGCAGAAATACCTGCATGTGGCACATTGATGCTTGCAGAGAAAACAAATGAGCACGAACAAATGTTTGAAAGCAATAAGGAGGCTGTGTATTTTTCTTCAGATGAAGAGCTACTAGATAAAATTAATTTTTTAAAAAGCAATCCTAAAATTAGAAATGAAATTGCAAAAAATGGCTTTGATAGGTGCATGAATTCTAAGATGTCTTATCCCGATAGACTAAAAATTATTTTAGAAAATACCAAATGATTTTTTTTAAAATATTGCAAGCTAAATTAATAAATTCTTTAATAAAATCTATATTACCGATTTTCTTAGTTCCTTTTTATTTAAATATATGGGGTTCAGATAGTTATGCTGAGTGGATATATTACTATAATTTGTGTGCAATTTTTACATTGCTTGATCTTGGTTTTAATCAATTCAGTATTACCCATCTCCACCTAAATAGAACCAAGAATACCGAAGATTTCCAAAGGCTTTTAGGCAGCTGTAATGCTTCATATTTTATATATTTCTTTTTATATATTTGTCTAGTTATATTCTTTTATTTTTTTGGTGTTAAATTTATAAAGGATTTTAATTTTACTTTATTCTTTTTTTTGGGATCTTGGTATTTTTTCTCTCTCCTGAATGCATACTTTATTCAGATGTTTAGAGTTTTCAATGAAGACCATATAGGTACTTATTTTGCAATTCTCTACAACATATTCCTATATGGCGTAACAATTGTATTCCTATATATTTTTTCTTTTGATTTAATTAAAGTTGCATTACTTCAGTTAATAATTGTAAATATCTCAAGCATAACAACATTTTATTTCTTAAAGAAGAAGCATAATAAAATCAATTATTTATTTTTTAATTTAAAAGAAACAAAGATATATTTAATTAAAAGCTCATATTACTTACTCTATAAATTCTCAACGTATTTAAGTGTTAATATGCCAATTATTTTAATATCTATCTTTAATCAAGCTAATATTTTATCCTTTACTCTCAATCGAACTCTGGCAAATATTCAGGGACAATTTATAAACCTAGCTCACAATTCATTAGTGCAAAATATTACTAATAATTCATTAAATGCTAATCTTACAAAATCTTTTTTTGTATTTTCTATGAATATTATGTTTGCAGTGAGCACAATGATGACTATTTTAACCTATCTTTTTTATGAGTTTCTTCTTCGTACTTGGCTGGATTATAGCCAAAACTTCAATATAGAATTGATCATAAATTATGAGTTAATAAAACTAATGCTAATTTATACAGTTGTCTATAATTTATGGAAATCCGCAACAATTTTTGTAACATCTGTTAATAAACACGAAACACTAGCCTGGATATATACTATTTACTCAACTATTCTAGCTTTAACTGTATTTATGACCATTTTATTTGGCAACATTTATATCATGTTGAAGTCTATGATTTTACTAGAAGTAATTCTTTTATTTTATATTTTAAAGATGGTAATTCAAAGAATATTGGGCGTGAATCTTTCAAGTTTACTTAAGGGCATATTGCCAAATATATTTCCATTATTTGTTTCATTATTAATAATGCTTTTATTTAATGCTCAGATTGCTTTTTTATTAATTTTAATAGTTTACGGTTTATATATTTACTCGACTATTAAGATAAATAGAGATATCTTTCAAAAATTTTTACGATGATTTTATATATATTTTTTACATCTTTTTATCTTTTTATAACATCTGAGTTTATTGCAGAAAATTTATACTATTTTTTTATCCACCTATTACTATATTTTTTCTATGTTAATAAGAAGAATTTTTTTAGATTTTTCTTTTTTTTCTTTGGCATTTTTTCTTTAGCAACACCAATTTTAATTGAAGAGCTTGCAAGAGACATGAATTTGGTAATTTCTTACGATCACTATAACTACATGCCTGAATCTTTATTATATATATCTATTTATCTATCAATATTAGTAACAACCATTATTATTTTTTCATACTATTTTGAGAAAAAAAAACCTATTTTATCTAATTTATCTATCTCATTTAATGGGGCATATATAAATCCAATTTTAGTAGTTCTTATAACCTCAATTCTTATGCTTTGTTCATATGTATGGCTATTTAATATAGGTTATTTAAGTTATCTCGAAGAAAGACCAAGCTCGCCTTTTATAACTATAGCTTTAGCATTTTCATCATTGTCTATAACTCTAATTCTATGCCTTGGATACATGATTCAAATCAGCAATGTTGCAAATAGGAATTTATTAATTTTTATTTATACAGTAATTATTTTTACAACGGTTTTTATTGGTTTCAGTACTGGCTCTAGAATGGCATTAATCTTTCCCCTAATGGCATTTTTATTCAATCATCAAGATTTTTTTAAGAAAAGAGTGTGGCTTTTTATTTTATTAAGCCCATTAGCAGTTTTTATATTTACCGCAATGGGACTTACAAGAACCCTTGAATTTGAAGTTACTTTAACATCTTTATATTTTTATATACTTCAAGATAGTTCTATCATAGACCTTGGCGTGCATATCATAGTGGATAGATTTAATTATCTCAGGGCAATAAATGAAGTTCTGGTAACTTATTCAAGCAGTTATCAAATTCATAATGATTACCTGCAAAATATTTATGGCTTAGTTCCAAGATTATTTTGGCCTGATAAGCCAATAATGGGAGTTGACTTAAACTATATAGGCATTGAGATGGGTGTTACCAATCCAGGTGATAGAACAACCTCTTATGCATTACATTTTATAGGAGAAAGTTTCTATCAATTAAAATGGCTTGGACTAATAACCGCTTTCTTCCAAGGAATAATATTAGGAAAAATTGATTCAATTAAAGAGAGCACCTCAATTGTTTCTCATGTTTTAGTATTTCAGTTAACGGTTTTTACCCTTATGACAGCCACACTATTAACTTTTATTCCTGAGTTAATAATGTTGGTGATGCCTATTACAATTTTATCAGCACTTTTAAACTCTAATAAAAATGAAAAAGCTATTAATCCTCACTAATTTTTTTAAACCTGGATTTATGGCCGGCGGACCCATTAAATCTATTGATCTAATCTGCAAGAACCTAAAAGATAATTTTGATATATTGGTTGTAACATCTTCTAAAGACCTAGGTTCGAATAAAAACTATGATGGTGTACAGCTAGATAAAATCATAACATCAGATGGATATAAGACTATCTATCTATCAAAATATAATATTTTTCATATCTTATTTCAGATCAAAGAATTTAAGCCAAATTTTCTTTATCTTAACAGTCTATTTGCATTGCAAAATATTTATCTATTTTTGTTAAATAGGTTTATAAAACTTCCTAAGATTATTTTAGCTCCAAGAGGGGAAATAAGTATAAATTCCCTAAAAATCAAGAAATTGAAGAAAAAAATTACCCTTTGGATATTCAAAATACTTAAAATTATGAGTGATATTGATTTTCAAGCTACAGATAAATTTGAAGCTAATTTTTTAAAAGAAACATTCCCAAAGAATGATATTACCATTATTGAAAATTTTGTTGCAGAAGTTAATAAACCCTATAAAGAAGCAAAAAATATTGATCATATTAATATGTGCTTTGCATCAAGAATTTCAAAAAAGAAAAATTTAAAATTTGCTTTAAAGATTTTAAATCATGAAAGACTCTGTAACTATAAACTGAATTTGGATATTTGGGGTCCAATTGAAGATTATGCTTATTGGAAGGAGTGTGAGGATATAATAGTTAAATTACCTAAAAATACAATTGTTAAATATATGGGAACCTATACACCATTAAATCAAAGTTCAAAACTTTCAAACTACCAATTGTTAATCTTACCAACACTCAATGAGAATTTTGGACATATAATTTTTGAAAGTATGCAGTTAGGAATAGTTCCTCTTATTAGCAATAATACTCCGTGGACAGAAATTAATAAGTTAGGAGCTGGTAGTTTTAATTTAGATGATGAGCATAAATTTATTAATTATTTAATAAAATTTGCACAACTAGATGATAAGAATTTTTCTAAAGTTTCCGAGATGATAGTACAATATGCTTGTAAAAAAAGTAATAAGAAAGCAACTAAAGAAAAATATATAAGTTTTTTTAATGAAAAATAAAGTAAATAATATTCCTGCAAGACTAAACGATTCAGTTTTATGTATTACTGGCGGAACCGGATCTTTTGGTCATGAAATTATGAGTTTTTTCTTAGACTCTAACATTAAGGAAATTAGAATTATTAGTCGAGATGAAAAAAAACAAGATGATATGCGAAAGAGGTTCTTAAGTGAAAAGTTAAAGTTTTTCATTGGAGATGTACGAGACAAAGAATCAATAAAGAATGCCATTAATGGGTCTGATTATATTTTTCATGCAGCAGCTTTAAAACAAGTGCCATCATGTGAATTTTTCCCTATGGAGGCACTAAAAACAAATGTTATAGGTACTGATAATGTTTTAGATTGTGCTATTAAATATGGAGTTAAGTCCGTTGTTTGTCTCAGTACTGATAAATCTGTTTATCCTATAAATGCTATGGGTATCTCAAAAGCATTGATGGAAAAAGTTATTATTGCCAGATCAAGAGAATCGTCTAAAACAATTATCTGTGCTACAAGATACGGAAATGTTATGGGCTCAAGAGGATCAGTTATACCTCTCTTTATAAAACAATTACTTAGGTCTGATCCGATTACAATAACAAATCCTAAAATGACAAGATTTATGATGTCTCTTAGCGAAGCTGTTCATCTGGTCTTATATGCTTTTGAAAATGGCCAACCTGGTGATATATTTGTTCAAAAATCACCTGCTACAACAATCGAAACCTTAGCAAAGGCTATGCTAAAAATATTTGATAAGCCTAATCATAAAATACTAAACATTGGAGATAGGCATGGCGAAAAGCTGTATGAATCTCTTGTAAGTAAGGAAGAAATGTTTTTTGCTTCTGATTTGGGCAAATATTTTAGAATTTCTCCAGACTCAAGAGATCTTAATTACAACAGTTTTGTTAGCGAAGGTAAAGATACACTTATGTCTAAAGAGTATAATTCTCATAACACTGAAAGGCTTGATACAGATCAGACATATGAATTATTAAAATCTCAGGATTTTATTAATGAAATATGATGTCTTAATAACTGGGGCAGATGGGTTTCTAGGAAAAAATTTATTCCATTCAATAAAGAATAACGAAAACGTTAAAAATATATATAGATTTTGTAAGAATGATAATCATAGAACCTTATCAAGTTTTATTGAAAAGTCAGATTTAATATTTCATTTTGCTGCAACAAATAGATCTAATAATCAAAAAGACTTTATTAAAAATAATGAAGATCTTACAAAATTAATATGTACTTATTTGATTAAAACCTCTTCTAAAAAGAAGCTTATATTTACATCATCTATTCACTCAGGAAATGATTCAATATATGGTCAGACTAAATATAATGCTGAAAACCTTATTAAAGAAACTAAATCTTCTCCTAATTTAGAGTGTGTAGTTTATAGGCTTCCAGGAATCTTCGGTAAATGGGCAAAACCAAACTATAACTCTGTAGTTGCGACTTTTTGTTATAACGCAAACAATAATCTACCTCTTAAAGTTGATGATAAAGATAAATCTATAAAATTAATGTATATAGATGATTTAGTGGAAGAGTTTATTAATCATCTAAATATAGAAATTACTGATGCCTCTGTAAACTTTATTCAAACTTATGATATTTCATTAGGTAAATTGGCATCTCAAATTGAAATATTTTCTTCTTATAAATCAATTGAAAATTTAAATGATCCCTTAACAAAAAAATTATTATCTACATACCAAAGTTATAAAAAACCTGAAGACTTATCATACAAACTTAAAGAGAATAGAGACGATAGAGGGTCTTTTACTGAAATTATAAATACTAAAAACTCTGGGCAAATATCATTTTTGACTTCAAAGCCAGGAATAACTAGAGGGAATCATTTTCATAATACAAAGTTTGAAAAATTTTTAGTATTAAAAGGAATTGCAAGTTTTAAATTTAGGGATTTAAATACAGGTGAATGCTACGAAAAAATTACTTCCTTTGAGATTCCAGAGGTTGTTGAAACTTCTCCAGGATGGGTTCATGATATTACTAATATTGGTTCGGATGAGATTATTGTATTGGCATGGGCTAATGAAAATTTTGATCAACATAATCCAGATACAATTCCTGAGGTGGTCTAATGAAAAAATTAAAGGTAATGACAGTTGTTGGCACTCGACCAGAAATAATAAGACTATCTAGGGTTATTTCAGCTCTAGATCAAAGTTGTGATCACATTTTAGTTCATACTGGCCAGAATTATGATTATGAGCTTAATCAAATATTTTTTGACGATTTAGATATAAGAAAACCTGATTTTTTTCTTGAAAGTGCTCATGATAGCGCTGGTGCTGCTAATACCATTGGAAATTTAATTACAGCAGTTGATAAAGTTTTAGAAGATGAAAAGCCAGAAGCTTTTCTTGTCTTAGGAGATACTAATAGTTGTCTTTCGGTAATACCTGCAAAGCGTCGCAAAATACCAATTTTTCATATGGAAGCAGGAAACCGATGTTTTGATCAAAGAGTACCTGAAGAGATAAATAGAAAAATTATAGATCACACCGCAGATATTAATCTTACTTATAGCTCAATTGCTAGAGAATATTTAATCTTGGAAGGACTCAAACTTGATCAAATTATAAAAACAGGAAGCCCAATGTATGAGGTCCTTAATCATTATATGCCACAAATTAATTCTTCAAACATACTCAAAAAACTTTCTCTAGAGCAAAATAAGTACTTTGTAGTTAGCGCACATCGTGAAGAAAATATATGTTCAGTTAACAACTTTGAAAAACTAATCACTTTATTAAATGATATTGTTGAATCATATAACTTACCTATGATTGTATCTACTCACCCAAGAACTATGAAACAAATAGATGATTCAAATATCAAATTAAATCCATTAATCAATTTATTAAAGCCTTTAGGCTTCCATGATTACGTTTGCTTACAAATTAACTCCATGGCTGTGCTTTCTGACAGCGGAACTATTAATGAAGAATCCTCCATTCTCAATTTTCCTGCACTTAATATAAGAGAAGCCCATGAAAGACCAGAAGGAATGGAAGAGGCAGCTGTTATGATGGTAGGCCTTGAATCAGAAAGAGTGCTACAGGGACTAAAAATTCTTGAGAACCAATTAAGAAAATCTGATCGAAACATATCATTAGTTTCAGATTACAGTAAACCAAATGTTAGTGAAAAAGTTGTTAGAATAATACATAGTTATACTGATTATGTTAATAGAGTGGTATGGAAGAAATATTAAACATACTAAAAAGTGAAAAAAAGAATATTAATAGTTACGCAATATTTTTGGCCAGAAGATTTTCGTGTAAATGAGCTTGCTAAAGAGCTATCAGAAAGAGGTCACATTGTAGATGTCCTAACCGGGTTACCAAACTATCCATCTGGTAATATTTTTCAAGAATTCAAGGAAGAACCTAAAAATTTTTATAGATATAAAAATATAAATATATATAGAGCAAAACACTGGTTGCGTGGTAAAAGTAAATTAAGCTTATTTATAAATTATATTTCATTTTCAATATCATCCTCAATTTACGCTCTCATATTAAGCAGAAGATTAAAATATGATTTCGTTTTAGGAATTCAACTTTCACCTATTTTCTCAGTTCTACCTGGAGTAATATTAAAGAGAGTATTTAGGACTCCGTTCTTACTTTGGATTCTTGATATTTGGCCTGATAGCATTGATTCAACAAAAATTAGTATCAATAAATTTCTTTATAAATTCATAGGGAATATAAGTAGAAAAATTTACTCTTCTGCAGATATTTTATTTTTAACTTCACAAGGATTTGAAGGAAGGCTTCATGAAATGAAAGTTAAATGTCAAAATTATGTTTATTTACCTCAATGGGTTGAACAAAACTATATTCAAACAGGCTCTTTTAATAAAAAATTAGAAGATGATGTAAAAGAAATATTTTCAAGATGGCCAGAAAAAAAAGTTTTTCTTTTTGCTGGAAATATCGGAGAAGCTCAAGATTTTTCAAGTCTTTTGTCTGGATTTAAAGGAACTGACTCATTAGATAAATGGGTATTTTTAATATTGGGAGATGGTAGATATAAGGAAGATGTACTTAAGAAAATTAGTACTAATGATTTAGAAGATAATGTTTTTTGTTTAGGGAGATATCCTTCAGAATATATGCCAATATTTTATAAATATGCAGATTTCTTAATATTTTCATTAATGGATTTACCTATATTTTCTTTGACATTACCAGGAAAAGTTCAAAGCTATATGAGTTCGGGAACTCCAATTCTAGGAATGGTGAACGGTGAAGCTGCAAGGGTAATAGAAGAAGCTAATTGTGGATATACTGTACCTTCAGGAGATATTAATGCTTTTTCTGAGATGATAAATAATTGTTTTCAAATATCAGGACATGAAGTGCAACAACTAGGATTGAATGGAAGAAATTTTTCTAAAAAAGAGTATGACGTTAGAAACATAATTGATAAATTAGAAAATTATATAATTTGAAACATTAGTGGGTATGCTTTTATCTAAAAATGCTTATCATCTATTAGGTAAAAGATATATTTCAATTACAATTAACAAAAAATAAAAAAATATTAAATCTATGAATTATTTAAAAATTATTGGAAGGTGCGAGGAATTATTTGACTCAGATATTAGAGCATATAATAAAGAATTGGTTGATATTGTCTCCGACTCACGCTTTCTTGTAATTGGTGGAGCTGGTTCAATTGGACAGGCAGTTTCAAAAGAGATTTTTAAAAGAAAGCCAAAAGCTCTTCATGTTGTTGATATAAGTGAAAACAATATGGTTGAGTTAGTAAGAGATATAAGGAGTACCCTCGGTTATATTAAAGGAGACTTCAAAACATTCGCAATTGATTGCGGTAGTGTTGAATTTAGGGCATTAATTGAATCTCAAAAGCCATATGATTATATTTTTAATCTCTCAGCACTTAAGCATGTTCGAAGTGAAAAAGATCCTTTTACTTTGATGCGAATGATAGAAGTAAATATTGTTAATACATTAAAAACTATTAAAATTGCAAAGAATTTTGAAACCAAAAATTATTTTTGTGTATCTACTGATAAGGCAGCAAATCCAGTTAACATGATGGGTGCAAGTAAGAGAATTATGGAGATGTTTGTAATGCGCGAAAGCCTTACACAAAATATTTCCATGGCTAGATTTGCAAATGTTGCTTTCTCAGATGGCTCACTTTTACATGGCTTTAATCAACGATTTGCTAAGCGCCAGCCCATGTCTGCACCAAATGATGTTCGTCGCTATTTTGTAACTCCTCAAGAATCTGGAGAGTTATGTCTACTGTCAGGATTATTAGCAAAAAATCGGGATATTTTTTTCCCAAAGTTAAGTGAAAAACTTCACCTAGTTACTTTCTCTGAGATTGCAATTCGTTTTTTAAGAGAAAATGGTTACGAGCCATATAAATGTAAATCTGAAGATGAGGCTCGTAATAGAGCAGAGGAATTAATAGCTAATAAACAATGGCCTTGCTATTTTTTTAAGAGTGACACCACTGGAGAAAAAGATTTTGAAGAATTCTTTACTGATAATGAGGATATAGATATTGGCAGGTTTGATACGATTGGAGTTATTCAAAACCAACCTGATTTTGATGAGGATAAACTTGATGAATTTATGAATGAGATTGGAATCTTAAGAAGAAGAGAATCATGGACGAAGGATGATATTATTAAGTTATACTTTAAATTGTTACCAGAATTTGCACACAAAGAAACTGGTAAATATCTTGATCAAAGGATGTAAACATGGAGCGTTTTTTTGATATCTTTCTTTCCAGTTTCGCCTTATTACTTCTTTCGCCTCTTTTAATTCCTATTTTCATAGTTCTAAAATGTACTGGTGAAGGAGAAGTATTTTTTTTACAAGAGCGAATTGGCAAAGAAGGCAGATTATTTAAATTATTTAAGTTTGCTACCATGTTAAAAGATAGCCCAAATCTTGGAACTGGCACAGTAACAATGAAAGAGGATCCAAGAGTATTACCAGTAGGCATATTTCTTAGAAAAACAAAGCTCAATGAGCTACCTCAATTACTTAATATATTTTTTGGTGATATGAGTATTATTGGACCCAGACCACTTACTGTTCAAACATTTAGGTCTTATTCTGCTAAAACTCAGGAGGCTATAAAATCAATAAAACCAGGACTTTCAGGTATAGGTTCTATAATATTTCGTGGAGAAGAAGAGATTATGCATGGTCCAAATGCATCTATTGATTTCTATGATAATACTATTGCTCCATACAAAGGAGCCCTTGAAGAATGGTTTGTTGTTAATAAAAATCTTTATATATATTTTATGTCTATTGCATTAACTATTTGGGCAGTATTATTTCCAAAAACAAAATCTGTTTGGATTTTTTTTAAAGATATTCCTGCTCCTCCAAATGAATTAAAAGATTTGCTAAATTATAAAAATAAATGATCACATTCAAAAATCTTACTAATGAAGTACCATTTCTTCTTTTTAAAGAAAAATATGATCAAGCATCAAGTAAATGCCAAACTTCTATAGAAGCTATATCTATATCTTCTTACTCAAAAGAATTTCATGAGGTAAATTCAAGATTTGTAAATTTAAAATTTGTTGAGAAAAATGAATTCATTTTTTTTACTAACTACAATTCACCTAAATCAGAAGAATTTAAGAGTCATAATCAAATTTCTGCCTTAATATATTGGAATAGTACAAATATACAAATTCGAATTAAAGCAAAAATTAAGAAGACATCTATAGATTTCAACAAGCAATACTTTAGAACAAGATCTCTTGAAAAGAATGCTCTAGCAATATCATCAGACCAATCTAGATCAATTGATTCCTATAAAAGTGTTAAAGATAATTATAATAAAGTTCTTTTATCAAATGATTTAACTGAATGCCCAGATTATTGGGGGGGATACAGCTTCACTCCATATTATTTTGAGTTTTGGGGAGGACATGAATCAAGGTTAAATAAAAGAGATATTTATCAAATGAAGGATAATAGCTGGGAGCACTTGCTTGTTCAGCCATAATAAAAAGATTTGCGTAATCAATCAATTAGTTTAAAATCACTTCATAAAATATGAAAAGCATTATTAATAAATTTAAATCTAAGATCTCATCTTGTTAATTCATTAATGTTTATTACTCTGTATAGGTTATTCTCATAGCTTCATCCAAGAAAATTATTACACCAATCAATGAAAAAATCAGAGCTTCTGAAGTTATGCTTATTGGTCAAAAAGGGGACAAACAGGGCTTAGTTTCAATTGATATAGCTTTAAATTCAGCTAGAGAAGCATCTCTTGATTTAGTGCAAGTTTCTCCATCTGACGCAAATCCAGTTGTATGTAAGCTACTAGATTATGGCAAGCATATCTTTGAAAAGAAAAAAAATACCTCATCTTCTAAGGTAAAAGTAAAAAGAAATACTATTAAAGAAATAAAATTTAGACCCTCTACTGATATAGGTGATTACAATATTAAATTAAAAAAGATTAAAAGCTTTATTCTTGACGGAGATAAGACTAAAATAAGCGTCCGATTTAGAGGTAGAGAAATATTAAATAGTAATCTTGGATTAGATCTTCTTAATAAAATAAGAGTTGAGCTTGAAGAAATAGCTCAAGTTGATCAAGAGCCATCACTAGAAGGAAGACAATTGCTAATGGTTTTATCACCTCTAAAAAAGAAATAGATATAAAGAGAGAAATATGGGATATAAGTTAAAATCGCACTCAGGTGCTGCTAAACGTTTTAAAAAGACAGGTACTTCTGTTAAAAGTAGAAGTGCAAGTAGAAACCATATACTTACAAAACAGTCTACTAAAAGAAAAAGACACAACAGAGGATTAATTAAGTTAGCTGGAACCACTCTAAAAATGGTTAGAAAACTTATAAGATAATTATGCCAAGAGTTACCAAATCAGTCACAGCAAAAGCAAAACATAAGAAAGTACTAAGTGCTACCAAGGGTCATTATGGGGCACGAAGTAGATTATTTAGAACAGCTAAGCAATCAAATATTAAATCTCTTCAGTACTCCTTTAGAGATAGAAAAAATAGAAAAAGAGCCTTTAGATCATTATGGATTGCTAGAATTAATGCTGCATCAAGGCAGTTAGGGGTATCTTACTCGAAATTAATTAATGGATTAGCTTCAAATAATATAGAGTTAGACAGGAAAGTGCTCTCTGATATTGCAATTAATGACTATGCTACCTTTGAGATAATTCTTAAAAAAGCAACTAGTTAGTTTTCTCCATAATGTCATCAGATAAAGACATTATTCTTCCTGAAATACCTCTCGAATTAGGTGCTTCGCATCCAATAAATAATATGAAGGATCTAATATTGAATCTTTTAATATCCCTTGGTTTTAAAATTATAAATGGTCCAGAAATTGAAACTGAAGAATATAACTTCGACATGCTTAATATCAAAGAATCTCATCCCGCGCGTCAGATGCATGATACTTTTTATGTAAACAATAAAGACAATGTCCTGAGAACTCATACATCTCCAGTCCAAATTCGCAGCATGTTAAAAAATAAACCACCTCTTGCTTTTATATCAGGTGGAAAAGTTTATAGAAAAGATGATGATGCTACTCACCTACCAATGTTTCATCAGGTTGAGGGTATTTATGTAGATACAGAGGTAAACTTTTCGCAACTTAAAGATTTAATATATAAAATAATTCATTCTTTATTTGGTGAAGAAGTTGAATTAAGGTTTAGACCATCATATTTTCCATTTACTGAGCCATCAGCAGAAGTTGATATTCTCTCAGAAGAAGGCAAGTGGTTGGAAATCCTTGGTTGCGGAATTGTAAATCCAGTAGTTCTTGAAAATTGTGATATTGATTCTAATAAATTTAGTGGTCTTGCTTTTGGCTTGGGGGTCGAAAGAATAGCTATGTTGAAGCATGGTGTATCTGATATTAGAGATTTTTATAAATCAAATCTAGATTTTCTTAATCAATTCAAATGAAAATAGTATACGAACATCTTTTAAATTTTTTAGTAGATAAGCCTGATATCGAAGAATTATCAAGCAAGTTATTTCAATTAGGTCATGAGCATGAAATTGATGGTTCTATTTTTGATATGGAATTTACACCCAATAGGGGTGATTGTTTATCGCTGTTAGGTCTTGCTAGAGATTTAAATGTTTTCTATCAAACTGATATAGATATACCTATTTATAAAGATCAAATAGGATTACTAAACCTTAATTTTATAAATCAAGCTCAAGAAAAATGTCCGTCCATATCTTTTTTAAATATAGAGATTAAAGGACCGATAACAAACTATAAAGACTACTTAGAAAATTATTTTAAAGATCTTGAATTAAATAAAAATAATTTCTTTACAGATGTATCAAACTATATTGCTTATGAAATGGGTCAGCCAACTCATAGCTATGACTATTCTAAAGTTGGTAATGATATAACTTTAAAGGCAAATACTGGAGATTATAAATTTACTACTTTGCTTGGTAACAGTATAGATTTAAATAGCTCAGAATTAGTTTTTACTAGCGAAGAGAAGATTATTAACCTGTCTGGAGTTATTGGTGGTCTGGATACTGCATGCACTTCAACAACAACAAATGCGCTTATTGAATGTGCTTACTTCAAGCCTGAATCCATAATAGGTAAAGCGCTAAAATATAATATACATTCAGATGCATCTCACAAGTTTGAAAGAGGTGCTGATCAAACTTGCCATGAAAAAGTACTGAGACGCTTTATTCAAATTGTTAATGATCATGTTGAAATAAAAAAATTAGAATTATACAAAGATAAATCATGTAATTTTAAAGAAACTGAACTCGACTTTGATCTAAAGAAAGTTAATAGTATTTTAGGTGTTCATGTAGATGCTAAGGAATATAAAGACTCTTTAATTAAATTAGGTTTTGAGATTAATAAAAAGATAAAAGTTCCATCTTTTAGAAGTGACATAACTCATCAAAATGACCTTGCAGAAGAGCTTGCTAGAGTTATTGGATATGATAATATCCCCTCAGCTAGTATCGATATTATGGGAGAACCTAAAGAATTTAGTTCTTCTTATGAAGATAAGATAAAATCTTTTTTAATTGATCAGGGTTTTATAGAAGTAATTAATTCTTCATTCACTTCAGTTATTGATAATGATTATTCTATTAAGGTTGACAATCCTTTGGATAGTAGAAGAGGCCACCTAAGAACCTCTCTGCAAAATTCACTAATAGAAAATATTATTTACAATGAAAATAGACAAAAGGACTCAATTAAATTTTTTGAAATATCTGATGTGTATACTTTTAATCAAGGCTTGAAAAAAGAAAAAAAACTTGGCGTCATTGTATCTGGGAGGAGAGGGCATAATAACTTGGACTTCTCGCTAGGGCTTGACAATAAATACCTTAAAGAGCTTTTTCAAAAAATAAATTTCGATATCACTAAATATATTATTAATATTGATAGAACAAAATTTAATTCAAAAGTAAAAACACCTATATTCTTAATTGAGCTAAAAATAGAAGATTTGGATCGTAACATTAGAAATTATAAAACAAAGGAAATACCTTTATCTAATTTTATAAAATATCAACCAATATCAGAATTCCCTTCTAGCTATAGAGATCTGTCGTTTTCAGTTAAAGATTCTTCAAGAATTATTGAAATAGTCAATACGCTTGATAGTGTTGAATCAAGAATTATAAAAAATTCATTTATGTTTGATTACTATGAAAATAAAAAGATAAATGAGACTAAAATTGGTTACAGATTTATTTTTCAATCCAATAAAAAAACCCTAACAGATATAGAAATAAATGATGAAATAGAAAAAATTATGGACTTAGCTCTTTCAATAAAATCTGTTTCATTACCAGGGTTATAAGTATTTTATTAAAACATATTGATTCATAAGAATTAATCATTTAATTTTAGTTTATAATATTTTCAAAGCTAACAAATAAATCACAATGAAACATAACTTTTTTATAACAATACTCTCCATCTCTTTTTTATCAAATTTTATCTTTTCTCAAGACTTTGATGAATCATTTCTAGAGAGTTTACCTGATGATGTTGCCACTGATTTAGAGGATCGTACTAAAGAAAGAAAAAATGAAGAGGAAACCCAATACAGAAGACCCTCAACATTTATTGAGAAACCTGAGCCAACATCTAATCGGTATGGAGCTCAAATATTTTCAATGATGCAAACTAGCCTTATGCCCACAAATGAACCTAATTTTGATAGTTCTTATGTCTTAGATTTTGGAGATGAATTACAAGTTCAGTTAATAGGTCAAAAATCTTTTATAAAAACAATTGCTGTAAAAAGAGATGGATCCATAAGTATTGAAGATATAGGTAAAATGTATGTTGCTGGACTTTCTTTAGATAAGGCAGCAAAAATGATTGAGGACAAGGTTAATCAATTATTTATTGGCTCTGAAGCATATATAACCCTCACTAATGTTAGAGATATACAAATTATTTTAGCAGGCAATGTTTTCAATCCAGGATCATATGTACTGAATGGAAATTCAAATATTTTTCATGCTTTAAGTGTCTCAGGAGGCCCATCAGAGAATGGTTCATTCAGAAATATAAACCTTATAAGAAATAATGAAATAATAGAAACGATTGATTTGTATGATACTTTCATTTACGGCAAATCCAGTTTTAATGCAAGACTCAGATCTGGAGATATAGTATTTATAAATCCAATTCAAAATATCATTTCAATAACTGGGGCTGTCATTAGGCCTGGCATATATGAGCTTAAAAAAGATGAAAATCTGTCTAATGTTGTTTTTTTTGGGAATGGATTAAATGGCTATGCCGATACGAATAACATTACACTTAATAGAATATTGGATGGAAGAATTAATAGACTTCCGATAACAAATATTTCTCAATTTGATTCGATAGTATCACAAGATGGAGACAGTATTTTTATTAGACGATATCCATTTAGATCTGTAGAAATAGGGGGAGCGGTTCTAAATCCAGGCGTCTATTTAATGAATGCAGGAGATACAGTTATTGATGTTATAAATAAAGCTGGAGGATATACTAATACCGCTTATCCATTTGGCGCTATTTATACAAATCTTGATACTGAATTGATAAATACAAATGCACTAGAAAAATTATACAAAGATTCTATAAATAGTATCTCACAATTAATTAAAGAAACTGGTTCTGAGGCAGACTTTTCTGGATTGATATCAACTTTGAATACACTAAAAGATACTGAACCTTCTGGAAGAGTAGTTATTGATCTTGAAAATAACGATAGCGGTTCTTTGCTAATTCAAGAAGAAGATACATTATTTATTCCTGAAATCACAAATCAGGTTTATGTTTATGGATCAGTTTCTTCTCAAGGAACTGCTAAATATAGTGAAGGAAAAAGTGTAGATTACTACATAAATAAAAAAGGTGGTTTTGTAGATAAAGCAAATAAGAGTGGTATTTTCATACTTCAACCCAATGGAGAAACTATTAAAGTAAAAATAAGTAAAAATTTATTTGCTAGCAGCCCATCAGCTAAAATTAAAATTTATCCTGGATCAGTCATTTATGTTCCTGAGGAGATAAATAGTGGATATGCTGCAAGACTATCCACACAAGCGTATGCAGCTATTCTTGGAAATATAGGTGTATCTCTAGCTTCACTTTCTGTTCTAAAAAATTAATGAAGTTTGTTATTTAAGAAATTAAAACAGTATCAGTAAAAAAAATAATGCTAAATTTTTTAAAGAATGCTAGATTTTATTTTTTATTATTCTGTTGCCCTTTACTTGCAGACAGTTTCGAGTTCAACTCATATAACAATCATGGAGTAATTGGATTAATTAATACGCCAACAGCAAGATTTTATGAAGAGGGTGTTTTTGGTGCGACTGTTTATGACGGAACACCTGATCAAAAGTTAACTATTACAGCATCTCCTTACGATTGGTTAGAATCATCATTTTTTTATACAAATATTCAAAATAAAAGATATTGTGCAGATATAAACGCTTCAATATGTAAACAAGATTTTAAAGATAAAGGTTTTAACATAAAAGTTAAGATAAAAGATGAAGGAGTATGGCCAGCCATAGCAGTGGGCATTAATGATATTGCTGGTACAGGTTTTTTTAGTTCAGAATATATTGTTGGAAGTTATGGAATAGATAATCTAGATCTTCACCTTGGATTAGGGTGGGGAGCTTTAAGTACTTCTGACAATAGTTTTAAAAATCCTCTCTCGTACTTAAACGATTCTTTTAGTGACAGACCCTCTCAATTTGCAAGTAGAGGTGGTCAATTCCAACCATCTAGGTACTTTTCTGGCGAAGGTGCGTCGCCTTTTTTTGGTGCCTCATACTCATTAAATAAAGATTTTCTATTTAAATTAGAATATGACACCACTAATACTGAAGCTGCAATTGATTATGAAATACCATCTAAAAGAATAAGTCTAGGCATTGAATATAATATTAATAAAAATTTTACTGTTGGTCTTTCTAGAGAGAGAGATAACTATTATTCTCTCAGATTTGCTTTTAAAAGGAACACTGCTACATCTACAAATAAATTTGAATATGAATCAGCGGAGGTAAATGAAAATACTAATAAATATGGAAGATTGATTAGTAATCTTAGTCAAAATGGAGTTGGTGTAAATAAAATATATGAAACTGCTTCAAGCTTAGGACTTGAGATAACACAATTCAGACATCCAAATTTAGATTTGCTTGAAGAGATTGTTTACATTGCGGGCCAAGATAGCGGCATCAAAAAAGACATTAAAACACAATATGTTATTGCAGATCTTGATGCATATTCAGAACTTGATGATGAATATATAAGAAACGCAAAAGTACTATATGAGAGAGAAAGACAACAAGCTTTTGTTACTGATACTAAATTAAACATAAGGCCATTTATAGCTGCAAGAGAAGGATTTTTAAAACTTGCCGTTTTAGTTGAAAATAATAGCGAATATATTATCAAAGATAATTTCTTTTTTTCTTCAAATATAAAATATACAGTAAAAGATAATTTTGAAGATTTAGTATTGCCACCTGTTGATGTGTTTCCAGCTCAAGTAAGGTCTGATGTTAAAGAATACCTTCGTAATTTAGAAGGAAGAGTGGCTATTGGTCGGGCTCAATTTGATTATCATGTCACTCCTAAGAAAAATAACCATATTATGTTTACTGCTGGAATTTTGGAGGAGATGTTTAATGGTTATGGAATGGAATATTTATATTTTCAACCTAAAAAAAATTATGCATATGGCTTTGAGTTATTTAATGTACAAAAAAGAGACTATGATCTTAGATTTGGAACTTTGGATTACAAGACTACTACAGGACATCTTAATTTTTACTATCGAAACTATGGACTTATCCCATTTGATGCAAAAGTATCATATGGAAAGTATTTAGCTGGAGATGTTGGAGCAACTTTTGAAGTCTCAAGATCATATAAAAACGGAGCTAAGTTTGGTATTTTTGCTTCTTTTACAGATGTATCTGCTGAACAATTTGGCGAGGGAAGTTTTGATAAAGGCCTTTTTTTTAGTATCCCTATATATAAAGATTTTGTTGATTACACATGGAGGCCTCTAACAAAAGATCCAGCTGCAAAGATTCTTAGAAAACACAATTTACATGACCTATTAGTTAGATTCAGTTCATATAATAATTGATATTAAAGATTAATATATTTAAAAATAATTTATGTTTTATTTTTATGTAAAAATTTAAAGCATATAAAGTTAGGAAATTTTATAAAAATTCTATATAATTATTTTTCGCTATAGCAAAACATGTTGTTTGTAGCGTTTGGGGAAGTAAATTTATTAATTGTAAATATGGAAATAACAATGAAAAGCAATAAAAAAATTATTATGTTTAGTGGCTTAGCTCTTTTTGTGGCTTTAGCATCAATCAATGTATCTGCTCAAGAGAATAGCATCTCACAAGAGACGATGTTTGAGATTCAGGATAGAGTAAATTCTATGCCTAACTATCAATTAAAACAAAGGCAAGCTGCTTTACTAGCAGAAGCTCAAGATCTTGCTATGGACCAGAGTGCTACTCAAAGTCCAGCTAAGGCAAAATCTATGCAAGGAAGAATTGCTGAAATAAATGCCGAATTAAGCATGATTACAAAAATTTTATTAGCCATTAGCGGCGCAGCTGTATTAGATAATGTCTTTGGAGATGATTATAAGGACTCAACCTCACCTGTAATTAGTCTCAATGGTAGCAATCCTGCGACAGTTGAACTTGGAAGCGTATACATGGAAGCAGGAGCAACTGCTGATACTGGCGAGCAAGTTGTAATAAGTGGCTCAGTTGATTCTAATTCTGTTGGTTCATATACAATTACATATACAGCAATAGATGATTGGGGTAATGTTGGTTCGACTACTAGAACTGTTAATGTTGTAGATACTACAGCTCCTGTTTTAACTATAGCTGGTGATAATCCTGCTTCAGTTGAATTAGGTGGTTCATATTCTGATGCTGGAGCAACTGGTTCTGACCTTGGTGGCACAGTTTCAATAACTTCATCTGGCTCTGTTGATACAAATTCAGTTGGAACTTATACAATTTCTTATTTAGGTACTGACCCATCAGGAAATACTGCAACTGCAACAAGAACTGTAAACGTTGTTGATACTACTGCACCTGTTATTTCAGTCACTGGAACAGATCCTGTTACTCATGAACTTGGAGATGCATACACCGATGCTGGTGCCACAGCTACTGATTTATCTGGCTCAATTACCGTTACTACTAATGGTCAGGTAAACGCTGATGCAGTTGGTTCATACGTCCTTACATATGTTGCTACAGATCCATCAGGAAATACTGCAACTGCAACAAGAACTGTAAACGTTGTTGATACTACTAATCCTGTTGTAACAGTGACAGGCGATAATCCTGCTACTGTAGAATTAGGAACTACTTATACAGATGCGGGTGCTACAGCTACTGATGCTTCAGGAACTATGACTGTTGTTACTACTGGAACAGTAGATGCAGATACTGTAGGCGAATATACACTTACATATACTTCAACAGACCCATCAGGAAATACTGCAACTGCAACAAGAACTGTAAACGTTGTTGATACTACAGATCCTGTAATTACAGTTTTAGGTACTAACCCTGCAACTGTAGAGTATGGGACTACTTACACAGATGCGGGTGCTACAGCTACTGATGCTTCAGGAACTATTACTGTAACAACCAATGGTGAAGTAAAAGCTAGTGTAGGTGCATATACACTTACATATGTTGCTACAGATCCATCAGGAAATACTGCAACTGCAACAAGAACTGTAAACGTTGTTGATACTACTGCACCTGTAATTACAGTTTTAGGTACTAATCCAATAACTGTTGAATATGGTTCAGATTATGTTGATGCAGGTGCTACAGCTACTGACTTAAGAGATGGTACTGTTACTGTTGTAACTTCAAGCACATCATCAACT
>Ga0209630_10000520_pt1 | contig 43555 bp, 41 predicted proteins | sample COG_01_FD_184745 | JGI IMG/M metagenome (GOLD analysis project Ga0209630, IMG submission 184745) | Pelagic Microbial community sample from North Sea - COGITO 998_met_01 (SPAdes) (version 2) | ecosystem: Environmental > Aquatic > Marine > Neritic zone/Coastal water | place: Helgoland, sampling...
CGTCATTCACTGCACATGAACCATCGTCTATCGTAGCTGAGGCATCGTAATTACAAGCTGAAGCATCTGTACAACCTCCACATGATGAGTTATCTCCGCCACAAACTCCACAATCGTCATCCACAGAACAAGAACCATTGTCTAATTCAGCTGATGGATCATAGTTACAAGCAGTAGGGTCAGTACAACCAACTCCCACTTGTGGGAAGGTTAAAGTCATTCCCTCAGCGTAAATACTCTCTTGAGCTGCGTTACGAAATTGAATGTTTACCAATGCTTCCACAACACCTGAGGTTGTGAATTGACCTAGCAATACTTTACCTGCAACAGGGACTCCTTGAGAGTTTGCACCAGGAACAACGAAGATAGAACCTCCGATGAAGGTGTTGACTAAGAAGTCGCCTCCTGAGTTAAAGTCATCTAATGATGTTAAAGCTGCATCGAAGGCATTATTCAAGCCATCATCGTCTCCTGGCTCAGCTCCAATAGTAAACCAACTGTCATATTCTAAATATGGAAATGCCGCGAAAAATGCTGGATTTACGCCTCCTCCGAAATCAGATCCAACAGCATCGTTATAAAATCCGTCTGCTGCACCACTCACCATTTGCCATGGCGTTGTATCTGTTCCATAAACTGCAGTCACTTCAACATCTGGAGAAGAGAAGTCAGCATATAGTCTATATGTGTTTTGTCCTGTTCCAAGGGGGTCTACAGCGACTACCTCATAAGAGAGTCCAGAGAGTAAACCTCCTCCAAACGTACAAGATCCATCGTCTTCAGTAGCAGATGGATCATAGTTGTCGGCAGATATGTTGGTACAACCAGACACAGCTAAAAAGGGGAAAGAGATAGAAACGCCTAAGCTATTACTTGTGTTCGTATTTACGTCATCCCACTGAAGGTTAACTGTTAGATCTACAACACCGTCAGTAGTGAACTGACCAATAAGAACACGTCCATCAGCACCTGCTTCAGCATCTGCAGAAACGTCGGGTATTAGAAAGATAGATCCTCCTACAAACGTATCTAATGTGAAACCTGAGCCTGATTCAAAAGATGCAAAAGCATCATCCATTCCAACCTGTTGAATATCACTGGTACCGTTTGAGTCTGATGACCCAATTGTAAACCAGCTGTCATATTCTAAAGAGGGAAATGCCCCGAAAAACGCTGGGTTTATTGTACTTCCTAAAGAACCCCCAACTGCATCTTGATAAAAAGAAGTCGTTACACTTAACTCCATTGGAGAAGTTTCGAGAGCGTAAACAGCAACTAATTCGTCTGTTGGGCTATCAAATGTCGCATAGACACGATAAACAGTTCCATAAGGTGATTCTGCGTAAACCTCGCTTTCAAGACCCACTAAGTTAGCTTGAGCTAATCCTGCAGTCAAAGCTGCTAGGACAAATAATAAATAACGTTTCATATGATTGGTCGATAAAATCAGTTAATTGATTGTAGTATTATAAAGTTAAGACGTAAATTAATAAATTAGGTTGCTCCTATTTAAATAGTCTATTCATTTCTATTGATACAATTTAAATCCTCAAATGCTTGAGAAAGTCTTTTCACAAAAGTCTTCTCTCCTTCTCTAAGCCAAACCCGAGGATCATAGTATTTTTTGTTGGGCTTATCGTTGCCGTCAGGATTTCCGATTTGTTCTTGCAAGTAATCCAACTTTGCAGTAACATAATCACGAACACCACAAAGGGTTGCCCACTGCATATCGGTGTCTATGTTCATTTTAATGACTCCGTAGCCTATCGCCTCACGAATTTCCTCAACAGTGGATCCACTACCACCGTGGAACACAAAGTCGACGGGGTTGTGGAGCAATTGATTTTTTTTAGAAATAAACTCCTGGCAGTTTTTTAAGATTACCGGACGGAGCTCAACGTTTCCTGGACGATATACGCCGTGTACATTTCCGAAAGCGGCAGCTACAGTAAATCGTCCGCTTACTTTTGAAAGCTCATCAAAGGCGTAAGAAATCTCTTCTGGCTGAGTGTAAAGTCGTGAGCTGTCAATATCTGTATTGTCAACACCGTCTTCTTCTCCGCCTGTTACGCCAAGCTCAATCTCGAGGTACATCCCCATCGGAGCCATTCTAGCAAGATACTCTTTACAAGTTGCTACATTTTCTTCTACGGGCTCTTCACTTAGATCAATCATGTGAGAGCTGTATAAAGGTTTTCCTGTTTCAGCAAAGTGCTTTTCACTTGCAGAAATAAGTCCATCAATCCAAGGGAGTAGCTTGCGAGCGCAATGGTCTGTATGTAAAATAACTGGAACGCCATACGCCTCAGCTAACGTATTAATATGATGGGCACCAGCAATGGAGCCGAGGATTGCAGCCTTTTGCCCTTCTAGCTCCAGTCCTTTTCCTGCATTAAAAACAGCACCTCCATTGGAAAACTGAATAATTACCGGGGAATTCATGTCTCTTGCTGTTTCCATAACAGCATTAACTGAGCTAGATCCGATGACATTAACCGCTGGAAGAGCATAGCCCTTTGATTTTGCATCATCAAACACTTCGCGAAGTTCATCACCAAACAACACACCCGATCTAAATCTTTTACTCATGATACTATATATTTAAAACTATTGAATGACTTGAAACGATCGAACAACATCTTCAGGAGAAACCCCCAGATGCTTGATGGATTGGCGGGAAATCTCTGCTTCCCTTGAATCTGGATAGAGTTCAATCACATTTCTGTACATTTTTTCTGCCATTTCATCATCCCCCAATTCATTTTCATAAAGATAACCCACAAGTAATGCGCACATAACATTTCTATCATAATTGGGGAAACCGTCATGAACAGATAAAAGCTGCGTGATGGCCTCGCGAATTTTTCCCATCCCCCGAAGCAAATCTGCCCTTCTTGTAAGATACTCGGGCGTTAAAGAATCATTTGGGCAGGCATTTGAAAACTCAGCGTATGTCCTAATGAGATTTGTGACTTTCAAAGTGTCAAACTCTGAATCAAGATTCAACCCTGCTTCCATTGAATTCATCACCACCTGTCTTTCCGCACAAGATAGATTTTTATCTTCTGCATTCGTTGCGCAAGAAATACATAGAATTATGAATGTAATTAAACCCAGGAATCGTATTGCAATCATCTCACTTTCTTTTTAGGCAATTTCATTTTGTAATCTACAGAAATTTTTCCCAAACCAATATCTCTCAATTTCCCATGAAGCAATCTACGCTTCACAGCAGTAATATGGTCTGTGATCATAATACCGTCAAGATGATCGTACTCATGCAGGACAATCCTTGCTGCAACACCCATGAGCCGCTCTTCAACCAACTCCCAAGATTCATTGTAGTACTCGACTGATATTTCGTTTGGCCTAACTACGGCTTCTCTTATTCCAGGAATTGATAAACACCCCTCTTCCATGCTTATCTCGTCAACTGACTGATCAAAAATCACTGGATTAATCATCACCCGCTTAAATGCCTCACACCCTTTATCACCATTTTCACCTTCTGCGAAAGGTGAGCCGTCAATAACAAACATCCTGATAGACTCACCTACTTGAGGGGAAGCAAGACCCACGCCCTCAGCATGATACATGGTCTCCCACATGTCTTCAATCAACTTAGAAAGCCCAGAACGCCCTTCCTTTATTTCTTCCGCCTCAGCTTTTAACACAGGATCTCCAAAAGCGACTATAGGTTTTATCATTTTACAAAATTAAGAATGTTACTTTTGTAAAATGGCAATTTTAGATTCTATTCCTGAAGCAATCGAAGTAATTCGATCAGGTGGCGTGATTATAGTGGTAGATGACGAGGATAGAGAAAATGAAGGCGACTTTATTACTGCATCTAGAAGCGTAACCCCTGAAATCATTAATTTTATGGCTACTCATGGGCGAGGGCTTATTTGCGCGCCCCTCATTGAGAGTAGATGCGACGCTTTAGACTTAGGGCTTATGGTCAAAACAAACAACGCCGCTTACGAAACACCTTTCACTGTATCTGTTGATCTATTAGGAAACGGATGCACAACAGGGATTTCAGCAAGCGACCGTTCTAAAACCATTCACGCACTAATAGACCCAGAAACTGATCCAAATTCCTTAGGAAAACCTGGCCATATTTTTCCATTACGAGCAAAAGAGGGAGGTGTATTGAGAAGAAATGGCCACACTGAAGCAGCCATTGACTTTGCAAGACTCGCTGGTTTTGAACCCGCAGGCGTCATTGTCGAAATCTTAAATGAAGACGGAACAATGGCCAGACTTCCTGAGTTAAAGAAGCTCGCCATTAAACACGATATGAAACTCGTCTCAATTGCTGACCTTATAACCTACAGATTAGAAAACGAGACACTCATAAAAAGAACGGTAGAAGTAAAGCTCAACACAGAGTACGGAACGTTTACTGCAATATCATATCGGCAATTGACAAATGACGTTGAGCATCTTGCCTTAGTAAAAGGAAAATGGGAACCCGGCGACGCAGTTCCCATAAGAGTGCATGCATCAAGTATGATCGGAGATGTCTTCCAGGTATCTGACCTAGGCAAAGGGCCACAATTACAGGCAGCAATGTCTAAAATTGAAAATCTCGAATATGGCGCAATTGTCTTTATCAATAAATTGCACCAAGGAGGAGGGTTTGCAGAAGAATTAAAAGCCTACGCAGAATACAATAAGAAACAAAAGAAATCTGGAGTTTTTCACCCATTTGACTCTAAAGATTATGGTATAGGTGCCCAAATTGTTAGAGATCTGGGCATTCATAAAATCAACCTTCTATCAGATAGCCCTAAGAAAACTGGAACGATTGGATATGGCTTAGAGATTGTAGACCACACCTCTCTCACAAATTAGATTTACTCTTTAGTTCACACTTTCTTTAAATAGAAAAAGCCCACCATAAGCGAGCTTTTCTATACCAAAAATAAAAAGAAATACCTACTTTTTGAACTTCTCATACTTCTGACGGAATTTATCAATACGTCCAGCAGTGTCAACGAACTGAGCCTTACCAGTATAAAACGGGTGAGACTTTGAACTTACTTCTACTTTTATTAAAGGATACTCATTACCATCTTCCCAGGTAATAGTCTCTTTAGTCATAGCAGTTGAGCGGCTTAAAAAAGCGAACTCGTTGCTCATGTCTTTAAATACGACAGTGCGGTAATTTTCAGGGTGGATTCCTTTTTTCATCTCTCAGAATTGGACGGCAAAGATAGTAAAAGAAATCGCAAAAAGCCCAAGCATAAACACAAAGAAAATATTAAAGCAAAAAAAACATGAATTCATACACCTCAATTTTTGATTCTATTTGTGATGAATTTAAGTCAGTATAGCCTTTGTGCTAAACATCAAGTGATAATTTGGTGAAGTTGGTAGCGTGCTGAAACGTTCGCACGGGATTTTATTTGTCAGAAATTTTAAGGTTTAGAATTAACATCCTACCTTGCCTTAAATAATTTTTCATAAATTTTAGAGTTATATCTATCAGTAATGTTTTTTAAAACCTTTAAAACAAACCCAAACTGAAACGAAATTAGCATCAATATAAGGCTAACTAAAATAATGGAAACTATTCAAACCGATTGGAAATCAGCACTAAAGGGATATGAAGAATATCTAGCTCTTGAAAGAGGGCTTAGTGAAAATTCAATCTTAGCTTACATGAGGGATATTCGTCAGTTTGCAAAACTGATTGAGATAAACGAAAGCCTTACAAACCCTGCCTTAATAAATATTACACATGTTGAGGGCTATTTGTCTTATTTATTTGACAATGGTTTGGCTAAAAATAGCCAAGCCCGAAAACTGAGTGGTGTTCGGAGTTTTTGCAAATTCCTAAGAATAGAGGGGATCATGGATATTAATCCTATTGAATTAATAGAGGGTCCGAGACCGGAAAGAAAGCTTCCTGATGTATTGACTGTGGAGGAAATTGAGCGGCTGATTTCATCAATAGACATGAGTCGAAAAGAAGGAGTTAGAAATAAAGCAATGCTTGAGGTGCTGTACAGTTGTGGACTCAGAGTCAGTGAATTAACTTCTTTGAAAATATCAAGGGTGGATTTAATAGATGGATTAATTAGGGTAGTGGGTAAAGGGAATAAAGAAAGAGTAATCCCCATAGGTAACCAAGCTTGCGACGCCATTGATGATTACCTCTCTCATTACAGGGCTGACATCACCCCATCGCACGGATATGAAGACTTTTTGTTTATGGGCAAAAAAGGCGTCGAATTAACGCGTCAAATGGTCTTTACACTTATTAAACGAAGTGCAATAGCATCTGGAATTAACAAGAAGGTAAGCCCACACACTTTTCGACACAGTTTTGCGACACATCTTATTGAAGCTGGGGCTGATTTAAGAGCTGTTCAAGAAATGCTTGGACATGCGCAAATAACTACAACAGAGATATACACACACCTAGACAAGCGATACTTAGAAGAGCAGGTCACTAAGTACCACCCGCGAGCGCTCGCACCTTCTGAATGTGAATGATGAAGGTGAATTTTACCCCCTTACAAGCTTACGGTATTTGATCCTTTTAGGGCCGTTGTCACCAAGCCTTTTCTTCTTATTTTCTTCATAGTCAGAATAAACTCCTTCGAACCAGACGACATTAGAGTCTCCTTCAAAGGCAAGGATGTGAGTACAAATACGATCTAAAAAATAACGATCATGAGAGATTACAACTGCACAACCAGCAAATGCGAGTATTCCTTCTTCTAAAGCCCTTAAAGTATTAACATCTATGTCGTTAGTCGGCTCGTCTAAAAGCAATACATTAGCTTCTGTTTTAAGTGTCATAGCTAAATGAAGTCGGTTTCTTTCTCCACCAGAAAGGACTTTGCACTTTTTTTGCTGGTCAGGACCATTGAAGTTGAAACGACTTACATAAGCACGAGAGTTGATTAATTCCCCCCCTATTTCGATATGTTCATTCTTGCCTGAAACGACTTCCCAAACAGTAGCTTCGGGATCGATGTCTTTGTGAGTTTGGTCTACATAACCGATTTCAACCGTGTCACCTAAAGAAAGATCACCCTTATCAGGTGTCTCCTCTCCCATAATCATCTTAAACAACGTTGTTTTACCCGCACCGTTGGGACCTACAATCCCAACAATTCCTGCTGGAGGCAGCTCGAAAGTCAAACCATCAATGAGAAGCTTCTCCCCAAATGATTTCTGAAGATTTTTCACTTCAAGAACTTTATTTCCGAGACGCGGTCCGTTAGGGATTGGGATCTGTAGGCGGGTGTTCTTTGCCTTAGATCCGTCAGAAAGCATAATTTCGTAGTTTGAAATACGCGCTTTATTTTTAGCACGACGGCCTTTGGGACTCGTTCTAATCCACTCAAGCTCTTTATCTAATTCCCTTTTTCGTTTACTTTCTTGCTTTTCTTCTATGGCTAAGCGCTTGGTTTTCTGCTCTAACCAGTTTTGGTAATTCCCTTCATAAGGGATGCCCTCACCCCTATCTAGCTCTAGAATCCAACCAGCTACATTGTCTAGGAAATATCTATCGTGGGTAACACAAAGAACCGTTCCTTTATACTGCTCTAAATGTTGCTCAAGCCAGTCTATAGACTCCGCATCCAAGTGGTTCGTAGGCTCGTCCAGAAGCAGCACGTCTGGCTGCTTAAGAAGCAGTCTACAAAGAGCAACACGGCGGCGCTCACCACCAGAAAGCTCTGATATCTTTTGTGTGTCTGGAGGACAACGCAGCGCATCCATCGCAATACTCAACTTCGTATCTAATTCCCAAGCATCAAGGGCATCAATTCTGTCTTGGACTTCAGCCTGGCGATTGATTAACGCCTCCATTTTCTCAGAAGAGTTTAAAATCTCCTCATCCATAAACTTTGCGTTTATTTCCTCAAACTCAGCGAGAGTATCCACAATCTCTTGCGTTCCCTCCTCTACAATCTCTCTGACTGTCTTCGATTCATCTAGATCCGGTTCCTGAGGCAAATACCCAACTGTGTATCCTGGAGCCCAAACTATATCACCTCTATATGACTCATCTAACCCAGCTATAATCTTCATCACAGTTGACTTACCTGAACCATTCACTCCAATAATTCCAATTTTCGCTCCATAGTAAAACGAAAGATAAACGTCTTTTAAAATGTGTTTTCCGGTAGGTGTTTCCTTATTCACTTTCACCATTGAAAATATCACTTTCTTATCGTCGGCCATATCTTTTGAGTTTGATTGGGGGGTTTCTTTTCACAAAGCACAAATGTACTTAACAACCCCTCATGCTATCCCTTTTTAAAACTGCTTATTACAAGCATAAGAATAATAGATTGTAACACAATCAGAAAGTAATGAAGTATGGTTATCTGCTCTTTAGGATCATCTATTTCTAAGCCCATATCTAGCACCTTATAAAACAAAAATGATGCCCCCAGACCCACTAAATATCCAACCTGCTTATTGACATCAATCTGACTTAGCAACTCCTTTCTATGGGTCACAAGAGTTTCTGCTCTAACTAAATATCCCCCAAAAATGAAGGTTAGTTGGTATCCACAGTAAATCAACAAGGCTGACGTAAGACTGAATTGTAAAACTAAGAATGCTAGAACTGTAAGAAGCATCACAGATTCAACAAGCATAGATATCCTGTAAAAGCTCTTGATATTCAAGAGTTTCTCGTAGAATTTTGCGACTACAATCATCGCTACAGCTAATACCATACCTCCAATAGAATATATCTCAGGGTCTAATGGCTCATATATTTTAAAAAGAATCCCAATTGACAGTCCTGTAAACGAAGAATTAAGTAGTTTATAAAACAGGAAATTTTTTTCAACTAATTGCATTGATCAAATATTTTTCAGGAAGGTCTTTCCCACAAAGGTACTCTTGAAGGGACTTCCTTGATTACCTTCGAAGCATGTCAATAAATTCAGATTTAGAGCGCAACAAAAACGAAGACCGCATGAGGCTACTTGTTGCTGGTTTAGATAGAAAACTAGACCAAATCAAGAAAGGAGGAGGAATAAAACGCATTGAAAAAGAACACGCTAAGGATAAATTATCAGCAAGAGAAAGGCTTGCTAAATTGTTTGACAACAACTGCGAACGATTTGAAATAGGTGCTTTAGTTGGAGATGGGATGTACGAGGAATACGGAGGGTGTCCTTCAGGGGGGGTAGTTGTTGAGGTGGGAAGAATACATGGAAGACAATGTATCGCGGTAGCAAATGATGCAACAGTAAAAGCTGGAGCTTGGTTTCCGATTACAGCTAAAAAGAATCTACGTGCTCAAGAAATAGCTTTAGAAAACAGACTACCTATCGTATATCTTGTAGATAGCGCTGGGGTTTTCCTTCCTCTCCAAGATGAAATTTTTCCAGATAAGGAACATTTCGGGAGGATGTTTAGAAACAACGCCAAACTATCGAGTGCTGGCATACCGCAAATTGCTGCAGTCATGGGTTCTTGCGTCGCTGGGGGAGCATATCTACCTATCATGAGTGACGAATCTCTCATCGTTGAAGGCACAGGATCTATTTTCCTTGCTGGAAGCTACTTAGTTAGAGCTGCAATAGGTGAGGATATAGACAATGAAACACTTGGTGGATCAACAACTCATTGCGAAATAAGCGGAGTAATAGACTACCCTTGCAAGGATGACGATGACGCATTAAAAACAATTCGAGAGCTGGCTTCGCATTGGAACCCCACAACCAATGCCGCAAACTTTTCCAGATCAAAACCTCATAAGCCTTCAGGCTATTCTATTTCTTCCATATTGCCTGAGTCAAGAACGCAACCCTACCCTTCCCATGACCTGATAGATGCATTGGTTGATGAGAGGTCGTTTACTGAGTATAAAAAATCATTTGGGAAAACCCTGATCTGTGGGTACGCAAGAGTTGATGGATGGAGCGTGGGGATCGTCTGCAATCAAAGGATGACAGTGAAATCAAAGAAAGAAGGCTTACAGTTTGGTGGTGTGATTTATTCTGACAGCGCGGATAAAGCAGCTAGATTTGTGATGACTTGCAATCAAAAAAACATTCCTCTTCTTTTTCTACAAGACGTAACAGGCTTTATGGTGGGGTCAAGATCTGAGCACGGAGGCATTATTAAAGATGGAGCAAAACTTGTAAATACTGTAGCGAACAGCGTCGTACCTAAGTTTACCGTCATCATCGGAAACAGCTATGGAGCTGGAAATTATGCGATGTGCGGAAAAGCTTACGACCCCAGATTTATCATCGCTTGGCCCACAGCTAAACTCGCTGTGATGGGAGGAGAACAAGCGGCTAAGGTTCTACAACAAATTGAAGTTTCTAGGTTGAAAAAAGCAGGAGAACCTGTAAATAAAGAAAAACAATCGGAACTGCTCAACAAAATAAAAATGCGCTACGATGAGCAAACAAAACCTGAATATGCCGCTTCTCGACTTTGGGTAGATGCCATCATCGACCCTGAAAAAACCAGGGAATGGGTAAGTATGGGAATAGAGGTTGCTAGTGAATCGCCTGCTGAGAAACCATTTAGACCTGGCGTTCTTCAGACTTAAATATTCATTTTAATATCGTCAAACTACTTCAATCCATCAATTTTATGTTTAAAAACGCATTCATTTTATTTGGCTTTTTATGTGTAACGCCTTTATTTAATTCTGCTCAAATAAACTCTAAAAAAGCAGAAGCGAAAAAAGCAGCAATTGTCGCTTCAAACCCTCAGCCCTATATAATTTACAACTCTGAGGGGGAAATGGAATCCTTTAATCGCATTGTTGAAGCTGCTCTTGAAGCGGATGTGGTCCTTTTCGGAGAACTCCATGACAATCCAATGATTCATTGGCTTCAGCTTATCCTCACTGAGGAGTTAGATATAGAAGGACAAGACTTGGTTTTAGGAGCTGAGATGTTTGAAACTGACGATCAATTGCCACTAAATGAATATTTAAGCGGGGTAATCAATTTGAGTAAATTAGAAGGGAATACTAGGGTTTGGCCCAACTTCAAAACAGACTACCTACCCCTTGTTGACTATGCAAAAGACAATGACCACAAATTTATCGCGACGAATGTCCCCCGCAGATATGCATCATTTGTCTATTATAATGGTCTCGACACTTTAGACTATTTATCAGATGAGGCAAAAAGCTATCTTCCGCCCCTTCCGATTGCATATGATGGAAATTTGGGGTGTTATCTCGAAATGCTTGAAATGTCAGGGGGTCATGTAGGAGACAACCTCCCTAAATCACAGGCGATTAAAGACGCTTGTATGGCGCATAACATCTTGATAAACCTACCTTCTAATGGAGTTTTTATTCATTACAACGGTGCCTTTCATTCTCAAAATAAAGAAGGGATTGCATGGTATTTACTGAATGAGAAGCCCGATTTAAAAATCATGACCATTGATGCTACAGAGCAAGAATTTATAAACGAATTAGAGCAAGAGCGAATGGGTATTGCAGATTTCATTATTGTCACTCCTTCAAGCCTCACGAAAACTCATTAACAAGTAATTTTACTAAAAAGTGAAATCCCTAAAACGAAAATATATGAAACTCACTCAATCTAACTTATTTTTAATTTCAGCAGTTTTATCCATCACATTGAATAGCTGTGCAAGTGATGGCGTGTCTAGGAATGGAAGTGGATCAGAAGAAACCTATTATGGGGCTGTCATTGACACTGAGGATATCCTTGAAGCAGCGACTATAAGAGAAAAGCTCATCCACGAAGATCATGTGAGTGTAAAAATGGAAGGTCATGTTATTGCCACATGTGGGAAAAAAGGATGTTGGATGGATGTAGTTTCTGGAGAAGATACTGTTTTTGTAAAGTTTAAAGATTACTCGTTTTTCGTACCAACAGAAGGTGTAGAAGGCTACCGAACTGTTATGGAAGGCGTTGCGTACTACGACACAACAACCGTATCTGAATTGAGACACTTTGCTGAAGATGCTGGTAAAAGCAAAGAGGAAATCGCATTAATTACTGAGCCTGAGTACCGTCTTCAGTTTACTGCTACTGGTGTCATGATGGAAGGTATATGATGATGAAAATCGTTAAAATCATTCTTTCAATTGTAACACTAACACTTTTGTCGTTCTGCTCTTCTGAATCGGAAGATTCTAATAAAAAAGTTAAGGTCGTTAGCATCGCTAATTCTCCTAGTGAGATGGCTATTCTAATGAGAGAAATGGATGCAAGACTTTTTGAAATTGAAGGTAAATATGAAAAAACTGGGATTTGGCCTGAATTAAGTTTTGAATTTCCTTTAATCTCAGATCAAAATCCTACCGTAGAAACCATGATGTCTGATGTTGTAACATCATTATCCCCTGTATTTGCAGACATTCTCACCGATTATAACCAAGCCCCTTCTAAAGAAGGACTAGATAAAATTGTACAAGCGTGTTTAGCTTGCCATTATCAAAGCTGCCCAGGCCCATTAGTTAGGATAGAAAAACATATTTTTGACGCTGGTTATTGATTGCGTTCTAGATGCTCAAGTTTCTTCAGCATGGGCTCATATAAACTGTGACAATCCGACTTTTCTTGGTTGTTTAAGGCGGATCTTAAACTGAAAATTGAGTCTAACAAAGCCTGTTCATTTTCAATAGTATCACACTGCTCAACAATTGTGAGACCTTCCATTGCTGCTCTAAAGTCCCCAGAAGTTGAGCATCTTACAATTAAATCAATTGAGTTGGAGGGAATAAAGCCTGAACTCCAAAGAAATGACAGAACATCTGCATACATATGCTCTTTGCTGTCCTTTTGTAAAAACTCAAGGAAAACATCTTCCGCTGCACTTAGTTTAATAGATGATAAAAGTGTGCGCATTCTAGCTTTCAATGCATCTTCCTCACGAGAACTAAAGGCTTCTAACAATGGCTCAACCCATTTAATGGTACCGTTTTTCTCCGCTCTATCAAGAGCCTCAGATACTTTTTTATTGTCCTTAGATTCTAGATTTTTCATTTTGCAAATGTATCAATGAATTCTCTCAACATCATTGCTGTTGCACCCCAAACTAGGTGTTTTCCAAACTTTATCCCAGGAACCCCCACGCCATTAACTGTGTAATTACGCCAATTACTTTCCTCTGCTAAATCTGAAACTGGAAATATCAACAATGAATTGACTTCCTTAGGATCTATTGAAAACAGAGGCCGAGCACTAAGCCAAGCTACATAAGGTTTAACTAGGAAATTACTCTGAGGAATATATAAGGGTGTTAGCGGACCTAAAATGTTTTCTAACTCAACTTTAACTCCTAACTCTTCTTTGCATTCTCTAATAGCTGTTTCAATATCATTGACATCATCAGAATCTCTTTCACCACCAGGAAAACCAATTTGTTTTGAATGTACCCCATCATATTCTGACCTTTCTATCAAGACACCCTCAATTTCGTTTACATCTTCTTTATCAGGAAATAAAAGGATTAATACAGACGCATTCCTACAATTTGCCAAATTTTCTTTTGTGAAAGAACTCTCACGAAAGGGCGGAGCAGCTTTCAGCTGAGATTTTAAACCTGCTACCTCTCCGGCTTCAAGGGATTCGGCTAACTTAAAAATTTTTAAATTTTCTATACTAAGATTCACGACCGCAAGGTCGGTCAGTTCTACCTTTACTCAATGAAAGTGACACTACTAGATGATAGCAATGAGTTCCCACCTGTTTCTTCAGCAGACAAAAGTGGAATTGTGGCAGTTGGTGGTGATTTAAGTGCCGCAAGGCTTTTATCCGCTTATGAAAACGGTATCTTCCCGTGGTTTAATCCTGGCGAAATGATTATGTGGTGGTCACCTGAGGAAAGGGGAATCATACCCCTTGATGGTCTTAAGGTGCACAAGAGCATGAGAAATGAACTTAATCGGATGAGATACAATGTCACTTATGACACTTGTTTCAAAGATGTAATTACACAATGCTCTAAAAGCTTTAGGGGTGAGAAGACACAACCTGAAACTTGGATAGGCGATAATATGATCCATTCATATTTAGAATTACATAAGCTAGGTGTGGCTCACTCAGTTGAGGTGTGGAAAGGTTCTGAACTCGTCGGAGGCTTATATGGCGTCTCTATTGGGCGGATGTTTTTTGGGGAAAGCATGTTCAGTAAGGCTACGAACGCTTCAAAAATCGGATTATTCAATTTAGTAGAAAAATTGAGAAAGTGGGGGTTTGGGCCTATTGATTGCCAAATGATGAATCCACACCTTGAATCACTCGGGGCAATACCTATATCACGATCAGAATTTCAAAATATTTTAGATCAACATCTCAGTTCTGGCAAAACATTTTTAGGGACCTGGACAGAATAAGTATCATACTGTAATGTTGCGGTATTAACATGTTATTAACAATTGGAATATTTTAGTTAACAAAGCGTTGATATCTGATTCTGCTAATTCATAAAAGTGGTTTATTTATAGGCTAACTTGCTTACTTCACCTTACCCCTTAATTTCTACCTGCTATGCAAATGGATAAGTATGACTTCATGATCTTAGATATCATCCAAACTCATAAAATTGAAAACCAAAGCCACATAAGACTTAGCGTTTTAGAGAGAAACTTTTGGAAAAGCATTGAAGCAGATACTAATTTACATGTAGGGCAAGCACGTATAGGGGAAAGAATAACTAATCTTTACCTAGATGGGCTTATTCAAAATAAAGATGGATACACACTAACGAAGAAAGGAAGAGAACAACGCTCATTTGCTCCTTGGAGTAAAGATGGTGAGTTAGCATAAGCTTATCTTTATCATAAACTATAAATAAAGGGTGTAACCAATAGATTATACCTTTTTTTATATACATAAATATTTTGTTTACCCTTACTTCTTAACGGACTGTTTAGTCGTCTTTTTCGTTGACTTAACAGCTGTTTTTGCAGCAGATTTCACAGCTGGCTTCACAGCTGTTTTCTTAACAGGCGTCTTCTGTTCCTCCGCTGGCCTGTCATAAGATTCTTCTAAAATCTCAAGTGCAGGGTATTTTTCTCTCCAAAAATCAAGTTTACTACGATCTCTCACCGTGATAACTGTTCTTCTATCTAATCGAACTTTAATATTAGGTTGTAGCTCTTTTGCTCTCTTTTTACGTGCCATTAGTTTTGTCTATTATTACACCGCTTTATTGGATTCTGCTAATGAACGCAACTTGAGGTAAAGTTGAACCGTTTTTTTAATAATATTACTAAGATATTATAGTTAATTGGTAATTCCCTATCTAAGGAGGTTAACAACACCTCTTAACTCTTCAGCATCAACGTCATATCCCTGAACCCTAATAACCCATTGGTACATGCCGTCTGGAGCGAAATACTCACTGTCATATGTATTGCCCATCCAAGCATCTTCAAGTGATGTCGAAGTATAGACAATATCTCCCCATCTATTATAGATTACCAATTCAAAAGATTCTATTTGTCTTCCGACAATTTCAAAAGCATCATTAAGACCGTCATTGTTGGGTGTAAAAGCCGTTGGGATATATAGAATAACAGATCCATACAGGTGAACAGTTGCAACATCAAAACATCCATTGTTAGTTGTAACAGTAACCGCAGCATCATATTCATCTAATCCATCGTATGCATGTGTTACTTCTCTTTCATACCCAAATTCTCCATCTCCGAAATCCCACAAGAAATTAAATGCTCCTAGAAAGGGCTCTTCTGGAAATGTCAGGACATCAAATTCATATGTATCATCTCCCTGATCATAGCGAATAATAGTGGCTTCAACTGTTTCAACATCAACACGTGTTGAACCGGTAATCATGTAATCACAGTTATCAATAACGGTAACCTCGTAGGTAGTTCCAACAGGAGGTGAAATCGTGTGAGCGAGATCATCATCTAAGAAGTTTTCCCAAAGTATTTGGTATGGAGGCTGGCCTCCAGCGAGATCTAATTCAAGAATTGTACTGGCACCATTGCATAAAAGCGTGTCATTTGGCATGGACATTTCTAATGGATCATAGGGTACTTCAAAAAGTGTTTGAAGATATACTTCTCTGTCACAGGCATCTTGGATATAAATTTCCATAAGATGCGTGGTTAAAGATGTATGTTCTATACATTCTTCTGAGCCAAAATCAATTCCGTTTATGGTCCAATTGTATGTTACCGGAGGATATTCTAAAAGCGGGTCTTGAATTAAGTCGACACACACCGTTTCAAACTCATCACATAAAACAGTTACTATATCAGGAGTTACTGCTTCAAGCGGCGGTGTGTCATATATGAACACGCTTAGAGAGCTTTCAGTCGTACCACTGACAATATTTAATATTAACTCCTCAGTTACCTCATCAATATAATCTTGTGGGACGGTGAAGGATAAAGCTATCTCATACTCACCAACGGGAATAACGGCGCTTTCCGGCAAACCTACAATGTCCTCATTAAAGGATGCTTCTGAGAGAGGATCTACGTTTATATCAAAGGCGAACGGATACACAGAAGGAACAAGACAAGGACGGCTGATTGTAATTGTCGAAATGCCGCAATCTTCCCAAGCACAGTAAATAACAACATCATCAAGAGGGTCGGGATCACATTCTGGTGCTGCTGAAGCTTCATACTCTGTTGGTATAGGGGATCCAAAACTGCCTTCCTCAAGAACTACAATTGATTCTAGAGCAGTATCAGACCCATCCGCAATGGCAAGTTTAATGTGATACGTAAGTCCGCAACTTACAGGATGAGAGGCTGTGAAAGGAACAGTATAGCCATTAATGCATGGAGCATCAACAGCATTGGGATTATCTATATAATACTCTGCATTTAAAACATCATTTATAGAACTAATTGTTATAGGTAAAGGCGGATCAGTATCGGGAACTTGAGCGATGTTAACTGCTCCATCTGGGAATCCTGCGGGAGAAGCAAAAGGACCTGTTATTCCAGGGCCAGAAAGAAAAAAAGCAAAAATATCGTTGTATTGAGAATTCACCCAAGCTAGGTACTCATCCGATCCGAAAATATAATTAAACGACACAAAATCTCCGGAAGGTTGAAAATCGAATTCAAGAATACAAACATCGTTTACAGAATTAACAGAAAATGCTTGTCCAATTAAAGGTGGAACTGAATTTGCTACTGTCAATAAGTCGGCATCATTTACTGTATTTGGACAAGTCGCACAAAACCCTGCATTACATGGGCCAGCAGGATTGGAAGCTTGATCACTACTTAAAACCACTCCACTTTCAATTCCGAAATCACCTCCATTGGTCATATATCCTATTTGTTCTAAAGAACCAGAAAATGTGACATTGGTCGCAGTCACTCCTTCTCCAAGAAGTACATTATTAACGTATTGTGTCGGGGTCATAGCTTGAGAGATATTCATCTGAGCTATGAAAGTTGCAGGAGAAAAAGTCAATAGAAAACTTAATGCATAAACTACACGCGAAATCGATAAAAGTAACGTTTGATTCATCATAGTAATTTGAATAAAGGTAAGCTTTTTTATCAAACAACTTATATCCCTAAGTTTGCTACATGACAAACATCCTATTTTTTTCAGATTCTAAATGCATTAATTTATATCCTATTAACCTCGGAAAATGTGCGTCAACACTACATTTTGGGGTGAGATCTGTGTCAACTCAATGGGTCGAAGCAATTGCTGAAAATAAAATTAAAAACACCTCTTGCATTAGACTCAATTCAAGACTTATGCCTACAAAAGCTTCTGTAGAATTTGTTTGTCAAATGATTTCGGGTGATAAATGGGTTGTAAATGGTGAAACACTTGCCGAAATTGAAGGAGATGTTAGCAAAGAAGTTGGTGGTGATGTATCTGCAATATTAACGGCCTCTGCTGCTGATTATTTCGAGTTATGTGGCGAAGGAATTAGAACTGATATTGACCGACTTAAGCTCGTGTGGGGCGCAAGAAGCTTAGATGAATCTGAGCGAGAATCTTGGGCTATGAATGGTGTGTTTTTTCATGGTGATTTAGAAAAAGTTCATATATCACCCGGAGTGAAAATAAGGAGTTGTACGATAAATACAGAAAGTGGTGATGTTATTCTAGGGCCCCATTCAGAGATTATGGAAGGATCTTGTATTAGAGGGCCATTTGCCCTTGGAGAAAATAGTACAGTAAAAATGGGGAGTCATATTTACGGCCCAACTTCTATTGGACAGCACTGTAAAGTTGGAGGTGAAGTAAGTAACATCGTCATGCATGATTATTCAAACAAAGGTCACGGTGGATTTGTAGGAAACAGTGTCATCGGATCTTGGTGTAATTTAGGAGCAGAGACTACTTCAAGTAATTTAAAAAATACGTACGGAGAGGTTAAACTCTATAGCGCTAAAGAACGGAAACTTATTCATGGAGGCCGCATTTTTTGTGGGTTATTAATGGGGGACCACAGTAAAACGGCTATACACACCGCTTTCAATACAGCAACTGTTGTCGGAGCATTTTGCAATGTTTTCGGCAAAGGAACTCCAGAAAAACACATCCCCTCATTTACATGGGGAGGTTCTGAAGGAGTGAAAGAATACAGAATCGAGCAAGCAATAAGTACAGCTAAAAAAGTAATGGCTCGGAGAAATATCGAATTGACTTTTAAAGAAGAGGCCGCAATTGAAAAACTGTTTAATGACACATCCGCAGACAGAGTATGACACCATGTCACAAATACACAATGGCACGTCCATTGCAAAGCATATAGTCTATACAAACTAAATGATTAATATAAAAGATCCCTTTAATTTACTTACTGAGTCTCAAGACAGCGAGTTTATTCCGTTAATTTCTGAAGAAGATGAAAAAGCGATGCACGAAGAAGATGTGCCAGACTCTCTTCCGTTATTATCTCTTAGAAACACGGTGCTTTTCCCTGGCGTAGTGATTCCTATCACCGTCGGGCGCGACAGCTCGCTAAAGGTAATTAAAGAAGCAAATAAGGGGTCCTTAAGCATAGGTGTTGTAAGCCAAATTGATCCTGAAGTCGAGATCCCAGCTGGATCTGATTTAAATAAAGTTGGGACTATTGCTCGCATTATTAAAATGCTGAGAATGCCTGATGGGACTAAGACTGTTATTATACAAGGTCAAAGAAGGTTTACTTGGGATATCATCGTTCAAGAAGAGCCTTACCTTAAGGCAAGTGTAAAAGCATTCGGGCAGGTGGAAGATTTGGAAGACACTAAATCAAGGGAAGCTCTGATTGAGAGTTTAAAAGATCTAGCCATTGAGATTATCAAGATGAGCCCTACCATTCCCTCAGAAGCTGCAGGTGCAATAAAAAACATCGAACGACTAAGTTTCCTTGTCAACTTCATTGGCTCAAACATGAATGCTACAGTGCAGTCTAAGCAAGAACTTTTAGAGGTTGAAGGTCTTGAAGAACGAGCAAATAAGTTACTAGAAATGCTTCTCAAAGAGAAGCAGCTTTTAGAGCTTAAAAATGACATTCAAAATAAAGTCCAAAGTGACCTTAATCAACAACAAAAAGAATATTTTCTAAATCAACAAATCAAGAAAATACAGGAAGAGTTAGGAGCGAATCCCTTAAAGGAGGAAATAGAGGAAAGGAAAGCTGAATCTCTAAAGAAAAAATGGCCCGAAGAAGCTGAAGCTCTGTTTGAGAAAGAGATTCAAAAGCTAGAGCGGATGAATCCACAAGCTGCTGAATACAGTATGCAGTCAAATTACATCGATTTACTTCTTGAACTTCCTTGGGATGAAGTTTCTAAAGACAACTTTGATTTAAAAAATGCCATTAAAGTTCTAGATAGCGACCACTATGGGCTTAATAAAGTGAAAGAACGAATAGTGGAACACTTAGCCGTTCTGAAAATAAAAGGAGATCTTAAAGCTCCAATACTTTGTTTATACGGCCCACCAGGAGTTGGTAAAACTTCACTGGGGAGAAGTATAGCGGAAGCGTTGGGGCGTAAATATGTCAGGATGAGTCTTGGTGGAATGAGAGATGAAGCTGAAATCAGAGGTCATCGAAAAACATACATCGGCGCAATGCCTGGGAGGATTCTACAAAACCTTAAGAAAGCCGGAACTTCTAACCCCTTGTTTATCTTAGATGAAATTGATAAGCTTACTCGAGACAACCATGGTGACCCTTCATCTGCACTACTCGAAGTACTTGACCCAGAACAAAACAGTACTTTCCATGACAATTACCTAGATTTAGATTACGACCTAAGTAGAGTTATGTTTATTGCTACATGTAATGACCTATCCACTATTCATCCTGCGCTTCGTGATAGAATGGAAATAATTGAAGTCTCTGGCTACACTATTCAAGAAAAAGTGCAAATTGCGAAGAGGCATCTATTACCTAAAATAGTAAATAACACGGGTTTAAAGAAATCTGAAATCTCTGTGCCTATAGCCACCCTTGAAAAAGTTGTAGAGCTTTACACGAATGAATCGGGCGTTAGAGGACTTGACAAGAGAGTTGCTAAAATCGTTAGAAACAGAGCAAAGGAGATCGCCATGGAGGAGCCGTATACTCCAGAGGTGAAATCAGATGATTTATCTGGCATCTTGGGCAGACCTCGAGAGCGAGATAAATATTCAAACAATGATGTCGCAGGAGTCGTGACAGGATTAGCTTGGACGCCTACAGGAGGAGATATCTTATTTATTGAAACTTCTCTCACACCTGGTAAAGGGAAACTTACTCTCACGGGGAATTTAGGAGAAGTCATGAAAGAGAGTGCAATCATCTCACATGAATATCTCAAAGCACATGCTTTAGATTTAGGTATAGACCCTCAGATATTTGAGAAGTGGAATGTCCATGTACACGTTCCGCAAGGCGCTATTAAAAAAGATGGGCCTAGCGCGGGAATCACAATGCTTACAGCACTTGCTTCTGCGTTCTCTCAAAGAAAGGTGAGGAAGTACCTTGCGATGAGCGGTGAGATTACACTTAGAGGACAAGTACTACCAGTTGGTGGAGTGAAGGAGAAAATATTAGCAGCAAAACGTGCTGGTATTAAAGAAATTATCCTTTGCGAAAGAAATCGTCAAGACATAGAGGAAATAGACGATCGTTATGTCAGGGGGATGAAGTTCACCTATGCAAACAAAATGAACGAAGTCGTTAGACGTGCTTTGCTATCAACTAAAGTTGATTCACCTTTAGACTTAGATGTTAAACAAACAAATTCATAGCTGCTCATTTATGCCCACTACCCTATCGCTTTCATCTCTAATCAAGCTTGCTTTAACTTTTGTATTCACCGGAATTCTACTCGTTGCAAATGCACAAAACACAGTCTCTGGCTCTATGCCATTAGACTTAGCGATCGATGCGAGAAGTGCTGCTTTAGGTGGCAAAGTGGTTGCCGATTTAAAGCCTGATGGTCATGCATCTTCATACAATCCAATTTCAGTTGATAGCAGTGCTGTAGGTATCATCCACACCTCTTATTTAAACTATTATGCAGCAATACAACTTGGTGCTCTAGATGCAGTCATTAAAACTGGAGACAAACACACAATCCATGTTGGAGCGAGGTTTGCGTCGTTTGGTAAATTCTCTGGCTATGATGTTTCTGGTTTGCCTACAGGTGATTTTTCCGGTGGAGATTATGTGTTGCAATCTGGAATTAAATGGGAATTAGATTCTGTTTGGTCTATAGGAATAACAGGGTGGGGAGGATTTAGGAACTTAGCTTTAGAAAATGCTGGGATTTTAGGAATTGACGCGGCTGTTATAGGACGTTGGCCGGATAGGAATTTTGCTGCTGGCGTCTTACTTTCAGGGTTTGGAAGACAATTCGCTGGAACTGGCAGTCAACCCGTAGGAGCTATGCCTATAAATTTTCAGATAGGCTTCACAAAAGGATTCGAAAATGCACCATTTCAATTGTATCTAAAAGCCCAAAATATGGAGACTTGGGAACTTGCACCAGACGGATTTTATGAGGATGGTATTGACCCTTTAACAGGTGAGACGATACAAAATACCACTTGGGAATTTGGTGATCAATTTATGAGACATATCACAGCAGGAGTTGAAATAAACCTCGGAAGTGGGTTAGCTGCTCAGTTTGGTTACGACCATAGAAGACGTATAGAAATGGCATCTATGGGAAGAAAGGGGACAAATGGGTTTTCTATGGGTGTACATCTAAGAATCAGAGAAACGGATATAGGTTTAGCAAGAAACACATATCATTTTGCTGGATCATCTACACATCTTTCAATCGCAATTGCACTTCCTGACTAATTTAGGTCAATGATTAAAGTTGGGTGATTATCTTCGAACCATGGCAAAACATCGTATTACCATAGCAATTGACGGACACTCTTCTGCAGGGAAGAGTACAATGGCGAAAGCTATAGCTAAGGAATTTAACTATGTTTACATTGACACTGGAGCTATGTATAGAGGAGCTACCCTCTATGCAATGAAGGAAAGGCTTATAAAAAACAAAGTGATTGATATTTCTGAGTTTGAGCATGCCATAGAAAGGATGTATCTAAGTTTTCGTTATAACCCAAGTACTGAATGTTCAGAAATGCATTTAAGTGGTGTAAATATCGAAAAAGAAATACGATCGATGGAAGTCGCGAACAATGTTAGTTTAGTAGCAAAGATTCCTGCAGTAAGAACTAAACTTGTAGCTATTCAGCGAAGATTAGCTGAAGGATCTGGAGTTGTTATGGACGGAAGAGATATTGGAACGATCGTTCTGCCAAAAGCTGAATTAAAATTTTTCATGACAGCTGACCCAGAAGTTAGAGCTTGGAGAAGATTGAGAGAGCTTAAAGAGCTTGGTAAAAAAGTGACCTATGATGAGGTGTTAGAGAATGTCCTTAGCAGAGACCGTATAGATTCCGAAAGAGCTGTGGCGCCTCTAAAACAAGCTGAAGACGCAGTGGTTATTGACAATAGTAATCTAACCATGGAAGAACAATACGTCTTCATGTTAAACGTAGCAAAAAAGAGAATGGAAGAGGTATGACGCCTAAAAAACTATTCCGAGATTTCCTCACAGTCATTGCGTGTTCATTTACCTATGTTAGCTGTGCTCAACAATCAGTCACTATTGAACAAGTTTCTGAGCAGATTATTAAGCCGGCATTTTTAAATGTGGAGCATGAATATATTGACAGCATACTATCGACTCTATCAATCGAGGAGCAAATAGCTCAACTTTTAATGGTCCCCATATACTCTTATGCGGATAGATCTGATTGGGATGAAGCAGAGAATTGGATGCAGGATTTAGGATTAGGGGGTGTTATATGCATGCAAGGGGGGCCTGAAAACCAAAGAATTAGAATTCGACGACTGCAAGAACGTTCAGAAATTCCATTAATGGTAGCATCTGATGCTGAATGGGGTTCGGGCATGAGATTAGATTCTACGAGAAGCTTCCCCAGAGCACTCACTCTAGGTGCAACGAGAGATCCAGAACTTGTACGGCAATTCGGTCGCATTGTAGGCGAGTCTCTCAGGAGCACGGGGATTCAAGTAAATTTCGCACCTGTAGTAGATGTGAATTCTAACCCACTAAATCCAGTAATTGGAAGTCGTAGCTTTAGTGAAAATGTGGCGTTAGTGGGTGAATTGGGTTTGGCATATGCTCTGGGCTTACAAGATGAATACGTTCTCGCTACAGCAAAACATTTTCCTGGACATGGGGACTCGGATTCGGATTCACATAAAACACTCCCTATCATTTCTGGCGACCGTTCAAGACTGGATTCTGTAGAATTAGCTCCATTTCACAAATTGATAAATGGAGGTGTCGGCGCCATGATGATTGCTCATTTAGATGTTCCTGCCCTAGACAGCGCAGACTCACAACCCTCTACCCTCTCCCCCGCAATTGTTGACACCCTACTTCGTCAAGTACTAGGGTTTGAGGGACTGGCGTTTACCGATGCTCTTTCGATGAAGGGTTTTGTAGATTTTGCGGGAGATCGCCCTCGAGGACGTGATGCTCTTATCGCGGGCAACGACATACTGCTCTTCCCTGGGGACCCTGTAAAGGTGATTGAAGAAATAAAAAGTGCTGTCGAAAATGGGGAGATTGATTCGACTTTGATTACAGCGAAATGTCGAAGAGTATTGCAAGTGAAGGTTTGGTCTAAAGCTGAAGAGGAAATACCTCACTATGGAGAAAACTGGGAGCCTTTAAATGCAGAAGGAATTCATAGAAAAATATTGGAATCATCTATGACCTTGCTGGAAAACAAGGGCGCGGTTATTCCTTGGCTTCTACCTCAAGGACACATTACGGTGATCAATGTTGCAAACAAATCATCATCAGGAAAACCATTCGTTGAACACCTGAAAAAGACCTTGGGACGGTCATATGAAATTGATTCGTTTGTGGTCGGAAAAGACGGGGCTAGTTGGGCTTCAAATGAAATTGGGTACGCTTGTGATAAAGCAGATCTCGTTATTGTAAACTTTCTTGAAACAAGCAATCTACCATCGCGTAAATACGGAATATTAGATTCGGCAGTAAAAGAGTGCCACTCTAGAATATCTAAATCTAAATCTGACTCGCTTAACTTCACCAAATGGGCCGTAAATATATTTGCCAATCCATATGTACTCAATGACAATTGGGGGGAGATAAAGGGGCTGACTGACGTATTACTCTTAGCCTATCAAGATGATGACAGAACCCAAGAAGCAGCAGTCAACACTATTACAGGTGTGGGCTCAGCAAATGGAAGGCTACCTGTAACGCCCATTGGATTGGATTTTCAAGAAGGGGACGGATTGGGCTTAGATATGAAGATCGGTGAACGATTAGGTTGGGATAATGGAGCTTGCAATGGAAATTGGGGAGCTCATGCGCAAATTGATTCTATCATTAATGAGGCCCTTGAAGCTGGCGCTTTCCCAGGGTGTAGAGTTGTCGTAGCTCATCAGGGACGCGTTATGCACGATGGAGTTTACGGGACAACTGATGGAACCGTAAAAGTAGAAGAATCTACGATATACGACTTGGCTTCAATCACAAAAATTGCTGCCACTACTCTTTGCTTAATGGCAGAAGAAGAAGCGAACATGTTCGATGTCGACGAGCCAATTTTAAAAAAACTAACGACTCTGGACACAACAGAGATAGGCTCAAGGACCTACAGAGAAATTCTTTCGCATCAAGCGGGACTATATCCATGGATTCCATTTTATTTAGAAACACTAAGCGACTCTTTAAACCTACTTAGTAGTAGACCTTTATGTGATAAAAATATTTCCATAACTCCTGAACTCTATATATGTGAAGAGTTTATAGACACGATATACAAAAGAATAATTTCATCTGAATTAAAGCCATCTGGCGAATATAGATATAGCGACCTCGGCTATTATTTAATCCATAAAATGCTGAATAACACCTATGGAACTGACAATGCAATTGATTCTCTATCAGCGGCTAAGTTTTACAATCCTATGGGATTATTCAGTATGGGGTATCATCCATTAAATATTTCTGGAATCAACCTGAATGAAATTGCTCCAACTGAAGTAGATACAATTTTCAGAAAGGGTACTATTCAAGGGTATGTTCATGATCCTGGGGCGGCTTTGTTTGGTGGAGTGTGTGGTCATGCTGGGGTATTTAGCGATGCTCATGATTTAGCGAGGCTAGGCCAAATGCTTTTAAATGGTGGATCTTCTTTGGGCATACATTTTTTCGATTTAAAAGAAAATACTATTAAAAACTGGACTCAGAGAGCATTCCCAAAAGGTGATAACCGCAGAGGTATAGGATTTGACAAGCCAGCATTAGAATATGATCATGGCCCAACGTGTAACTTAGCGAGTAAGTCGAGCTTCGGTCATTCAGGTTTTACGGGGACATTGTTGTGGGTTGATCCTCAGTACGAACTCGTTTATGTTTTCCTCAGCAACAGAACATATCCTGACTCTGAAAATACAAAACTCATAACGATGGATGTTAGGACTGAAATTCAAAGGGTTATTATGGAACAGCTAAACACACCTTTAAGATGAAAATAGGAATGGTTTGCTATCCTACTTTAGGAGGAAGCGGTGTAGTAGCCACTGAATTAGGGAAATGGCTTGCGGAAATGGGACATGAAGTCCACTTTATAACCTACAATACCCCCGTCCGTCTTGGTGGTGTTAGGCCAAACGTTTTCTATCACGAAGTTATCATCTCCGACTACCCGCTTTTTGACTACCCACCATACGAACTCGTTTTAACGAGCAAAATCGTCGAGGTGGCAAGGGATCACAAACTGGACATACTCCATGTGCATTACGCGATTCCACACGCCAGTGCTGGGCTTATGGCAAAGAAAATCATAGCTGAAGACGGTGCTGAATTACCATTAATCACAACGCTTCACGGAACTGACATAACACTCTTAGGGAAATCACCTGCATTCGAGCCTGTGATATCCTTTTGCATAAATAAAAGCGATGCTGTAACCGCCGTTTCTGAAGATTTAAAAAAAGACACCTACAAACTTTTCGGAGTCAATAGGGAAATGGATGTGATCCCAAATTTTATTTGTCCTTCGAATTACGATGTATCTCCTAATGAAGAGTTCAGAAAGCAGATTGCTCCAAAAGGACAGCCTATTATTACACATGTTTCAAATTTCAGGCCAGTTAAAAGGATCATTGATGTAGTCGAGATTTACGCTTTAGTATTGGAGGAAATCGACGCAAGACTTTTGCTTGTGGGTGATGGGCCTGAAAGGTGCGCAGCAGAGTTGCGATGTAGAGAATTAGGTATAGAATCTAAAGTCACCTTCTTAGGCAAGGTGACAAATCCCATAGAGACACTCAAGGTGAGCGATTTATTTTTACTACCCTCGAATGCTGAAAGCTTTGGGTTAGCTGCTCTCGAAGCGATGGCTTCGGGTGTGCCTGTTATATCTTCAAATGCAGGTGGCATACCTGAATTAAATAAAAAGGGTGTGTCTGGATTTTTACGAAATGTGGGTGATGTTCAAGGAATGGCAGAAGATGCGATTCAGATTTTAGAAAGTCCAGAAAGCCTCAATCGTTTCAAAATGGGAGCCAAAAAACACTCTGACACATTCCGATCTGAACTGGTTTTACCAAAATATTTGGCATTATATATTCAAGTACTAAATGGGAGGAATTAAATCGATCGGTAAGAGGATTTCAATTGCTGAGCACAAGGATGCCACAACTGTAGTTATCGAATCAACCATCACAAAAGCCCAACAGATTTCACTTGAAATGTGGTTAGGCGGATGGACAGGCCTCGGATGTTTACTGGGATATGGGGCGTTTACTTTTGGCGGAGATGAAAGACTCTTTTATTTAGGTAGTCTAATTTTCTGGGGCTTTTTCTGGATACGAATCGCTAAAGTCGTAGCATGGAGGAGAATAGGTAAAGAAGTCATCGTCATAAGCCAAGGGCGCGTCACGATGAAGAATGCATTTGGCAAGAAAGGACGAGAGAGAGCTTTTTTAATTTCTAAAATGGGTGAAGTCAAATATGAGAAACGTGATACATTTTCATTTTTACAACAATTAGATAACAGCTACTGGATTTTAGGTGGTGATACATTGTACTTTACTTACGATGGCAAAACGCACGTTTTCGGTAAGCAATTAGAACATCACGACTCATCGCAACTTGCAAAAGTGATAAATAAAGCCCTAAAGAAGTACGGTGACAAAGTGTAGACACCCGCGCACAAAGTATACTAAAGCTTGATTAAATGCTCTACCGCAATCTCATAGCCTCTGACTCCAAATCCAGAAATCACGGCTTCACAAGCTCCACCAACAATGGTAATACGCCTGAACTCCTCTCTTGCGTGAATATTCGATATGTGAACTTCAATAACTCTAGCTGAAACTGAAGAAACCGCATCGCGAATAGCCACAGAAGTATGTGAAAATCCGCCAGGGTTAAATACGATTCCGTCGTATCGCATTCCGAAATCTTGAATAAGGGATATGAGTTCTCCTTCGTCATTAGATTGATGATCAGAAATTACAACGTTAGAAAATTTAGTCTTTAAAGCTGTTATTAGATTCGACAAACTGTTATCTCCATAGATTCCTGGCTCCCTAACTCCAAGCATATTTAGATTAGGTCCGTTTAATATTAAAATATTCAGTTTAGACATGTGAAAAATAAGTTGTTAAATTACTGAATTAGCTTAGGTTGAGAAGCATAAACAAACATCATATCACCTAATCCATTATACATCTCAAAATCTTCAGCCTTACTGGAGTCAAAGTCGAAGCCTAGAACTACAAGATCAGCGCCTCCAGAACGATTGAGTATGTGGCTTACTTTTTCATTTTGACTATTTAGCTTGACTATTTCGATATTCTGTTCGGAGATAGGAATGCGTCCCTCAACAATTTGAGCTTGCAGATGTGTGGCATGCTGATCATCTGCTCCGTCACAAATAAAGAAAACTGAAATACTAGACTTGCTCCAATCTGGGTGACCTTGAAGTATATAAGACAACAGTATCATTAAACTTGCATTTGATTTATCGTCAGGGGTAATCCAAAGGTGTATATCGTGCATGTTTCCGAAGGATCTCCCACTGCTTCTAAGAAGTAAGAGGTCTAAGTCTACCGCTTTGAGAATATTTAAATTACTCAACAGTTGGTCTCTATTCTCGAAATTTCCAGGATCGTATTCCATCAAAAATAAATTACTTCCTTTACCACTTAAACCAGGAAGTTGGACACATTGAGCAATTGCCGAAGTGTATGATGGCGAAATAATTGTATCTAATTGAACCCTACTACCCCCACCCCTCGACCATTCAACCAATTTTTTATGAGCATTTTGAGCTTCCTTACTTGTTTCTTCATTTAAAAACCCCTGGATATAATGCATATAGGTGCCAAACCCATATTTATGTGCAATCCACCTTGTCATATCAAAACCCTCTCTCCTTTTAAAACTATCAGGACTTATAGATAAAACAAAAGGCCTCCACCCTGTTGTAGATTTTAAATCATCATCGTCGTTCATCTGCAAAGCAAGTTGGAGAGAACGGGTAATCTGGAATATGATACCCTTAAATAATCTAACCATTCCCCCTTCAGTTCCACCACCTTTTCTTGAAATCCAAGCATGGATTAAGATCATAACAACAATACTTACTATTGCATATGGTGTATTCATACCAAACATCAATACAAAACATAGTACTGCCCCCACTAAACTAATAGACCAATGAGATTTAAAAGTTGGCCTATAACTCGGATCAGCAGCCATTTGTTCTAAAAAGGAAACGAGGCAAATAGCACCATAGGTAACCATAAAGAACATGGATATAATCTCAGCTACAGCATTAATATCTCCAATGGCAACAAAGGCAAATCCTATAATACAGGTAGCAATAGAAGCTCTAACGGGCTCTTGCCTTTCTCCTTTCCCAACGCTTAACCACTCAGACATTTTGTCTGGGAAAACTCCATCGACAGCTAAAGCTTGTAGTGTTCTTGGCGCAATCATTACAGAACCTAAAGCAGAACTTATAGCAGCAGCAGCAAGTCCTATGGCAATCATGGGAGGCCAAATACTTATCTGTTCCATAAACAATTCATCGGTAGCCAAGCTTTCTAAAGGGGACGAGTACCAAAGTTTTATAGCAACGGCTACGTAAACAACAATACCCACTATCGTCGCGTAAATAGTTCCTAGAGGAATACTTCTTCTAGGGTCTTTCAAATCACCGCTAAGTCCTAATCCAGCTGCGATCCCTGTGAATGCTGGAAAGATGAAGGTAAAAACTTCAAAGAATGTAAATCTCTGAATGACTTCACCTGTTTCAGCAACTGTAATGAATTCAGGAATGGTAGCAGTAGGATCTAATACTGGATTTCCCGGACCTGTCCCTAAGAAGAAAAATAATAAAGCTGTGAACAGAGCTGCTACTACAAAATACAATGCCTTTACTCCCACATTAGCTCCCTTAGTGAGCATCAAAAGGGTAAGTAGCCCCATCATCGTGAGGTTGATCCAAAGAGGTTCAATTAAGATTCCATAATTGAGATCAACCCATGAAATAATTGATCGACTTGAAACGGTAAATGCGATGATATAAAATGCGACAGCAATAGACTGACTCAAGAATAGCGTTATCCCTATTGCACCACCAATATTCAACCCAAATGATCTTGAAATCATAAAATAGGCTCCACCCCCCTCTACCTTTTGGTTTGTCGCAATTTCAGCAACTGCAAGAGCTGCTGGAACAGTCACCAAATGGCCTAGAAGAATGATGAGTAAGGTTTGGAATAATCCAATATGGGCAATTGAATAACCAAACCTCAAAAATAAAATAGCCCCTAATATTGTAGAAATAGCCGTCAGAAAGACAGGCCAGGTGCCCATTGTTTTAAATTGCTCTACTACTTTCATCTAAAACGAAGTTATGGCGTCTTTAGAGAAATAAAAGAGTGAACTGGCAGGTGATCAGAAATGTAAAAACCATTGTTAATATGCTCATCTGCGCACACCCAATTCACGTCTGCTCCATCAACTAAGATATAATCTATTCTAGGACCTGCATAGCCCGCGGGATCAAATCCAGTAAAGGTGCCAAACTTCTTTTTACATCTTGTCTCAGCAACTTCATATGTATCATCTAATCCCGAGTTGAGTAAATATTTTATTTCTTCGGAATCAGGCTCTGCATTAAAGTCTCCTAAAACAATGACTATATCAGCTTCATTACCCAATGCCCAACCTCGAATAAGTGCTGCGGAAGCCCTTCGTGCTTTATCACCTATATGAGACCAATGAGAATTAATGACTCTTATTATCTTACCCGATTCTTTGTGATGAAGAGAAACTATAGAAGCTATTCTCGGCATTACAGCATCCCATCCAACAGAAGCTGTGTCACGCCAAAATTCAGACAACCATCTTGTTTCCGAATGAAGTAAGTCAAAAGATTTGGTTTGCCAGAGTATCGGACACGCTTCTCCATTACCACTACCATCCCTATTTACTGAGTAGTTAGACATCCATGGCAAAACATCCATTATATCATGAAGTTGGTTAGGTAGAACCTCTTGTAACCCTACTATATCATAATAGGCTATCGCTTTAGCTACATCCTCTCCCCTTTCACTCCACAATAGAGGGTCCGTGGGATTATCGTATCTAATGTTGAAAGTTGATACTGAGAACTCCTCTACTGATTGTGATAAAAGGAGTGACGAAAAAAAACCAAGGAGAATGGTTGTGAAAATATCTCGGAAAGAGGAAGCAAAAGTGTGCATCTTACAAATGTACCTGCTATTACCTTTGTTGATATGGCAAAGCAAAAAATGTTTAAGCTCGGCGAGATTTTAGAGGTGGTCATCGTGTCAGCGGCGTTCGGAGGGAAAGGTGTCGCAAGGATTCCTACAGAAAAAGGAGATTTTACGCTTTTCGTGCAAAACACCTACCCCGGTCAGAAGGTTAGTGCTCAGGTCGTTAAATGTAAAAACCGATATGCCGAATGTAGATTACGTCATGTGATAGAATCATCTCCAGATGAGGTGGAAACTGAATACCAAAATATTCCGGGAGCTCCATATTCAAAGTTTCCCATAGAAATTCAACATAAATACAAGGAAGAGACCGCCCTTGATTTATTTGAACGCATTGGTGGTGTAAAAGACGTAAGGAATAAATACTCTGGAATTGTTGGATCTCCAACCTGCCAACACTACAGAAATAAGATGGAGTATAGCTTTTCTGAAATTAGGCATGATCTGGAAACAGATGAAAAAATAGATGATTTTGGGCTAGGGTTTAAACATAGAGGTACGTGGTGGGCTGTTGAGAATCTAGATCGTGACTCGGGGCTATTCGATAAACAAATTGAGGACGATATTTATAAGGTCCGACTATGGTGTGAAAAGACTGGACTACCAGCTTGGCATCCGCCTAAAAGAAAAGGATTTTTCCGGTTTCTTGTCATAAGAAGAAGTATTGCAAATGATACACTGCTCATAAACATGGTTACAACCTCAGGAGGTGAAGAATTCTTTATAGAATCTGAATTTGTTGACTTTATCTTAAGCCTATGGGGAAGTCGAGTTGCTGGAATTCTTCATACTATTAATGACAATATCGGTGAAAGAGTAGAGGCTAGAGAGGGATTGAGTAAGCTTATTTATGGCGTGGATAGAATAACAGAAGTGCTTCACGGTCTTAAATTCGACATAAGCTTGAGTAGTTTTTTCCAAACAAACCCTCAATGTGCTGAGAGGTTATATTCCGAGGTTATAAACCTTGCCATTAAACAAGATCTGGGGGATAAGGATGATATCGTCTTAGACCTGTTTTGTGGAACAGGAACTATTTCTCAACTTCTTGCAAAACATCACAAAGGAGAAATAATAGGTGTGGATATCGTTGAATCTGCGATCGAAGACGCTCGTATTAGCGCTGCAAATAATGGAGCTGATAACATCACCTTCCATGCCGCTGATGTAGGAAAGTTTTTACTAGAATACCCTGAGTATAAGGGCAAAATACGGACTCTTGTAATGGATCCACCTAGAGCAGGTATTTCACCTAAATCATTGCGCAAAGTAATAAGACTACTTGCTGATAGAATTGTATACGTTTCTTGTAATCCCGCCACACAAGCGAGGGATATGGCTACCCTTGAAGAGAATGGATATCAACTTATTTCTATTAAATTAGTAGACCAATTCCCGCACACAGCACATGTAGAGTCAATTGCTTTATTTGAGCGTATTCCTGGGTCTGTGCCTATAATTAACATGAGAAATCAGTGATTACTTTATCCGCTGATTCAATAAAACTACGTTCATGAAAAAGAATAAAATTCTGGATTCAGACCAAATTCAAAGAAAATTACAGAGAATAGCTCGTGAATTTATCGAGGCACATCACAATGAAAAAGAATTGATTTTAGTTGGTATTGAAGGTCAAGGTCTGGAGATGGCATCTAGATTACACGATATCGTAAAAACTATAAGTAAACTCAAAGTTCGCTTTGAAAAAATTAAGCTAAATAAAGCAGCGCCATTAAAATCCGACATGATTTGCAGTTTTTCAAAAGCTGATTTGAAAGATAAAGTGGTCATCGTAATTGATGACGTTTTATACTCAGGGAAGACATTAATTTATGCTGTTAAACATATTTTAGAATCCGAACCTAAAGGAGTCTACACAACCGTCTTAGTTGACAGGATTCATAGATCTTTTCCTATTCGCGCTGATTATTACGGTCTTACACTATCAACACATCTTAAGGAGAATATTACCGTTAATCTTAGTAAATCAGGTAAATCTATGAAAGACGCTGTTTACTTAGACACTTGATTCGTAGTTCGATCATGAATTAAAGCGCTTCTCTCAAGCGCCAACCGATTGAATTCAACTTATTGGTTAACTGATCATCATCCCACTGAATGTTATCCCACTTTTCATGAGCTCCAGAATAACAAGAAGATCTTACAAGTAGTTGTCTTCCTATTACTCTTTCAAGATCATCAGGCGACACATCTGCAAGAATAGGTCTAGTAGATAAGTTCTCTTTTAAGCGGTTAGCTAATTCAGGCACAGGAACTGACAGATGAACTACAACTCCATGGCTTCTCATCAACTTCATAGCACCATCTGCACACGGTGTACCTCCTCCTGTTGCAATAACAGATTCTGGTTCTTCCATCACTGAACGCAATAAGTCTGCTTCTTCAACTCGAAATGACTCCATTCCAAAATCTGCTATGTAATCACTTATTGAGCACCCAAATATTTCCTCTAAACGAGTATCCATATCAATCCAAGGTCTCCCCGTATGATCAGAAATACGCCTAGCTAATGTAGACTTCCCACTCCCCATAAATCCAATTAATATCAAATGCATAAGCAAGTGTACAGCATAAAATTGTAAATTAATCTATTATGCCTTATTTAACATTAACGGATAGCATCTGAATACCCTCTAAAAATCCTGTTATTTTATCTCCAGGAGCGACACTTCCCACTCCGGCAGGTGTACCGGTAAATATTAAGTCACCTGTCTTAAGAGTCATATAATTAGACAGATACACTATAAGCTTATCGACAGAAAAAATCATATCTGCAGTGTGCCCCAGCTGAACTTCGTCGTTGTTAATAAGTAGTGAGAAACTCAAGTCCTGAATATCTTTTCCAAGCTCATTTAATGGAATAAACTTCTCCGAAATTACTGCTGACCCATCAAAAGCCTTTGCCTTTTCCCAAGGGTGTCCAGCTTGCTTTAATTGTGTTTGTACATCTCTTGCAGTAAAGTCTATACCTAATCCTACTTCACAATAATATCTTGGCGCAAATTTCTCTAAAACTGCCTTTCCCCTCTTTAATATCTTCACCACCAGCTCGACTTCATAATGAACATCTGAAGTCCATTCAGGAATGTAAAATGCGTGACGCTTATGAAGGACTGAGCTCTCTGGCTTTAGAAAAAACAAAGGGTCAGAAGGCACCTCATTTTTTAATTCACGAGCGTGATCTGAATAATTCCTGCCAATACAAATAATCTTCATGTGTTCACTTATCAGTCTGCAAAGAAAGTGATAATTACTCTTCTATCCTTCGAACCATTATTTTCAGATTGTTCTTCTCCGAAGAAATTCATAATAACCCTTTCAGATGTTATTCCACTCTCTAAGATGAAGTCACGCACTGCTTTCGCTCTTGCTTTAGACAAGTCCAAATTATCCTCGCTTTCTTCTAAAACACCCGAATGTCCAGTACACAACGCCCTGACTTGAGGATATCTAAACAACAATCCGACTACCTCATTTAGGTATAGCTGAGCGTTTATTGATAAATCGTAGCTCCCATTATAAAATCTGATATCGAACTTATCAGGGATGTTTTTTATTGCTGGAAGATTCCCGTTTTCTGACACACCATTTGACAGATGATCCCCATGTCTATCCTCAAGATTTTGTATCCTTCGTGAATTTTCTTCGAGAAGCATGATTACCCTGTTTAATAAGCTTGATTCAAATGAAGATTCTGTGGCAATACCTATAGAAGGCAGCACACTGTTGTCAGCTGAATTAACTAGGCTCATTGTTTCTAATGAAAAATCTATTTCAATAGGTTTTAATGGTGAATTGGGATCAAAATTCTGCCAATCTTCTATTTCATTTGTGCTAATTGCTTCTTCAGTCACACCCACCAATGCAAGGAGTCCATGGTTTACATAGCTCCCCAACTCAATCCCTGCTTGAAGTATTACTTCCTGAATCCGAGATTGAACTAAAAAGTAAAAACGCTTTTCGAAGGGAATATCTGAGGAGTTCATGTATCGAGTTACATCTCTCGAGTCTAATTCCTGGACATCGGACAGCAATACATCTACTTCATCAGAAAACCCATCAAAAGAGACTCTTTCTTTAAACTTGCCCAAAACCATCATATCGCGAACGATTGTATTGATGTCCTTTTTTATGACTCTTAGGCTAGCTTTCCATGTCACATCACCATCAACGACATCAACAGCTCCATTCAAGTATATCTCAATAGCATCAACCATAAGACTTTTTAACTCTTCAACTTCTGGATCAGTTGCAGAACTCCAATAGTTCACGATCAACTTACCCTCTCTAGACCCAACCAATCGAGAATGATCGGTTTGGGCTTGAAGAGTATCAAGGGAAAGTAACAACACCATAAACAACCACAGCATAGAAAAAAGAATGCTGTGACCAGAATGATGAGTCCAGTTTTTAAAGTAAGTAGTGATAAAACGAAGGTCGGGAAAATTATGTAAAAAAACGAGTGATAAATCAAATCGTTTCACTAAATCTATTACTTGCCCTTACCTTTCAAAACAGTGATCACTGTATAAGCTAAAATTTTAAAATCTAAAGCCAAAGACATATTCTCTATGTACATTATGTCAAAACGTAGCCTTTGCAGCATTTCAGAAAGGTTCTCTGCATAGCCGTATTTCACCTGACCCCAAGATGTTATCCCTGGCCTTACCTTTTGAAGATGAGAAAAATGAGGGGCTTTTTCTTTGATTTTATCGATATAGTATTGACGTTCCGGTCGAGGTCCTACCAATGACATTTCTCCTACGATAACATTATAAAACTGCGGAAGTTCATCAAACCTCATTTTACGCATCCAAATACCTGAAGAAGTAACCCGCGGATCTGAACCTGAACTAAGCTGAGGAGTACCTCCACTCTCAGCATCAATAACCATAGTTCTGAACTTAATGATTTTAAAAGGCAGCCCAAATCTTCCTATTCTTTGTTGGGTATAAAACACACCACCCTTAGAGGATCGCATGACAGAAATTGCAAGAAATACCATTAAAGGAAATAACAGTATTAAAGCACAAATCGAAGCAAATATGTCAATTGCCCTTTTAATAACGATTTGCCAATGTGGCATAACTAATCTATCAACATGAATTAACGGTGTACCATAAACTGCTCCCGTTTTCACATTTCCACTTAACAAATCATAAAGTCCAGGTACTACTTTAATCGACACCCCCTTGCCTTCTAAATTAACAATAAGTTTAACCGTTCTTTCTCTGTCTGCCGGTTCAACAGCCACGATAACCTCTTCGATATCGTACTTCTTCAAGATATCATCAATATCGTCTATTCCTCCAAGCCTATTAAGTGTAAGAGCCATCGCGGGCTCCGCATTATTTACCTGAATAAATCCAAGTAGATTAAATCCAGAACTCAAAGCTTCGTCTTTCAAATCTGCAGCCAACTGAACTGCCGTCTCTGCTCCACCCACTAATAAAGTTCTAAATGCCCAAGAACCATTTCTTATGAGTTTTAAAGTTCTTGAAACGATTAACCAACGTCCTACAGACGTCAAGCTGAAGTGCAACGCTACAAGAACTCCTAAAGACGAGTAATAATGATTATAATCAACCACTACATCGTCTAACAACAAAACGAAAAAAAGTGCTAGCGAGCCTACAGCAGTAGCTCTAGAGGTTTGGGCTATTTCTAATGCTTTATGCCTTCTTATAGGGTCAGCATACATCCCTAAAACAGCATATAAACACATCCAGAAAATAGGCACAAATAAAATACCTAAGTAGTAATTTTCATCAAATATCCAGGTGTCTGAATTCATAGACCAAACCCGTTCAATATCAACCTTTCTATGAATAAACAGACCCGTCCATGCAATTCCCGCAGCAACAATATCAGAAGCTATGTAGATCCATGGCAGTAACTTATTCACCCTTTGCCCCTGCTTCATTAATAATGGACTATTTTAAAATTATCAACAACTACATACCCACTTTCTTTCCCCATATCTAAAATTGCATCAAGGGTCACCTCATAGCCATAAGCCGTTGGTGTAGAACGTAAAAAAGGACCCAAATCTAAATACATTTTATTCCATTCTTCCCCAGTAGGGTTAAGAACAATAATAGGCGTTCGCTCGGGGGTAATCCCTCCAATTGCTTCCAGCCCCACAGCAAATGAGTTATCACATCTGTAATTAAACTCTAAGAATGTAGCAACATCGCCTGTTAAATCATAAAGCTGCTCTTGAGTAGTTGAGGTAACATGTGACGCGTCCTCAGATAACATTATTAAACCACTTACCGCTCCTTCGAAAACCCAAGCTGGATCAAAAGTTCTAACAACTTCAGCAGTACTTGTAGAACTGGCCTGAAATCTATTCGCAGACTCAAAATTTTCAGATAAAATAATCTCTACTCCTGTGGCATAATGAGAATTAAATTCAACCGTATCAACTCCTCCCGGCACATAATTAAAATCCAATTCTAAAACTTCATAAAATGGGTAAGGCTTCCGAGTTGAAGAAATACCATTTACTCTCACTCCAGGAAGAAGTGTTATATGCACCACATCTTCTCCATTTTCTTGTAAGACTGGGATTGTTGCAGGAAGGGGGAAAACACCTAAAACATCCGTCTCAGAATAAACCCATATCTCAGCAATATTATTTGAGTCTGTTCCTTCATCTTCATCTGTTGAGAAATGAAAGGACGGTACTATAATCGTATGTGGCTCAACCATTTCGTTATCCCAAAGGCCACAACCTGTTATTAAAACAGAGAATAGACTTAATAATAAAATACCAATAAAATATACGATATTAATTTTCACAAGGCAAAGTTAACTGCAACTCACGCATTTAGTTGCTCCAGGAACAAGAATTATCCTGCCGATTGGAATCATATCGCCACAACCTAGACATCTACCAAACTTATCATCATTCAACCTATAAATTGCTGACTCTAACCCTTTCAACTTTACTTCCAACTGTCTTAATGCCGCCTCGTTTATACTCCTGTTATTAATCGCATCCATCCTGCTAACTCTACCTATAGCTACAGATGGAGGTGTGGGTTTTGTTAATTCCTTATACTCTTGGATGCGCTCAGAGACTTCCGCCATCTTCGATTCAATTCGCTCACGAATATCTATCTTATCTTTCTCGCTTAACATGACCACAAGATGGCTAATTTTGCACCTAAATCAATCCTTCTAACAATTCAATTTTTCATTCAATGAAATTTTTCATCGACACAGCTAACTTAGACCAAATTCGTGAAGCTCAAAACTTCGGAATCCTTGATGGAGTTACCACCAATCCTTCACTCATGGCGAAAGAAGGTATCAGTGGTCACGACAATGTAATCGCACATTACAAAGCAATTTGTGAAATTGTTGATGGAGATGTTTCCGCGGAAGTTATCGCTACCGATTACGAAGGAATGATTAAAGAGGGAGAAGTTCTCGCTGCACTCCACGATAATATCGTTGTTAAAATCCCTATGATTAAAGATGGTATTCGTGCTATTTCTTACTTCACTTCAAAGGGCATTCGCACAAACTGTACGCTCGTTTTCTCTTCTGGACAAGCTCTTCTTGCAGCTAAAGCTGGAGCTACATACGTGAGTCCATTCATAGGCCGATTAGATGATATTTCTACCGATGGTTTGGATTTAATCGAATCAATCCGTGAGATCTACGACAACTACGAGTTTTCTACACAAATTTTGGCAGCAAGCGTTCGTCACACGATGCACATTGTTAACTGTGCCCAAATTGGAGCTGACGTTATGACCGGGCCTTTAAGCGCCATTCTCGGATTGCTCAAGCACCCACTAACTGATGCTGGCCTAGCTCAATTTCTTGCGGACCACGCAAAGACAAATAGCTAAACAACTTGCTCTTATCAATTCACCCCGACAACCCTGACCCCCGAAAAGTTAGGGAAGTGATCAAAATCCTTCAAAATGGTGGGGTGATTGTTATGCCTACAGATACCGTTTACAGTTTCGCGAGTATGCTTGGCAATCGCAAAGGATTTGACCGTATCGCTCGAATTCGAGGAATTCGATCTAATAAAGCGCATTTCTCTATCCTATGTAAAGATCTCAGCGATTTAAGTCATTACACTAGCCCAGTCGCTAACGAGGTATTTAAACTTATGAAGCGAGCCCTACCAGGTCCTTTCACATTTATTCTTCAAGCAAGCGGAAATATTCCTAAGATGTTTCGTAGTTCGAAAAAGACGATAGGTATTCGTATACCCGATAACAAAGTGGCTCAAGCAATTCTAGAAGAAATAGGGATGCCTCTCGTGGTTTCTTCTGTTCATGATGAAGACCAAATTTTAGAATACACGACCGACCCTGAACTCATCGAGGAGAAACACGGGCATCATGTCGATGCTGTTATCCAAGGTGGATTCGGTGAGCTCTACGCCTCGACGGTAATAGATTGCACGAGTGGCATTCCGGAGGTGATAAGAGAAGGAAGAGGAGACATTGAAAGCATACTTTAAGGGCCTGAGCCCAATTCTATTCGTGTATTATCCTCGTGACTTAGACACGAGCATGGGGACGAATGCGGCAGAGCCGTGATCTTGTTTTGTGAATTCAGTTTCTGAGATACGATCGTAGGTAAGCATTCGCTGCTTCTTCCCGTCGCCAGAATCTCCGACGGGGATAACAAGTCGTCCCCCTATTGTTAATTGGCCTAGAAGGGAGCTCGGAGCTTCTGGGGCGCCGCATGTAACGATAATCCCTTTGTAAGGAGCGAACACTTCTTTTCCCTTATACCCGTCACCGTAATAGAGTGTGGGTTCGTAGCCCATTTCTGCAAGGAGTGACACAGCCATGTTGTGGAGTTCCTTTTGACGTTCAATAGAATATACTTTCATACCAAGCTCACACAGAACTGCACATTGATATCCAGAACCGGTACCAATTTCGAGGACTTTATCTCCGGGTGAGCAATTCAGGAGTTCAGATTGTTGAGCTACGGTTTGAGGTTGAGAAATTGTTTGGCCTGCTGGTATAGGAAATGCCTTATTCGTATATGCAAATTGTTCGAATGTGGAGTCTAAGAAGAAGTGGCGAGGCACCTTCGCAATGGCAGCAAGGATTTTCTCACTACAAATCTTTTGCGAGCGGAGCTCTTTCACGAGCTGTTTACGTAGGCCTTTGTGCCTATAATTATCTTCACGTTTCACAAGAAGAAAGATAGTGAAGTGATTTGGTAAAATTGTGGAAAGATTGTGGGAATTCTCAAAAATCAATTTGTGAATAAGCCCCCTAATTTTACTGTATGAAAAAGCATTGGTTTAATTGTAAGGTTGGTTATATGAAGCCCGATTCAGAGGGCAATGAAACGAAGAAAACAGAGCAGTTTGTTTTAGATGCTTACACATATACCGAGGCAGAGACTCGAATGGTTGAAATTCTTGAGGCTGAAGGCATTAGACCTTTTGAAATAACCCAAATCACGAAGACCACAGTGATCGAAGTTATCCGTTTTGCTGAGTGCGACAAGTGGTTTAGAGTGAAGATATCGCTCACTACCGTTGACGAAAGCAAAGGTGTTGAAAAAGAGGCCAATCAATATATCCTCGTATCAGCAGCCGATGTACGAGATGCGTATGACAAAGCTTCCGGACATATGAACGCAGTTAAAGTAGGATACATCATCCCTTCAGTAGTCTATCAAAAGATTGCAGAGGTATTCCCTCTTGAGGAATGGACACCTGTGACGGAGCCCGTCCTAGCGGAATAGGTGTATCGTACCTGTAAATGGTACCATACCATCGCAGTCGAACTCAGTAATTTCGTCTCCTTGCTCTGTTACGATTTGGTCTCCTTCATTACAAGGAATTTCGAGTACGTAGTAATACACCCCTTCTGGAGCTCCATCAACTCCCGGATCCCATCCAGCGGAATGCCCAAAATCAATGTGCTCGAATACAACCGTGCCCCAACGGTTGTAAATGAAACACTGAACTCCATCAAATCCTCCAAGTCCATCTACTCTCCAAGTGTTATTTCCTCCAACATTTAAATTGTCAGGAGTAAAAACATCTGGAATCGTAATCTCGCAAGTTTCAATATCGATGGACGCCTCGCTCACACAAGTAAGACCACTGGTAGAATAGCTCACAGAAACTGTATACTCCTTAGTTGTTTCCAATCCATCTATCGTAGGAGATTGTACATCCGTATCACTTAGATAGTCCGTTGGAGTCCAAGTGAAATCGCAATCATCTGGATCTACATCTCCTACGTTTGCAGTCATAATTACAGGGGAGCCGCAGTACTGGGTTTGGTTTGCTGTGACGGTAGGAATTGTTCCTACAACGGTTACATCGATAGTCCTCTCATAATAACATCCAAAGTCATTTTGACCTCTGTATGTATAAGACTCTTCTCCTATAGATTGTGGCGAAATCGTGACAATGTTACAATCTCCTCCATCATCGATGATTGAAGGCCCCTCCCAGTATGTTGAGTCGCATTCAGGTCCGAACGTCGGAGTAAATGACACTGCCTCAGGGTAAAGTTCCGGAGCAAATTCAAGAGACCAGTCGAAAATAAACCCGTTATCAGAAGCCCATAAATCGCAAACTTCCACCTCCCAAGTACCATTCAAAGGACATCCGTTGAAGTTTGTAAATGGCTGAACTGATTCATAAACACCCGATGGAAGAGTACCTCCACCATTGTCAGCCCAAGTACCATTTGTAGCTCCTGGCTCCCACCAGTAATCCCATCCAATACCTGGATCATTTGGTTGTGTATCAATGTCAACAGGAACACCTAGATAAGTACCGTTGCCTCCTTGTTGATGAACAAGTATCGTTTGTCCACTAGGACATATAAACGTAATCGTAATATCGCCCATATAGCTATGCTCAAAATTCATGAAAATATTCATGATGTCCGCATTCGCATCATTTACAACCGCACCTGGATTGAAACTTGTAAAGGTCAACTGACTTGAAAAACACTGACCTTGATCATCAGGAATAAATAATCCATCGCCGAAATCTACACTTGGTTCAGCCGAATAAAGTATACCTTGAATCATTCCCGTGATATCAACTTCATCACCTACACACACTGTTGAATCTGAAGATGTCCCTGAGAAGTCAGCGTTCGTAGATACTAAAATTTTATAATCAAGGATGTTATTGTTCGAACAATCATTGTCATCCGTAAGAGACAGGTTCATTGTATACAGACCTGGCGAACTATACATATGCTCAAGTATAGGGCCTGAAGTATCATCCATGTTTCCATCACCAAGGTCCCACACCCAGCTTACAAGTTCCTGGCCATCAGCAACCGTTGAAGAAAGTGCTTCAAGATAAACAGGCTCGTTCAAACAAGCATAATGAGGTTGTAATTCCGTGGGATTTACAATTGCAAAAGGACGGTCACAAGGGTATCCACAAGATGCATATGCCCCGAAGTTACCAGAACTCCCAGCCCCTGAAGTGAATTCAATTGTAATACAACCTGTAGAATTATCCACTCCTGAGAAAATGTCTTGACCTTGAAGTTCATCTCCTGAATATGTGCCAATTACTGTAGCAGTATTATTATCCCCATCATACAATGTTATTGTTGAAGCAGCGTCTAAATTGAAAACTACCCAATAGAGATTTAAAATAGTTTCTGGAGCTTCAGGACACCAAGTAATGGTTTCATTTTCATTGGCACCGTAATCAGCTGCACTCAATCCTGAATCAACGACTGCACCTAAACATGAGGTATAAAAATCTGTAGATGATATACTAATCTCTTGAGCACTAAAGCTGCTTGATAAAACAACAACACAAAGAATGAGAAATAATTTTTTCATGATTACTTTGTCTTAGCTTCTATATTAATAATATATCTGCTCAACAGTTTTTCAAATATGTCTATTTTAGAAACCACTACATAGCTATCTTCATCCATCATGAAGAATTGTTCCTCCAATTCTGAGACAATACCCGCATGTAAGAGTCTCCTTGCTATATCATCACCCTCTCCAGGAAGGGGTTCAGCATTTGTCTCAAACTTCAATTGCGGAGTAGAATACCATCCATAAGCTGCAAAACAGCAAAGTCGCATACCTTCAACAGAAGTAAGAGATAACTCAGGATAGATAGAAGTAATAACGTCTGCACCGGGCAGATCGATATTTGTTTGGGCTGTAAGATTATCTGAATACAGAGTAATCAGTAAAACTGCCGAAAAAAGAAGGAAAGTGTGTTTCATAATGCAGGTAATGATGTTGCAAG
>Ga0209630_10000521_pt1 | contig 43519 bp, 41 predicted proteins | sample COG_01_FD_184745 | JGI IMG/M metagenome (GOLD analysis project Ga0209630, IMG submission 184745) | Pelagic Microbial community sample from North Sea - COGITO 998_met_01 (SPAdes) (version 2) | ecosystem: Environmental > Aquatic > Marine > Neritic zone/Coastal water | place: Helgoland, sampling...
TTATCAAGCTTTTGGGCAGCAGCTGATGCATCAGCTGCTGCTAGCTCTCTCTCAATGCGTTCAGTCTCTTCTTTAATTTTGCGCTCTTCTTCGTCTTTATTCTTAAAAGCAGCATCCTCTTTTAGTTCTTGTGGTGGCAAAGGAGCGTTCTTTAATTCCTCATCAGCTTTCTCGCCGGCAACTTTGGCGTCTTGCAGTGCACGTGCACGTGATGCTTTTTCTTCACTCGTCAGTTGTGAACCCGATTGTGCTGGTGGAGAAGCAATTTCCTCTTTTTCATCAAGAACAACGGCCTCTTCTTTCGGTTCTTGGAACGCCTCTAATTCCTCTTTCACTTCAGACAAGCGCCCTGTGTCATTTTGTGCATAGGTGCGTTTTTTACGCACCTCGACCTGGACCATTTTCGAACGGCCATGAGAGAAGTTCTGACGAACCTGACCAGACTCAATAGTCTTGTTCAATTGCAGCGTACCCGGTCGTGACAAACCTAGAGGCTTGTCCTTATTTTTATCGTTGGTCTCGCTCATCTTTCTTCCGTTCACTTTTCGCTTCAATTCAGCAACGTAAGCCTTCTAGTCGCCGCGCCGTTGCCAGCAATTTTTTTGCTAACCGTCCCGGTTCTACGATTACATGCACAACACGATTCCGAGAGAATGCCAATCCCAGCTCGTCAGCATTGAGGACGACAATGACTGGCGTCCCCTCATTCCATACCTTATTAAACTTTTTTTCTCCATTCTCTGCCCCATCAACAGCTACCAACAAGACCCCAGCGGCTCTACCCGATTTTAGCCAGGCCTCAACTTTGGCAAAACCTGAAATTGCCTGTCCAGCGCGACGAGCTAAACCAATTAGTTCTTGGCACCTTCTAACTAGCAATTTTTCCACCCGATCAGCCAAATCACCCGAAACACTTACCTTTGCACGAGCAACTCGGTCAAAATAGCTTTTACTGCATGCTTTATGTATCACGTCACGTCGCGCACTCAACCAAAACCCCCGACCAGGCAAACGTGCTTCAATGTCTGCAACAATCTCTTCATCGGGGCTAGTAACAAAACGAATCATCATGTCTCTTGGCAATTCAACATTAGTGACTACACACCGCTTAAGCTCTTTTCCCCTTTTTTTTAGTTTTTGGGGACGCTTGAGTTGGGCCATATAGTTGTCCGCCCTCCAATTCTATTCCTTAAAGTCTTCTTCCGGTGCACCTATGACAGATACATTGCCTCCTTCAGCTATTTCCGTCTCCTTCGAATCCTCATCCGGGAACCAGTGAGCCCGTGCAGCCATGATAATATCATTGGCTTGGTCTAAACTCATGGAAATTTCTACAGGGAGCATTTCCAGCAGTTCATCGCCGGCAAGATCGGCAAGATCATCAAGAGATTTAATTTTGTTTTCTCCAACCGCGACCATAATCGCAGGAGTGACACCTTTAAGGGCGGCAATTTCATCGCTCACGCCCAACTCATTACAGCGCTTTACCATTTCCGAAACATTTTTTTCAAGATAGGTCCTTGCCCGTTCACGCAACTCTTCTGCAACTTCTTCATCAAAGCCTTCAATATCACTCAGATCCCCAACTGGAACAAAAGCGACTTGCTCGATGGACGAGAAGCCTTCCGTAACCAGCAGATGGGCAATGACTTCGTCAACATCCAGTGTGTCAACAAACATCTGAGAATGTTCAATAAATTCCTGCTGACGACGTTCTGATTCAACCGTTTCAGTAAGAATATCAATGTCCCAGCCAGAGAGCTGTGAGCCAAGACGCACATTTTGGCCGCGACGACCAATAGCGAGGCTTAATTGTTCATCCGGAACAACCACTTCAATTTTATTATTTTCCTCGTCAAGTACGACCTTAGCAACTTCTGCTGGGGCAAGAGCATTTACTATGAAGGTCGCTGGATCCTCAGACCACTGGATAATATCAATTTTTTCACCCTGTAATTCTCCAACGACAGCCTGAACACGCGAACCACGCATGCCTATGCAAGGGCCGACTGGATCAATGCTCGAATCATTGGACAACACAGCAATTTTGGCGCGCGAACCAGGATCGCGGGCTACGGACTTAATCTCAATAATACCATCATATATTTCCGGCACTTCCTGGGCGAACAGCATGGCAATGAATTGTGGATGGGTTCTTGATAAAAAAATCTGCGGACCACGAAGTTCTTCACGCACGTCAACAATGTATGCTCTGATTCTATCACCATTATTAAAGTGTTCGCGAGGAATAGATTCATCACGACGTAACAGGGCTTCCGCACGGCCAAGGTCAACTATTATATTGCCAAATTCCACGCGCTTAACCAGACCATTTATTACTTCACCGATTCTATCTTTGTATTCTGCGTACTGATGCTTGCGCTCCGCATCACGAACTTGCTGTACAATCACTTGCTTGGCAGTCTGAGCTGCGATTCGCCCAAAGTTAATGGGCGGCAAAGGGTCTATGATAAACTCACCTAATTCAGCGTCCGCCTTGCTCTTACGTGCTTCATCAAGCGTCGTCTGAGTGATTTCATTTTCAATTTCTTCAGCTACTTCAATGTAGCGTGCCAGGCTAATTTCCCCAGATTTGCGGTCAATGCGGGCACGGATATCATGTTCCTGGCCATACTTGGAACGTCCAGCCTTTTGAATGGCCTGTTCCATGGCTTCTAAAATTTCATCCTGCTCAACACCTTTGTCACGGGCAACAGTTTCCGCAACCTGTAAAAGTTCAGGGCGCGCATATACAGCATCTGTTTCTTTCATCAACTCACTCATTATTTTAGCAGTCCTTCAGAAGCCGCTATCAATTCATCGCTTAGCAGCAATTTCGCCTTTTCTATATCTTGGTACGCCAGTTCAAAAACCTCATTCTTGGATTCGATCGTAACGATCCCTTCTTTCACTGTGCGCAATCGGCCCTTGAAGCGCTTCCGACCGTCAACGGCCTTGCTAATTTCAACTTTCGCATCAAAGCCCAGAAATTTCTCAAAGTCTTCGAGTTCAACAAGCGGCCTATCGATACCCGGCGAAGAAATCTCAAGGGCATATGCACCCACCAGAGGATCCTCCACATCTAGAACTGCAGAGATAGTTCGGCTTACATTTTCACAGTCCTCAACATTCATCCGACCTGTTTCCGCATGTTCAGCCATAATCTGAAGTCGCGGAGTTTTACCAGCAGTATAGTTTATGCTAACCAAGCGAAAGCCAAGGGCTTCCAGACTTGGGGTTATCATTCCCTCTATACGATGGACAAATTCCATGCAACCAAATCCTACAGCTAGAAATATCATCTTGGCACTGACAAAACAAAAGGCGAGCCAGGGGCTCACCTCATCAATTTCGATCAATGCCGAACCTAATAAGAGACATAAATTGTTATGTCAATTAAAGATGATATACACCCAATAATAAATCAAGCACAAGGTTTTTCTGGCTTTTAAACATCCCGTGCAAGCCGCTTAAAAAGCAAGTACGCTGGATATTCTTGACGGGCTAAAGCCTTTTTCTCATAGCGGGTTGCCACCCAATCTTGTGGGGGATTGCGCCAGTCCCTAAACGAACGAGCATTCCAGGCAAAGGCCGGATGGCCGATAAGTTTTTCCAAGGCCCACGATACAAAGCCATAATGATCGCTTGCAAATCGAAGCTCCGCTTCATCTTTCAAGATTCGAGCAAGACGGTTAAGGTTTTCTTCAATAATAAAACGACGCTTGTGATGGCGCTTTTTAGGCCATGGGTCTGAGAATAGCACAAAAGCCCGATCGATAGACTGATTATCCATGACATCTAATAATTGCCTCGCATCATTGTCATAAATACGTATGTTATTCAAATTATATGTATCAATAGCAGTCAGTAACTTGGCAACACCATTTATAAATGGCTCACAACCTATGAAGCCAATGTGTGGATGGGCCCTGGCCAGAGCTGCCAGATGTTCGCCACCACCAAAGCCTATTTCAAGCCAGACCTGTTGGGGAACTTCCGACATGGTAGTCTCAAAATGTGGATCAGGATCTAATGGAGTTATCTTCAGGCGAGGCAATAGATTTTCAAGTAATTTTTTCTGACCAACTCGTAGTTTTTTTCCCAGCCGACGACCGTGCCAGTCTGACCGTTCCTTTTGTAGGGCTTCCACATAAGATCCTATTCAAGAAACATCAAAAGACTGATTTCAACGCGTCCACAAGATCGGTCTTTTCCCAGGAGAACCCACCGTCAGCCTCTGCATCACGGCCAAAGTGGCCATAAGCAGCAGTGCGTTCATAAATTGGACGGCTCAGCTTTAAATGTTCGCGAATGCCCCGTGGACTAAGATCTACTATATCGCAAAGAGTGGCTGCGAGTTTAGCACTATCTACATTGCTGCTGCCGTGAGTATCCACATACACGGACAAAGGCTTAGAAACGCCGATAGCATAAGCAAGCTGAATCGTACAGCTATCAGCAACACCAGCAGCAACAACATTCTTGGCCAAATAGCGGGCAGCGTATGCAGCAGAGCGGTCAACTTTAGTTGGATCTTTTCCAGAAAATGCACCTCCGCCATGAGGGGCCGCACCACCATACGTATCAACAATGATTTTCCGACCCGTAAGACCAGCATCTCCATCCGGACCACCAATAACAAAACGTCCTGTTGGGTTGACGTAAAATTCATCTTCTGGGCACATCCAACCACTGGGTAGGTTTATTTCGACGTGTGGACGAACTAATTCGCGAACATCCTCTTGGGATAGATTTTCCGCATGCTGAGTTGACACCACGACAGAAGTTGCACCAACGGGTTTACCATCAATGTAGCGGAGGGTTACCTGACTTTTGGAGTCTGGTAGCAATCCAGCCGCAGCTCCAGAGTGACGTGCTTCAGCCATGGAATGCAAAATGCTATGCGAGAAATGAATAGGGGCTGGCATCAAGCTTTCAGTTTCATTGCATGCATAACCAAACATAATTCCTTGATCACCAGCACCTTCGTCTTTATTGCCTGTAGCATCGACGCCTAGGGCAATATCAACAGATTGACCATGCAGGTAGACCTGAACTTCTGAGTTTTTCCAATGAAAGCCGTCCTGTTCATAGCCAATTGATTTCACAGCTTGACGAGCGAGTTCTTCCATTTTTTCTTGATTGACGTTGCCCTTGGCATCAACCAGAGATGCTGGGCCACGAACTTCGCCAGCCAGAACAATACGGTTTGTGGTACATAATGTTTCACAGGCAACCCGAGAAAGAGGGTCAGCCTCTAAAAAAGCATCAACAACTGCGTCCGAAACTCGGTCTGATACTTTATCAGGATGACCTTCAGAAACAGATTCACTAGTAAATAAATAATCAGAGTTTGACACGGGTGGTCCCTTCTTTTGTATAATTATGTCCAATTGGACCAGGGCCTACACGGTCATACCGTCGATTTAGTCAGCCCACTTAGCGCTTTTTTTAACGTGGTGGCAAGCAGCCCAAATCCAACCACGATCTATAAGTTCTGAACATAAAGGACAAAACCGAGCAACTTTTTGTCAATTTTTCATGGGGCAGTCAAGCAGTTTTAACAAGCTAGCTTCGGAAACTATTTTGCTCACTGCTGCCTTTAGCGGCTATTAAAGCTGGGTGATACTGTCTTTGTACTATCAAACAGACGCTCAAAACTGAAAAATTAGATGTTTAAATTTTATGTTCGTTACTTTTATGATTTGTCAATATACCAACAACTGCAGTAATCAATATTAAAAAGATAACTATCGAATTTCCCACCCTGCCATAGAATGTCGTTTGGAGTGATCTGGGCAGAACACTGTCTAGAGTTCCTTTTGTTCCCAGCGCTAAACTGGAAACAACACGGCCATAGCCATCAATAACACCAGAAATTCCTGTGTTGGCGACCCGGACCAACGGAAGACCCTCTTCAACTGCGCGCAAACGGGCTGCATCAAAATGCTGATAAGGACCAGAACTCGCACCATACCAACCATCATTAGTCAAGTTGAGCAGCCATTCCGGGCGATCTTGCCTATCAACCACCTGGTTCGGAAAAATTACCTCATAACATATAAGCGGCGAAACCGGAGGTAAGCCTTTCAGCCGCAAGGTGCGTGGACCAGGTCCCGCAGAAAAATCCGTTGTCCCAAAAGTAATTTTAGAAAATTTAAAAATCTTGCGAAGAGGCGTGTACTCACCAAAAGGCACAAGATGAAATTTATCATATGTACCAACAACATTTCCTACCTCATCAATGCCGTGCAGGCTATTCCATATCTGATACACACCGCCACCTCTTTGTTCGGCACGAAGGGAACCAATAATTGTGAGCCCACCCATTGGCGTAGAACGGGCAATCGCCCTGCGCGAATTAGAATCTTTCTCTATAAAATAGGTGGCCGCTGTTTCCGCCCAAAATATATGAGTTGGAACCGGTAAGCCCGGTTTTGATGCGACCCCACCCATACGGATTTGTTCCTCAAAGTTTTTCGCCCTTAGGCTAGGTTTCCACTTTAGTTTCTGTTCAATATTTGGCTGAATCAAGCGCAAAACAACATCCGAAACAATCTCATTAGATGCCCCCGATAGCCTATACGCCCCTCCAGCCCATACGACAAAAAGAGATAATACAACAATGCTGATTGGACGAGCAGGACTGCCTTTTGTGCTCCAGCCATCTTTACCTACTAAAATAGCCGGAATCCCCGCAACAAGAATGCTGAGCAAACCTAACCCATAAACACCAGTGAGAGCCGCAGTCTGAATTATGGCATCAGAAAAAGTCCAGATTGATCCTATTAGATTCCACGGAAAACCTGTGAAAATCCAACTTCGCACCCATTCAAAAAGAACCCACATAGCGGCAAACACAAGCACCCTGCCAACGCCAGTGCTGCGTCGCCCAAGTACACTGCTTGCAACAACACTTGCCGCTGGGAACAGCGCCATTAACCCAGCTAGAAAAAAAACAGCACCCGGAGCCATCCAACCAAAGCGATCCGGTTGAACAAACAAGGCATTAGCCACCCAATATAAACCAGCAAAAAAATGACCAAGGCCAAACCACCAGCCGGTGGCAAAAGCTCCACGCACGCATGAACTATCGTATGTCAGCCACAACAAACCAATCACAGAAGGGATTAAAAGAAATACCGCGTGAACTGGGGCCATTGCCCCCGCACCCAGGATTCCTAAAAAAAAAGCCAGGGCCCACCGTCGTCGACCTTTTTGGCCTTTAAGATGGCTAAAAAAGAACTGCGCAGCATTCATTCTTCAATCCTGGCTTTCATCCAGCTTTGAATTTATAATTTTATCTATTTCTCGCAGACGCAGTCTTTTGATACGCCTCGGGTCCGCATCAAGAATTTCAAATTCCAGACCACTGGGATGACTAATCAGTTCGCCCCGAATGGGCACCCGTCCTGCCAATGAAAAGACTAAACCACCAAGGGTGTCAAAATCTTCGCGTTCTTCGTCACTTGCAAGAACACCAAGACGTTCTTCCAACATCTCAATAGTTACCCTTGCATCAGCTATCAATGTACCATTTGGATCATCGGCCATGATTGGTTCTTCAGTCCGGTCATGCTCGTCTTCAATTTCACCGACGATTTCTTCAACTAAATCCTCAATCGTCACCAAGCCATCTATACCTCCATATTCATCAACCACTAAGGCCATGTGACAACGCGTAGCTCGCATTTCTAATAAAAGTTCCAGCACTTGCATGGAAGGTGGGACAAACAAGACTTTACGAACAATATCACGGAGGGAAAATTCACTATCCCTGCCATGCCAAGCAAGAACATCTTTAATGTGAATCATCCCGATGGCATCATCCAGCGCACCCCGAAAAACCGGCATTCGAGAGTGACCCTCGCGGGTAATCAGGTCTATTACATTCGACAGATTACTCTCGCTCTCAATGGGTATGATATCCGCCCTAGGCACCATGACATCATGAATTGTCCGGTCTTTTAATTCAAGAATGTTCGCAAGCAAAAGACGTTCTTCATCATCAATGGGAACCTCTCCCACCTCACGCTCTTCTATTAATTCTTCAAGCACATCGCGTGCAGAATTTTCCCCATTGCTAGATTTGAAAAACCTTTTCAACCAGCCAAACAGGCCGCCCGTCGAGGATGACCCATCATCAGTCCCATTGCCGTTTGTATTTTTAAGAAGAGCCAAGCCCATCATCCTGATCCATAGGTTCTGTCCCAATATAGGGATCTGAGATACCTAGTTCTGCCAATGTGCTCGTTTCAAGGGACTCCATAACCGTTGCCTGAGCATGGTTTTCATGATCGTGTCCAAACAAGTGCAAAATACCATGAATAACCAAATGGCTTAAATGATCTGCCAGTTTTTTACCTTCCTGTTCAGCTTCACTCATTGTCGTCTCATAGGCAATTACAATATCTCCCAGCAACAGGGGCATCGCTTCAAACTGGACCGTTTCGTTCACATCCAAATTAGAAAAGGAAAGTACATTTGTTGGTTTGTCAATGCCCCGATACTTCTTATTCAAGATCCTAAGGTTTTCATCATCACTGAGTAGTATACTTACTTCAACTTTTGTTAATTTTCCCTCAGCGCAGGCTCCAAACGTTGCAAGAGCAGCTCGATGGCACACTCTCTCAACGTCACTAATAGCCGACGCCCAGTTGCCGTGTGAGACGGAGATATCTGTGTGAAGGCACTCAGACACCATTTTCTGGTTTTGCCCCCTTTTCATATCGAGCCGAAGCCCGACGGCGCGTTTCCTCATTGTCATATGCCTTAACAATATTAGTCACCAGACGATGGCGAACAACATCATCATGAGTAAAGTGTGTAAAAGCAACACCCCTAACATTGTTGAGAATTTCAGAAGCGTCGCGTAAACCCGAATGGGTGCCGCGTGGGAGGTCAACCTGCGTTAAATCGCCGTTCACCACCATACGGGCGTTTTCTCCTAGACGAGTTAAAAACATTTTCATTTGCACTGCAGTCGTATTCTGCGCCTCATCAAGAATAACAAAAGCATTAGCAAGAGTCCGACCACGCATAAAAGCAAGCGGTGCTACTTCAATTTCACCATTTTCAAGACGCTTGGTAACCTGATCACTAGGCAGCATATCATAAAGAGCGTCATAAAGCGGCCGCAAATATGGATCAACTTTTTCACGCATATCACCTGGCAGGAACCCCAATTGCTCGCCAGCTTCAACAGCAGGTCGCGACAAGATTATCCTATCTACACCACCCCTAACAAGACGCTCAACAGCCTTGGCAACGGCTAGATAGGTTTTGCCTGTACCGGCTGGACCAATTCCGAAGACCAGTTCATTTTCGTCTATGGCTCGCAGATAGTTCGCTTGGTTTGGTGTCCTTGGCGAGACTGTCCGCTTCCGCGTTTTAACCTCAATGTCCGCATCACTGACATTTGAATCGGAATGGGAGGCCATACGTAAAACGGCCTCAACCTCATGATGGTCCACCTGCATCCCCTTTTTAAGACGATCGTAAAGACCTGTCATGGCATCTGCTGCTACATTTATATCTTCACATTCGCCAATAAGTGTTATTTCATTGCCTATGGCCTGAGCTGTTATGTTCAACTCTTTTTCAACTATTGTCAGATGTGAATGGTGAGATCCAAATAACTGAATGGCCAGGGCATTATCCTCAAAGACTAGCTTTCGACTGTCGCCGCCATTGTTCTGCAGGCTATTAGGTTTGCTTAGCCGTCTCATGCAACGTTCTTACCATGATTTACGGCTTCCAGTGATCCGGCCAGACTGTTAGCCTGCGCAACGTCAATGTGCAAATTAACAATAGTTCCAAATAAGTGCTCAGGGGCACTTAAATGAACCGGTTGCATATAAGGACTTCTCCCAATCATCTGTCCGTTAAAACGCCCAAGCCTGTCAAGCAAAACCGGCATAGTTCGCCCAACGCAGCTTTTATTAAAAACTAACTGCTGCTTGTTTAATTCGTCTTGCAATATCTTCAAGCGTTCAGTTTTAACTTCATCGGATATTTGATTGTTCAACAAGGCTGCGGGAGTTCCGGGTCTGGGACTGTATTTAAATGAGTATGCCTGAATGAAGCCAACCTCCTTAACCAACTTCATTGTGCTATCAAAGTCAGAATCTTTTTCTCCCGGAAAGCCAACGATGAAATCTGATGACAAAGCAATGTCCGGGCGGGCCTTCACGAGACGCCCTACAATCTGCCGATAATGATCTGAGCCGTGGCGGCGGTTCATAGCTTTTAGGATTTTGTCTGAGCCCGACTGCACAGGCAGATGCAGGAACGGCATCAGAGCCGCAATTTCGCCGTGGGCTAAAATCAATTCTTCATCCATATCTGCCGGATAGGAGGTCATATAACGAATGCGTTCAATACCTCTAACTTCGGCAATTTCGCGAATCAGCCTGCCTAGGCCCCATTCTGTACCACCGATTGCAACACCGTGATAACTATTAACGTTTTGGCCTAGCAAGGTCACTTCCTTGACACCAAGATCAGCCAGACGTCTCGCTTCTGCTATAATATCACTCACCGGACGGGAATATTCGGCACCACGAGTATATGGAACGACACAGAAGGCACAAAACTTGTCACAGCCTTCCTGAACTGTCAGAAAAGCGGATGAACCCTCAACCACCCCACTACCCAACATCACTTCGGGCAAATGATCAAATTTTACCTGGGCTGGGAAATCTGTGTTCAGCACCGCGCCTGTAGCACGCGAAACACGAGCAATCATCTCAGGTAATTTGTGGTAGGCCTGCGGCCCAAACACCAGATCTACAAATGGGGCGCGACGGAGTATCTCATCTCCTTCAGCCTGGGCAACACAACCAGCAACGGCCAGAATCATATTTGAGCCGTGATTCTTTTTGCGGGTTTTGATCTTGTTCATACGACCCAACTCAGAATAAACTTTCTCTGCCGCTTTTTCTCGAATATGGCATGTATTAAGAATCACCATATCTGAATCGTCAGGTTTATTACTTAAGCTATAGCCCAATGGCCTAAGAACATCAGCCATCCGATCGGAGTCATAGACGTTCATCTGACAGCCGTATGTCTTAATATATAGCTTCTTAGTCAAACGCCACACCCGGCTTCGTGGATTTTCAATAATGTAATGTCAACAAAAGTAGCAAACGGACCCGATGCTTTAATATTTTTTCCAGACATTCACTGGCCTTTTTCATCATCACCAATAGGGATGCCGTAGAGTTCGAGCCTGTGGCCTACCAGCTTAAGACCCTTTTCTTCCGCAATCTTGCGTTGTAGGACCTCAATTTCCTCATTGCGAAACTCTATAACTTCTTCATTTTTGACATTTATTAGATGATCATGGTGGTCATCAGTCGCCTCTTCATAGCGTGCACTACTACCGCCAAAGTCATGCTTTTCAAGCAACCCTGCTTCTTCAAACAGACGAACTGTCCGATAAACTGTCGCAATAGAAATTTTTGGATCAATATTTGAAGCGCGTCTATAGACTTCGTCTACGTTTGGATGATCATCGGAATTTGACAGTACTTGGGCGATAACTCGGCGTTGGCCAGTCATCTTCATACCTCTCTCAATACAGAGCTTTTCTATACTTGATAATGCAGTCATTTACTATCTCTTTGCTCATCCACTTTTACGAATTCCTTTACGCGACTTTGTCCCCAGACCTATTTTTTTTGCTAAATTTGAGCGATGCTTGGCATAATTTGGAGCAACCATGGGGTAGTCAGCAACTAACCCCCAACGATCCCTGTATTCTTTAGGCGACAAATTATAAGATGTCATAATATGACGTTTGAGCATTTTTAGTTTTTTGCCATCTTCAAGACAAATAATATAATCAGGAAGAACGGATTTACTTACTGGTACTGCTGGACGAAGGCGCTCTGTAGACGCCTGTTCTCTTCCTACTAACGACATAGTTTTATATACTTCTTGAATCAAGCTAGGCAAGTCGCCAATTGATACCAAATTATTGCTTACATGCGCTGAAACAATCTCTGTTGTCAGCTCGAGGATTTCATTTATATTTGGCTTATCACTCATAATTTAACAATTCCGTACAAAACTTATTAATAAGTTATTGTATATACACAATATCACTCCATAACAAGATGCAGTCATGAATAAAAGTTCCAAAACCCCAAATAGAAATGAGAGTAACTTCTTTCTTGATATTACAACTGAAGTTTGTCCCATGACCTTCGTTCGCACAAGGCTAAAAATTGAGCAAATGAGCCCGGGTGACGTTGTTGAAGTACGCCTGAAAGGAGCAGAAACCCTTAAAAATGTACCCCGTTCTGCGAAGGAGATGGGCATTATAATAGTATCCCTAGAACCTGAGGAAGGAACTATCAACCCCCATGGGGTCCACAGATTACTATTACGAAAGGTCTGAGTATTACTTGTCCTAAATATTTAGACTGTAAATTATAGCATCTATTTTTTTTGATGACCGTTTATAGTATCCTAAACGCTTTCCTATAATTTGAGATCCAAATGTTTTATAAAATGCTATGGCGGCCTTATTGTCCTCTGCTACCTCAAAAAATATTTTTGCCACATTACTAATTGCTGCCCTTTTTATTGATTTTAATAATAATATGCTGGCTAACCCTTTTTTACGTGCTGCCGGTATCACGCCAATGCTTATGATTTCTGCCTCGTCAGCAGCAACCCGCATCATGATAAAACCCTGAGGAATTTTCTCTTCAGTTTCTATTAAGAACCCTATCATCCCGGGCATATTCAGCATTTCACTTATTGACTTTTCATTCCAGATTTCCTCAAAACAAGCCCCATGCAGAACCGAAATAATTCCCGCATGAACAATGCTCGCCTCAACTATCTTTAAAGTCATGACCTGAGGCGTCCTCCATCTTTGGGTAATTTGGCATCTGGGGGACGCAAGTACAGAGGCAAAGGGGCCTTCAGTATGTCGCCCCGGGTCCAACGTTGGGACGCAAGTTCGGCCAAAACAGATCCGTCAGGATATTCAGGGCTTTCAATTACAATGGGCTCGTGCCCTGCCTCAACAAGGGCTGACGTAGCCTGTAACCTTGCATCCCCAACAACATAAAATGGGCCAGGAACGCTTAGAAGCCACTCGCCGAGTATAGCTGGATCAATTGCGCAGGCTTCTTTTATTGGCTCAAGCCCTATTTGAAAGGCCTGCACATAAATATCTTTACGCTTAGAATCAAGAGCTACTAACAAAGTACCCTGTTGCCATACGCTGGCTTTTACTCCATGTGCAATAACTTCTGTCGTCGTGAGGCCAAGACACGGAATGTGTGCCGCCAGGGCTATACCACGAGCCGTTGCTAGACCGATCCTGAGCCCAGTAAAAGCACCTGGCCCCACAGTTACAGCCAACAAGTCAAGATCTTTTGCCATGACTCTAGCTTCTTCAAGTACATTGTGGATCATCGGCACCAGAGCTTCCGCCTGCCCGCGAGACATTTTTTCTTTGCGTGCAGATACTACAGTTCCATCCCACCAAAGTGCGACCGAGCATGAACTAGTAGCCGTATCTATTGCTAAAATTCGCATCAAACTTATAGCTCCTGAGTTTTAGTGTCTTATAATACTCCCCTCTGACAACAAAAAGATTGTATTAATTGCCATGACATTAATTTCGATCACTCCAGAAAGCCATGGTGTAGCCATAGACATTAAATATGCCACGATGGACAACTTTACTGGTAAGCCAATTTACGCTCGCCCGGGCTGTTATCTGCTAGATGAAGCCAATATCCTACTCAAGAGGGCCATAGATATGGCCCAGGTTCAGGGTTGGCATTTATTAATATTTGATGCCTTTCGACCGTCAGAGGCTCAATTTAAAATGTGGGCTCACACTCCGGATCCGAATTTTTTAGCAGATCCCAACCTCGGCTCTCCCCATTCAAGAGGTGTCGCAATAGATTTAACTTTGGTGGACACGAAATCTGGTGAAATCCTTGATATGGGCACTAGCTTTGATTCCTTCAGTCCCCAATCCTTTCACGGCAATATGGAAATTTCCAAGAAAGCCCAAGAAAACCGTTACTTTCTACTGGGACTTATGACAGCGGCAGGTTGGGATTGCTATTTGAAAGAATGGTGGCACTATCAACTTTTCGATAGCTATTCATATGATGTCCTATCCGATGACGTTCTTGAAACGCCTATGATGGACTAATCTATCCTGCAGGCCTCCGCAAAATTGAGACGTGGGCTCCGCGCATGTAGATTTTCATCATTGCCATAACCGATAGAACAGATAAAGTTTGATTTTACCGCACTGTTCGCAAAGAAAGTGGCGTCTACCTTCGCATTATCAAAGCCAGATATGGGCCCGCAATCTAATCCTAAGGCCCGTGCCGCCATCATAAAATAAGCACCTTGAAGAGTACTATTTCTAAACGCAGTAGAAAAAATTAGTTCCTCGTTTCCAATAAACCAGGACCTCGCATCAGTGTGAGGGAACAATTCAGGCAAGCGCTCATAGAATTCCATGTCATAACCAATAATTGCTGAAGCGGGAGCCATCATGATCTTAGCAACGTTTGCTTCTAAAAGTGCTGGAGACAATTTTTTCTTGGCCTGCTTAGAGGTGACGAAAACAATACGGGCTGGAGAGCAATTGGCACTGGTTGGCCCCATACGTGTCAAGTTCCAAATTTCATGCAATAACCCATCTTCCAGCGGTTTATCTAACCAGCCGTTGCGTGTTCTTGCGCTATTAAAAAGTAAGTCTAGGGTAGCAGCATCTGCTTTCATATTTATTTTCCAAATTCGTTTGTATCCTTGATAAGGAGCTTAAAAAGTGGGCATAAACGAGTGTAAAGTTAGGTAAATCAGTAGGAGTTTAGCGTGCAAAATGAAACCCGTACAGTTTCAAGCCACATACATCATGCCTTTTTAGACTTGGGGCTAATTTTAATCGTGTTGTTCACAATGGCTGCTCATGCTCGTGCTAGTGACTCTGCCGTTATTTTCATGTACCACCGCTTTGGCGAAGACGAATATCCTTCGACCTCCATCAAGCTTGAACAGTTTGAAGCACATCTGGCCGAACTGAAATCTGGTGCTTACAACGTAATGGCCTTATCTGACATAGTAAAGGCTCTAGAGAATGGCACACCATTGCCTAACAAAACCATCGCTATAACTATCGACGATGCTTATCTTTCTGTCTATGAAAAGGCCTGGCCCAGATTAAAAGAACTTGGACTTCCCTTCACGCTTTTCATTGCCACTGATCCTGTTGATCAGGGTATCCAAGGGTATATGTCATGGACGCAAATTCGCGAGTTGAGCCAGAACGGTGTCACCATTGGCTCGCAGACAGCTTCGCACCTACACATGGCAGCTGCCGATCACCTAACCAATCGGCGCGAATTGGAAAAATCAAATGCTCGCTTCAAAGAAAAGCTCGGCAATCGCCCAAATCTGATTGCTTATCCCTACGGTGAAGCCAGTCAAAGTGTTGAAAAACTCGCACAAGATTCAGGTTTTATCGCCGGTTTCGGTCAGCATTCTGGGGTTGCCGCAAAAACACCTGACATGTTTTTTTTACCACGCTTTGCAATGAACGAAAACTATGGAGACATCAAACGATTTAAATTAGCTGCAGGGGCCCTTGCCCTAAATACGAGTGATCTAAGTCCTAGAGATCCCCTGATAGGTAATGGTGATGACAACCCACCAGCCTTCGGTTTCACAATTAAGGGAGATGCAGCCCTAACAAAGAGTCTAAAAAAGTTAAGATGTTATGCTTCACACGAAGGCAATCTTGGAACTACATCCCTTGGCGGAGAAAACGGCCAGACGCGCATAGAGATTAGAATGAAAAAAAAATTGCCCAAAGGCCGAACACGGCTGAACTGTACCCTACCGACCAGTGAAGGCCGTTGGTATTGGTTTGGCCGCCAGTTTTTTCTCAAAAATTAGCAGAGATGTCACAGATTACCAGCCGATATTCTCTTGAGCCCAGTCTCTATTGTTATAATAAACCCTTCAATCAACTGACTTTCAAAAGCCATTATATTTTTTAATTAATAAACTCGAATTAACCTCAGAAATTCCATTAAAATTAAACACCTGCCGTGCAAACAAATTCTAAAAGCTCTTAATCTAAATGTTGAGGTTGTGCTCGCATACAAAAATCTGGAGTGCCCACAAACAATTCATTCCCTTATCAAAACACAAAAGCTAGTCTGTATACTTATTATCATAGGGATATATAATGAGTAAAAATACACTTTACTTTGTTGCTCTGGTGTTAGTCATGAGCCTTAATGCTTGTCAAAGTGTGAGCAAAAAGTCAGAAATGATAATCCAGATTAATGATGCAAAGGCCACGCCCGAGGCATCTACTTCCAAAAAAATCATAGATAAATTTGGTCCCACTCAGGGTGAAAAATGGATGATCGCTGTGGCCAATCCTTATGCAGCTGAGGCAGGTCTAAAGATACTTCGCCAAGGGGGTAGCGCCACAGACGCAGCAATCGCAGCCCAGCTTGTGCTTAATCTAGTTGAACCCCAGTCATCTGGGATAGGGGGGGGTGCTTTCCTTGTACATTTTGATGGTATCAGTAGTGAAATCAGCACCTATGATGGTCGCGAGAAAGCACCTGCAACAGCTAATTCTGAAATGTTCATGAACAAGGATGGGACACGCAAGAAGTTCTTTGATGTAGTTGTCGGTGGACAATCTGTTGGGGTGCCGGGGCTGCTTCGTATGCTGGAAACCGCTCATAAAGAGAAAGGCATCATAAAATGGGCAAAACTTTTTCAGCCCGCTATCGAGCTTGCCGAAAAAGGCTTCATAGTTTCACCGCGCCTGAACAGCCTAATAAAAAAAGACAAGTATTTGAAAACATTCACCACAACCGAGGCCTATTTTCATACTAGCGAAGGCACAGCCCATGAAGTTGGCCATTTACTGAAAAACCGACCCTTTGCTCTAACTTTGCGTCTGATTGCACAAAACGGTGCAGATGCCTTTTATAAAGGTGCCCTAGCGCAACGCATTGTTGATACGGTGAATGGAGCCAGCAAAAACCCCGGCAGCCTTAGTATGGCCGACATGGCCAACTATACATCTGAGAAACGTGAGCCGGTTTGTATGTTTTACCGTCAATGGCTAATCTGCGGCATGGGGCCACCCTCATCAGGCGGGCTGACTACATTGCAAATCCTCGGCATCCTAAAATCTTTTGATCTAGCTGCTATGAAGCCTGACCAGGATGGCCAGATTGACCCAATTGCAGCGCATCTGATTGCCGAAGCCTCAAAGCTCGCCTTTGCTGACCGCGACATTTATATTGCAGATGAAGACTTTGTCCCCGTGCCTTCTGCGGGGATGCTCGATCCTAGTTATCTTGAACTACGAGCTCGTCAAATATCCCCTACAAAGGCAATCTCGAAGGCTAAGCCTGGCAATCCCGGCTTGAGCCAATCCTGGAACTTTGCTCCCGGCGATGACAGCCTCGGCCTTTCTACAACCCATATCAGTATTGTCGATAGAAAAGGCAATGCCGTTTCCATGACGTCAAGCATCGAAAATGCTTTTGGGTCACGCATGATGGTGGGTGGCTTCCTTATGAACAATCAACTTACAGACTTTTCCTTCATTTCTAAAAAAAATGGAGAGCTCGTTGCGAACCACGCCGCACCAGGCAAGCGTTCGCGTAGTTCCATGGCTCCAACCCTCGTTATTGACGCCAATGGCAAGGTTGTTTTAGCCATTGGCTCACCGGGAGGAGCAAACATTATTGGCTATGTAGCCCAAACCATCATCGCCAACCTTGAATGGAATATGAATATTCAAAGCGCTGTCGATATGCCCCATATTATTAACCGTAACGGCACAACATACCTTGAGTCCAACACAGGACTGGATGCATTAATCCCGACATTGAAAGCCCTTGGCCACACCACCAAGCTAGTCACTATGACAAGCGGCTTGCATGGTATTCGGGTTCGTGATGGAAAACTGTACGGCGGGGTAGATAGCCGCCGCGAGGGCGTTGCATTAAGTGATTAAGACGTCAATAGATTATATTTAACTAACCAAATAAACTGAAAAAGCACACTATATTTTTTTAACTATCTGTCGCCCACCCAAAAACTTCACCAAGGGTTGATTAAAGATCGTCCATAATAACTTTATCACCCATCTTTTTTTTAAAACAGCAAGAATCCAGTTCATGATCAGCTAACTCATATGGCCAACAACAAACAAGACATCGGTGGGATACAATTTCAAATTAGGTAATCGCAACCCATTTGGGCTTTCTTTATCAAAACACATTAGTCCCCATTTTCTTTGCCCAAGTAGCGATAGGGATAACACTAGGTTTGCCTTCTGTAGTTAGTATATCGCCTTGCCAATCCTCAACATTAATGAAACCTATTATTTAGCTTTTTAAAAAAGACTGGAATGAAAGCTAAGACGGCCAACCCTAGTATCGGAATAAGTATTTTTGGTGAAAATATAATGCCAATATCCGGTTCAGTTCCACTTTCAAAAACCGCACTTAAACCATTGCCAACACTGGCATAGACAAGAGCGCCAGGGATCATGCCAAGTAAGGTCCCAATTAAATACGTACGGGGCGAAACATCCAGAAATGCAGGTACAAGGTTTACCAGCCAGAATGGGAAAAGTGGTACTAGACGAAGAACCAGCATGTAACTCAATTGGTTCTTCTTGAAACCAGTTTCCATACTATCAATGGCTTCTCCACATTTTTTCCTAAGCACATCAGGTAGAGTGTAACGGGCAATAAAAAAAATCACCATAGCTCCAAATGTAGCGCCCAATAATGAAAGAAACCCGCCTATAAGCGTTCCAAACATAAAGCCACCAACCATAGTCATCCATACGCTAATAGGCACTGAAAAAGCGCTGAGAGCGCCATATGCTCCTGCAAATAATAACACTGAAATAAAATAATTTGCATCACGCCACTGGCTCATGAGCTCCTTATTTTCCTTGAGGGCATAAAATGATAGGTAACGGTCCAAACCCAAATAAAAAAACATAATAAAGCCAGACCCTAAAAAGAGTAGAGGCAATAACCGCAAAAAAAAATTTATTTGCGATTTTGGGAGTTTTATAGGTCGAAATTTAGTTGTCATTCACAGGACCCTTAATAATTAACAAGGATAGTAACATACACCATCATAACAATTACTCTTACAGCTCTTTTAAGAGACGTTTTCTACGCAAGCTACTCATCATGCAGGACAACAGTAATATTTATATTATTGGAGTGATCGCCTTTTCCCTTGTAAAAGTCTTTATTATTAAATTACTCAGCGTTGACTTCCCCCTGACAAGACCCTATACAACTTTCTTGTTTTTGTGGGAGTTAGTCCTTTGAAACGTACTTATCAACCGAGCAAGCTTGTCCGCAAGCGTCGGCATGGATTTCGCAGCCGCATGGCGACAGTCGGGGGTCGTCGTGTTTTGGCCACTCGTCGTGCACGAGGCCGTAAGCGTCTCTCAGCTTAAGGCACGTCTTGTGTCTGTGCTTCCACGCCTTAAACGACGCCCTGAATTTCTCAGGGTAGCCGCCACCGGTCGCAAGTGGGTCACGCCGGGACTAATTGTCCAGGTTCGCAAGCGATCTGTAAAAGAAGCAGATATGATTGACGCGCGTATAGGTTTTACTGTCAGCCGCAAGGTAGGAAATTCGGTTAAACGTAACCGTGTCCGGCGTAGGCTAAAAGCTGCTGCAGCAATAATGATGTCAAATCATGCCCAGGTAGGAACGGACATTGTTATTATTGGACGTAAGAATACGTTGAAGAGACCTTTTTCAGCCCTAATGGCTGATATGACAATGGCGCTGAAGAAGCTGCAAACCTATCGCGAGGGGATTTAAAAAAAGTTGATACAGTCTCTTTATAACACCCTCAGCCAATCACCTTCCCGTCTTGCTATAACTCTGATCAGATGCTATCAGCTATTAATTTCGCCCATTCTTCCCAACATCTGCCGCTTTCAACCCTCCTGTTCTAAATACGCTGTTGACGCATTTACCCAATTTGGTGTTTTCAAAGGTGCGTGGCTCAGCCTGAAGCGCATAGGGCGATGCCACCCCTGGGGTGATGCTGGCTTCGATCCTATTCCCAAACAGATCCACAACCAAGAAGATGAAAAATCCTGCCACTATATTTCTTCAAGATAGCAGAAAAAATGAATGAAAATCGTAACCTCGTCTTGTCCATTGTCCTGTCAATCATCATTTTGGTTGGATTTGAGTTTTATTCGTCCTGGCGATACCCTGTTCTGGGCCCACAGGAAGAGCCAGCAGTAAGGGGCAGTGAGGACACTCCAAATAGCCCTCAAAGCTTGCTTCCAAAGCCCAGTAGAGACCCTGCAAGTGCACCCTCGGCCCCCAGCCTAACCAATCTCTCATCAGAAAAAGTTGTATTGATGGACCGTCAGGCCCTTCTTAAAAAAAATTCGAGAGTCCAGATTATATCCCCAAGCCTGAGTGGTTCATTATCACTTTTAGGCGGACGCATTGATGATCTGACCCTGTCCCAGTTCTACGAGGAATTGAGTGAATCGAGCCCAGCTATTGTCTTATTGTCCCCCAGCGGAACCAGCAATGCATATTTTGCTGATTATGGTTGGATTGGAGAAGGGATCGCCCTTCCAAACAAAAACACATTATGGAGCGCTTCATCGAAAACCCTAAGCCCAGACAAGCCCGTAACCTTGAAATGGAATAATGGGCAAGGTTTAATTTTCAAACGAACTTATGCCATCGACGAAAAATACATGTTTAGTGTAAGCCAAAGTGTCGAGAATAAGGGATCATCCTCAGTAACACTGTATCCCTACGCCCTAATATCGCGCCATGGACTACCTGAGGTGACCGGGTTTTATATTTTACATGAAGGTCTTCTGGGCGTCTTTGATGAAACACTACAAGAATTAGATTACACTGACATGCAGGACACCAACACAGTAGCTAACAAAACAACTGGCGGGTGGTTGGGCATTACAGATAAATATTGGTTAATGGCCCTTATCCCTGATCAAAAGACCCCAGTAAGCACCCGCTTCACATACCGTAATGATAATGGTCTTGAAAAATTTCAGGCCGATTTTATGAGCGCGCCAGTAACGATTGCCGCTGGTGATTCTGGAGAAGTAAACAGCCACCTTTTTACCGGTGCTAAGGAAGTAAAGGTTTTAGATAGTTACGAGACAAAACTTGATATTGCACGTTTTGATCTGGCTATTGATTTTGGATGGTTCTATTTCCTAACCAAGCCAATTTTCTATACCCTAATATTTATCAATGAACATGTTGGAAATTTTGGTGTAGCCATTTTATTATTAACAGTTTTAATAAAAATTATCTTTTTCCCTCTTGCAAATAAGTCCTACACTTCAATGAGCAAGATGAAAAAATTACAGCCCGAAATGGTCAAGCTACGAGAACGCTTCGGCGACGACAAAATGCAGCTTAACCAGGAAATGATGGCCCTTTATAAGCGTGAAAAGGCCAATCCCGCTTCTGGTTGTTTACCTATGCTGGTTCAGATACCAGTGTTTTTTGCACTCTACAAAGTTTTGTTCGTTACGATTGAAATGCGTCACGCTCCTTTCTTTGGGTGGGTTCAAGATTTGTCAGCGCCAGATCCAACCAACTTTTTTAATTTATTTGGCCTGATTCCTTGGAACCCAGCAGCAGTGCTACCTGACCCCCTGCTAATTGGTGTATGGCCATTAGCAATGGGCGTTACTATGTATTTGCAGCAAAAGCTCAATCCACAGCCCGCTGATCCTATGCAAGCTAAAATTTTCATGTTCCTGCCTATTATGTTTACTTTTTTGCTGGCGCGCTTCCCTGCCGGTCTAGTGATCTACTGGGCATGGAACAACCTGCTGTCTATTATTCAACAAAAAATAATCATGATTAAGATGGGCGTTAAGTAAGCAGGAAAATGACCAGTGAGCCCTGAAGAGCAGGAGCAAAATAATGAAAAAACAGTTGAGCATGGTCGCTGGCTGTTTTCGCAGACCTGCACCTTCCTTGTTGGTGCTGTCAAAATGGAGGATCTGCCTGAAGCGAGCCAGACAGAAATAGCCTTTGCAGGACGCTCAAACGTTGGCAAGTCGAGTCTAATTAACGCTCTGACTAATCACAAAGATCTTGCACGAACTTCAAACACCCCGGGGCGCACCCAACAAGTCAACTTCTTTAATCTAGGCAAACAGCTAACGATCGCTGATCTTCCGGGATATGGCTACGCAAAAGCACCGCGTGAAACAGTGCGCCAGTGGACCAACCTTGTTGGAGACTACCTACAGGGTAGAATGCAGTTGCGTCGGTCTTGCCTGCTAATTGATAGCCGTCATGGGATTAAGGAAAGCGATCGGAAAGTAATGAGAATGCTGGACAAAAGTGCTGTTTCTTACCAGATCATCCTAACAAAATGTGACAAAATCAAGCCAGCCCAATTGGAAAAATTGCTCATTACAACGAGTACAGAAATAGAAAGCCATGTTGCTGCCCATCCAGAGCTCATTGCAACTTCAAGCGTAAAGGGAATAGGTATTGTAGACTTGCGCGCCACCCTTGCAGCTTTGGTCACTGAGCGATAATATCCCTAGATGAGTAAACAATTAAAGCCCACAGACAAAGACAAAAGCCGAGATGATTGGTTGTCCCAAGCACGAACCCTATCAGAAGCACTGCCTTACATGCGCCGACATTCGGGCGAGACTTTAGTTATCAAGTATGGCGGCCACGCCATGGGCGATAGTGATCTTGCCAACCTGTTCGCGCGTGATATTGTCCTTTTGCGCCAAATTGGATCAAACCCAGTTGTTGTTCATGGCGGTGGTCCCCAAATTGGCGAAATGCTAGACCGCCTGAAGGTTAAGAGCGATTTTGTCGATGGGCTTCGCGTTACTAACGAAAAATCCATCGAGATTGTAGAAATGGTATTGTCAGGGACCATAAACAAACAGATTGTCTCAAGCCTCAATACTTCAGGAGGCATCGCTGTTGGCCTATCGGGTAAAGATGGCAACCTGATCGTCTGTGAAAAATTGCAACGCACCAAGCGCGAACCAGATTCTAATATCGAGCGTATTCTTGATCTTGGACTAGTCGGTGAACCAAAAAACATTAACACCCATGTCTTAGATAATTTTAAGCAATCCGATATAACTCCAGTTATTGCGCCAATTGGAATAAGCCCCAAGGGTGAAACTCTTAATGTTAACGCAGATACTGCAGCCGGGGCCATAGCCTCCGCACTAAATGCACGCCGTTTATTGATACTTACAGATGTTGCCGGTGTGCTGGATAGTAATGGTGATCTAATTACCCACTTAAGCGTGAGTGACGTCAAAAAACTGCTTAAGCGTGGCACTATTCATGGTGGTATGATTCCAAAAGTCAAAACTTGCCTTAAGGCCATTGATAGCGGTGTAAAAGGTGCAGTAATCATTGATGGTCGAGTTCCCCATGCCTTGTTACTTGAACTATTTACTGAACACGGTGCAGGCACACTAATAGAGCCAGACTAAGCCGATTTGACCTTTGTCAATTGACTTAAATTTTCCACAGTTCGATTCAAACTAAATGCCGATAAAGCAAGGTAGTAGCGCTCCACTGCTTATTACTTTGAGAAATAGCTTAACGTTCAATATGTTTAATTTTTAGTGGGAAATGGGCAGTTTAATTCCAAAAAAAATGTGAAATAATGCTTAATTTGGCAATAAAACGAGACCCAGTTAAAACAAAGGTCACGATCAGATCTTTTTAAAAAGATACATTCAGTTTTGAGTGAAGTGATTACTGCTTCACCCTAACACCCTATGTCTACCGGATTTTTCTTGACGTTCATATATTGAACGCTATTCTTCCAAATAAATATATATATACTTTAATCAATTTTGGATCATGGAATCACATGCCAAATAATGAGCAGAAAATTACTCTTGGTGTCCTCAATGCTATTCACGATAACAGTAGAATCACCCAGCGTTCGATGGCTGGCGAGCTTGGTATCGCGCTTGGTTTAACTAATTCCTATCTCAAGCGCTGTGTAAAAAAAGGCCTAATTAAAGTTAAGCACGCTCCTGCTAATCGTTATGCCTATTACTTGACACCGCAAGGTTTTTCTGAGAAATCGCGACTTGCGCGGGAATATCTTACCCAAGGATTTCAATTCTTTCGAATCGCCCGTGAGCAATGCTCTGAAATTTTTAGAATTTGTAGCGATCAAGGCCAAAAAAAAATTGCCTTGCATGGCTTAACAGACTTAACAGAAATTGCCGTTCTTTGCGCAAGTGAGCATGACGTGGAGCTGGTTAGCATCATAGACCCCAGCTCTAAACTAGACAAATATAATGATATCCCTATTCATTCGGGCTTTTCCAGCCTTGATGACTTCGATGCATTAATCATCACAGATCTTGGAAGCTCACAGCAAGAATTTGATCTACTGGTCAAACATTATGGAACAGATTGTGTCTTTGCTCCAGCAATTCTAAAATTATCTAGTAAATCTAAATTAAAGCGCATGGCAGGCTACCATGGCTGAATGGATTGTCGCACATTGTCACGCTAACGCGGAAAACAAGGCTGAAGTCCATTTAACACGACAGGGATTTGAGGTTTATTTCCCAAAAATTCAAACAACTCGCCGCCATGCCAGGCGCATTGAATTAGTAGTGCGCCCACTATTCCCACGCTATCTCTTCATTTGTTTTGATAAAAATTCAACACACTGGCGACCGATACGTTCGACTGTTGGCGTAAGCGACCTTTTAACAGCTGGGGAACGACCATTGGTAGCTCCCGCGCTTGTCATAGAACAATTACGCCAACGCGAAGATAAAAACGGTCTATTTTCTTGTGCCGAAGTGAGGCCGTACAACAGAGGGGACCCTATAAAATTCACCAAAGGCCCACTTGCGGAGTATTCAGGTGTCTTTGAACACATGAACGATAGTCAACGTGTCGCCGTCCTGCTTGAGATAATGGGCAGAAAGGTGAAGACACTAGTTCCGGTGGGAGCTATCCGTCGAGCTATTTGAACACCTTCAACGGTTAAAAATTGAGTTGCTGTCCGCAGGGTTAATTCCACTGCACAAACAAACCATGAAAACTCATACCCTTCATTTTAAAAACTATTTCATGACCCGTTTTGTGCGTCATTTTCTCCTACATTACACTTGAACCAAAATTACAGTAATAAACAGGGTCTTAAAAAAAGTTTCCAAATAAAAAAATTGTTTAAATGATTTTCTGGTGGAAATATTCATTTTAAGTTATTGGGTTGCTATAGAAACTATATGCAAATAGCGTAGTATTCTTTATCCTAACAAAACGAACTACAATATCAATAATTAGGTTTCTGGGTAATAAAGAACCGGGCAGTATCGTATTCGATCGCCTTCTTGAGCCAGGAAGCAGTCTTGTAGTTCTCGATTTCTGCAAAAATGCTGGCCTTAACTGGAAATCCAAAATCAGCAACTTTTCCATTCCTCATCAATCCAATATATACATTGGGATATTCAAGATATTGTATAAGTTCTTCAAAAGAGTTTGACGCTCTCAATTGCTTACGCACTGGGACGCTCCAAAAATCTAAATCTTTCAGAAACTCACCGCCCAGATAAAGCCTCAAAGAAGTTCCTGGTTCGTAATAAACATACATAACTGGAGTGTTAATAACTTCTAGAAGTTCATCTGCTGATAATTCACGTTGAAGGGCAGAAACGATCTCTCTATCAGGGATGCTTTTCCGGAAAACCTGCTCAAGGCTTTTTTCTAAAGTATCCTTATAAAACCTATCAATATTTATTTTATCATTCACCATCCATCCGAGAACAACAGTCATAAACAGCAACAATGCCAAAGCCATTTGGCTGTACTGGCGACCTAACATCATTCTAAACTGACCTAATTCCAAATGAGTAAGAAGATATGCTGGGTACCAAGCAAAGAAAAAAATACCAAGCATATAGGGTTTTGAGTAAGTTGCATTTGTTCTGTAACCCGTCAGGATTTGCAAGGCCAACGGGGCAACTAACACTACAAAGGGCGAAAAAATAGAAATCACCCATTTTTTGTTTATTTTTTTCCCCTCGTATGCCCGCCAAATCACAATTGCTAGTACTAATATATAGAGGGCGCGAATGCTGATAGCGCTGAGACTTGCATCACTAGAATCAATCAAACCCCAATCAGTTAGCGAGCCAAAAAAGAGCTCTTTAAAAGTCCATGGCCGTTGTTGCAACTGCCAAGAACCGGGATAATATTGGGTAAGGCCTCCAAACAAGTAATAGAGCTCTCGTAGTGACAGAGTACACCACATAGCCACCACTACAAACCATGATTTAAAACCCCAATCCTTTTGGGTTTCCCGTGACGCAAAAAAGCAAAAGGTGATAATAAAAGCCGAATAAAAAGCACCATAGTGGCGGGAAAAAACAAGAAATATTGATGCCACCGCGCCGATAAGAAAAGCTCTCTCAATGCGAGAGCCTTGGCTAATATAAAAACAAACAAGAGCACCACCTAAATACATCAGAACATCACCCCAATTGCCACCAAGAGAAGTTCTGAAAAAAGAGTTAAAGGCAAAGTTGATTAAAATAAGAAACAGTAAGGCAAGCAAAGCTATTTTATGGTCTCTGATGCTACTGGCTAAAATGGCAACCGTTAAAATTGTCGCCGCAATTGATCCCGCATTAAAAGCTGGATAAACCTCACCTATCCCAATCCACCCAGACAGAGCGACCAGACCCAGTAAATCAACTGGATAAAAAAGAGACGTCATCAGCCCTTCTCCAAAAGCTGTATCTTCAATCGTTATAAAACGTCCTATTGAAAAAGATTCCTGAATGTAGAGAGGAATTACGCCATGATGAGAGGAAAAACCAGAATCTGGAAAAGGGTGCAGGATATTTCCGGCCCAAATTATAGCACTCAGAAAAATTAGAACAAAAATATAGGTTTTTTCATACCTTATATATCTTACGGGCAAGCGAAAACACAACCGTCGAAGTGCCAAACAAATGACTAGAATAAATATAAGAGCTAGATATCCAAACCAGCTTATTGGTAATTCAAAAGCACGAGATAAGAAAATTGTTAAATTCGTACTCCCAGATAGAACAATAAATCCCCAAACTGAGCCTTCAACCCATTGACGACGAAAACTAATTCCAATAAGGGCGGAAAGCAGCAAGAACAAACCAGTATACATGGCTGTAATGAACTGTGGTTCTTTGAAAAAAAAATAATCTAAAATAATCATTGCCAGCACATGTTTAAGCTGAAGATGGGTTAACTTTAGTTGGCGTGACTATTTTGCTAAGTCATAGTCTATGATAAACTTACATGTATAAAATTGCCAGGCCATCATAATCTAAAAAAATCACAGCAAATGTAACTTTCTAAAATCAACTATTAAGCCTTTTGAATAGATTAAGAAGTGAAATGGCTAAGAGAATTGGGACCCGCACAAATTCTGAAGCCACAAAACTCTCGAAAATAGAAAAAATTAAATCTTAAATGTCCACTTTGCTAACTATTCATATTTTATATTTAGGGTAATTTAATGGTTAAATATTTATGTCATGTTTTGAGACAATGCAACAAACAATAAGGTTAATTAAAATCTACCTGTCATTGTCTAAGATTGAATCACTTGAGATCTAATCACATTTAAATTTTTTGAAAGCTGTTTTTTTAAATTAAGAAAATGAACCCCTGAAAAGAGCGTTTAGTTTGACAAATAGTTTGTTTAAGCATATGTGTTCGTATCATGAACGCTCGCCTTAAACATCTAAAATTTTCGCACTTGATCATTTTTCTTTTTTAATTCTAATCAGGGCTACAATCACTCTAACTTTTTTTGTTAAGCGTTAGCTTCCCACATTAATAAATATATTTGTTTAAAGGTGGGCAATATAATATGACACAGTGCACCGGTATGATATTTCACCCGGAGTGCGGTAGCGTGCTTCAGGGCACCTTCAAACAAAATATAAAATATCCCAAATGAAAAAAAATAATGCCAAACACAAAAAAACTGCTCTTATTTGTTCTTTAATTAAACAATTAGTGAAAGATATTACATAAGCTCAAATTGATAGTGGTTGTAATTTGAGCATTTCCCAAAAACACAATGTATTGTGCTTCTTATATAATAGTAACGAAATTGAAGGCCACTTCTTAATTTTAACACCAAGTAGTTCACACTTATTAAGTGTTTTGAGATCCATAATTACTTTTCAACTATTTAAATTAAATATTTAGAGTCCATAAAATGAATTTAAGTGGAAAATCTATACTTATCACGGGTGCAACCGGTTCGTTTGGTCAAAAATTTATTCGAACTATTCTTGAACGCTATGAGCCGACCCGAGTAGTTGTTTACTCACGCGACGAGTTAAAGCAGCACAATATGCAACAGAGTTTGCCTCAAATTGGCCCTATGCGGTATTTTATTGGTGATGTTAGAGATGAAAGTCGGCTCGAAATGGCTTTAAGGGGTGTCGATACAGTAATACACGCCGCCGCTCTTAAACAAGTGCCAGCCGCCGAGTACAATCCTTTTGAATGCGTGCGCACTAATATTCACGGTGCTGAAAATATAGTCAACGCAGCAATCCGGACAGGCGTAGAGAGAGTAATTGCACTTTCAACCGACAAAGCAGCTAACCCAATAAATTTATACGGAGCTACAAAGTTAGCTTCCGACAAAATTTTCATAGCAGGAAACAATTTAAGTCCAACAGGTGGCACTAAATTCTCAGTAGTTCGTTATGGAAATGTATTAGGCAGCCGAGGAAGTGTATTGCCGCTCTTCAACAAACTAGTTGAGGCTGGAGAAACCACATTACCCATTACAGATGGCCGAATGACACGATTTTGGATTACTCTGCAGCAGGGTGTAGATTTTGTTCTCGAATCACTCGACCGCATGCATGGCGGTGAAATATTCATCCCCAAATTGCCCAGCATGCGAATTACCGATCTAGCACAAGCAGTTCTTCCCGGTTGTAAGCTTAGAACAATCGGCATCCGCCCCGGCGAAAAATTACACGAGGTAATGATTCCACTGGAAGAAGCCCGTGTCACATTAGAATTAGGGAGCCAATATCTAATTGAACCGGCTTTTTCATTCTGGAGTAGTGAAAATTATATAGATCAACATAAAGGCTCTAGAGTCGATGAAAACTTTGAATACAGTTCAAATACAAATAAGGACTGGATCTCCACTGAAGAACTTCGTGAAATAATTGCAAAACTCTAATCCACAGATTTCTCAGCTAGTTTTGGGAACTGCACAATTAGGATTAAAATACGGCATTGCGAATAACAAAGGCCAACTAGGTCAGCATAAAGCTGAAGAGATTCTCAATTTTGCATGGAATTCGGGCATTAGAAATCTTGATACAGCCCAAGCTTACGGCAACAGTGAAGAAGTAATTGGCAGTTTTTCAAGAGCTAACCCCAACAAAATATTTAACGTAATCACCAAATTACCCCCCAATATTAATTACAAAAACAGCAGAGAGATTCGTCTTGCTAACAATACAAGCTGGGGCCGCTTGGGTGTTCCTCCAGGAGATATTCTTATTCACGATGCCAAATTACTTAATGATTGGGATGGCATTTTAGGGAAAACACTCACTTCTATGATCAATAATAGTGAAGTAAAAGGTATCGGAGTTTCAGTCTATGAGCCAGATGAATTCCAAAAAGCTCTGACCATACCCGAGATAACATCTATACAGGCACCATTTAATGTATTTGACCGTCGCCTTCTGGATGCAGGACTTTTAACTCAAGCTACAAAATTAAAAAAGAAAGTATTCATTAGAAGTATTTTTTTACAAGGCCTACTGCTCTTACGACCTGAAGAACTGCCCTCTAAAATGTCTTTTGCATTGCCTACTCTGATACGCTGGCAAAAACTCTGTCAAAACAATTTTGTCTCTCCACTAAAAGCCTCCCTCGGATACGTTTTGAGCAAAGCACCAAATTTATCATTTGTCATAGGTTCTGAAACAGAAAAACAAATATATGAAAACCTTTTAATCATCAGAGAACCAGCCCTAAACCCTAATTTTTTAAAAGCGCTGAACAGTTTTCAAATTGATGACCCCCGTATATACAGTCCGGCAAACTGGTGATGAGCAACATAAAAGTCATGAATAAAACTTTTCAGCCAATCAATTCACCAATCAAAAGAGCTGAAGGGTTTATTTTACAACACGGAATGCTTGAGAATTTTTTCCAATTAATTATGTACTATACCAAGGATATAATATGACTTCTGAGGTCCTTGCTATTATACAAGCACGGATGTCTTCAACCCGACTACCCGGAAAAGTTCTTATGGAAATAATGGGCAAACCGATGTTGGAGCTGCATATTGAACGCATACAACGTTCTACTGAAATAAGTCGTTTGGTTGTTGCTACAAGTATCGGCGAAGAGGATAACCCTATTGAAACACTCTGTAGAAAAATCGGAGTTTCTTGTTTTCGTGGTTCGCTTGATGATGTTCTGGACCGTTTCTTTCAAGCCGCAAAATTCTACCAACCCAAACACGTTGTTCGCTTAACAGGTGATTGCCCATTGGCTGACCCAGCAATTATAGATCGCGTTATTAAACTACATTTAAAACATGGGTACGATTATACTTCAAATACTCTACCACCAACCTGGCCTGATGGCATGGATGTTGAGATTTTTCGTTTTTCCTGTCTTAAAGAAGCGGCGAAGGAGGCTAAGTTGCCGTCAGAACGTGAACACGTGACACCATTCATCCAAAATCGACCTCAACAATATGCACTGGGCAATCTTTCAAACAAAAAAGATTTATCTGGCCACAGGTTGACTGTTGATGAGATTTTTGATTTTGATAAAGTTAAGCGTATTTATGCGGCTTTACACCCTCAAAAATCTGATTTTTCCTTACGAGAAATTCTAAGCTTGATAGAGAGTGACCCTGAACTATCATCAATAAATGATGAAGTTGATTGTGATGCTGGCGTTCGTGAGGCGAAAATTAAAGATCGTAAATATCTAATGAAGAGAGAGCTATGAATCAGAGCAACCACCCCTTCGCTTTTTCAGAACAACTTCTTGAGCGTGCTCTCAAAACAATACCTCTAGGGACTCAAACGTTTTCAAAAAGCCATACAGTTTATCCTTACGGGGTTTCACCTTTTTACGCAGCACGCGCCAAGGGTAGTCACCTCTGGGATGCTGATGAAAACGAATACATAGACTTTGTTAGTTCGTTATGTGCAATTACACTTGGTTACCAGGATTCAGATGTTGATGCAGCAGTGCGCTCACAGATGGAAGAGGGAACTTTGTTTTCTTTACCACATTCAGTTGAAATTGATGTTGCAGAAAGTATCTGCGAAATGGTCCCTTGTGCGGAAATGGTTCGTTTTGGGAAAAATGGTTCCGATGCTACTTCAGGTGCAGTAAGATTAGCCCGAGCCTTCACAGGCAGGGATAGAGTTGCGGTTTGTGGTTATCACGGCTGGCAAGACTGGTATATTGGGTCAACATCACGTAATTTAGGCGTGCCAAAAGCCGTACAAGAGCTAACCCATTCCTTCAAATTTAATGATCTCGACACACTCCATAAGCTTTTAAAATCCCAACAAGGTGAATTTGCGTGCATTGTGATGGAAGCCATGAATACAGAAGAGCCTTCGCCCAATTTTCTTAGAGGTGTGCAGGCACTAGCAAGAGAGCATGGAGCCGTATTCATTCTAGATGAAACAATTACTGGCTTTCGTTTTTCAAAGGGAGGGGCACAAGAGTTATTTAAGATTACACCTGATATAGCAACTTTTGGGAAAGGCCTGTCGAACGGTTACCCTCTGTCAGCAATTGCTGGGCGTGCAGATATTATGAGGCTAATGGAAGATGTTTTTTTTTCTTTTACCATGGGCGGCGAAACACTCTCACTTGCAGCAGCGAGAGCGACACTGCAAAAAATAAATCGTGAGCCAGTCATTGAAAAACTTAAGGAAAATGGCGAAAAAGTTGTCTCTGGATTGAGAGTGCGAATAGCTCAATATGGAGTCCAGCATATATTTTCGGTGTCAGGACATCCTTCATGGTCTTTTTTAAACATAAAAGATGTTGACCCTTATACCAATTGGGAAATCCGAACGTATTTATTTCAAGAAATGTTCAAACGCCAAATGCTAATGCTTGGAGACCACAACATGAGCTACGCCCACAGCACCGAAGATATCAAACGTCTATTGTGTGCATATGATGAAATATTGCCATTGATAAGAGAAGCTGTTGCAGAACATTCCCTGCTGAAAAAACTAAACTGTAAACCGTTAGCCCCATTATTTCGTGTCCGCTAGTAGTTATGTAATGAACAATAAAGCAAAATTTCTTCCATATGGCCGCCAGACGATTGATGAGGATGATATTACCGCAGTCGTCGAAACATTAAGGTCAGACTTCCTGACTTCTGGCCCAGCAATTGAGGCTTTCGAGACTGCTGTCTCCAAGGAAACTGGTGCAAAAGCAACTATTTCATGTTCAAGCGGCACCGCAGCACTTCATATAGCAGTTTTGGCGCTTGGACTTGGGCCTGGCGACTGGGCCATAGTTCCAACAATAACTTTTTTAGCAACAGCTAATGCCGTCAGATACACCGGTGCTGATGTCATTTTTGCTGATGTGGATCCTGATAATGGCTTAATGACAATTGAAACTTTTCAAGCGGCTCTTGAGGCAAATAAAGATAAAAATATCCGTGCTGTCCTACCAGTGCACCTCTCTGGTCAACCTATCTGTTCAGTTGAGATTGTAAAACTGGCTCACAGTAAAGGTATCAAAATTATAGAGGATGCTAGTCACGCTTTAGGCAGCTCTTATCAAGAAAAAAATTCTAAAAAAATGGTAAACGTAGGTGCCTGTGCACACGCTGACATGACTGTATTTTCTTTCCACCCAGTAAAAGTAATCGCATGTGGCGAAGGGGGCGCAGTAACTACGTGTGATCCTGAACTTGAAAAGCGTCTGCGACTTGCTCGGAATCATGGAATGACAAAAAATTCGGATGAATTTCTGAATACAAGTTTATCTAGAAGTTCTGATGGGTCAAATAATCCCTGGTATTATGAGATGATTGAACCAGGGTACAACTACAGGCTAAGTGATATTCACGCAGCATTGGGCTTGAGTCAATTGAGCAAGCTTGGGCAATATGTTGCAGCCCGTCAAAGAATAGTTGCGCTCTACGATCAACTATTAAACAAAGTAAATTTAAACGTTAGTTTGTTAAAAAAAATATCTGGGTGCAGCGTTGCGTGGCACTTATACCCCGTTCTTATTAACTTTGATGCACTTGGAGTCGAACGTGCCCAAATCATGGATGCACTTAGCAAAAAAGGTGTTGGCACCCAAGTTCATTATATTCCGGTCTCATCTCAACCTTATTATCAAGCACTATACGGCAAACAACATCTGGCAGGAGCTGAAGCATATTATGCTCGAGCATTATCCTTGCCTTTATTTCCCACAATGTTGGATCTTGATGTAGAACATGTGGTCATGAGCCTCAATGAAGCAATCAAGCATAAATAATCATGAAAAATGTTATATTTCGTGCCGATGCTTCTTCTGAGATTGGAGCAGGCCATGTGTTGAGATGTACACACTTAGCTAATGTTCTTGTCACCAAGGGGTGGCATTGCACACTTGCAGGAAAATCTGAAACTTTTGATCTATTTAAAAAAACTGTTTCATGGCCTGGAGGAAAGATTGCACTCGATGGAACACAAAAAGATGAACCAGAGTTAATTCAAAAAATTAGCCATCATGCAGATTGGGATCTCATGATATGTGACCATTATCAACGTGGCATTGCATTTGAAACGGCCTGCAGATCATGGACATCTCAGATTGCCATAATTGATGACCTTCCAGCGCGCAACCATGATGCCGATATTCTCATAGACCAGACCTACGGACGAGCACCCAATGAATATAAAGATTTGTTGCCAGATGGATGTCAAGTCTTAGCTGGGGCATCATATGCCCTTTTGGGCCGAGATTTTAGAGAATTAAGGGAAATGTCCCTCTCCAGACGCAACGGCCAAGTAGAAAAACTTCTGGTAAGTGTTGGTGGCAGTGACCCAAATAAAATCACGAGTACTATCATCAAGGCTATTAATCAGACTGGGTTAAGACTTCAATCAGATATAATTATTGGCCCAATGGCCAAGGAAACCGAACAAATCATGTCTAATACACAGTACATGGACCCCAAACCAAAGATTCATTTTGGCACCTCTAAGATGGCGCAGCTAATGTCTGAAGCTGACCTAGCTATTGGCGTGACAGGAACCACTTCTTGGGAGCGCTGTTGCCTTGGTCTACCCTCAATCACTATGACAGCAGCAAATAATCAAAAGGACAATGCGAGAGCTCTCTCAGATGCTGGGGCCAGTCTTTTTATAGGCGATGTAGCTGAGGTCCAAGCTGAAGATATTGCAAAAAATTTAGTAAAATTGGTAACAAACCAAGAGACTCTCAGATTGATGTCAGTTGCAGCATCTATTATATGTGATGGAGACGGAGCAGAGAGAGTTGCGACCATTTTGGACCAGAATTTTGATACGCATAATGTGAATGAATATTAGTATTTGGATATCGCTTAAATGACACATTTGATTTCTATCGAAGGTCGTTCAATCGGGCCGGGACAACCTTGTTTTCTGATTGGTGAAATTGGCATTAATCACAATGGGGAGCCTGAAACAGCAATTAAAATGATCGATGCTATCGCAGATGCTGGTGCAGACTGCGTGAAATTTCAAACTTTTAAAGCAGATGGTTTTCTGAGTAATTCCGACGATACCTATGAATACAAATCACAAGGTAAGGTTGTTATAGAATCCATGATGGAGATGTTTAAACGAGCAGAAATTCCATATAAGGAATTTAAACGGTTTTTTGCACACGCAAGATCCCGGGGCCTAATTCCACTTTCTACTCCGACAGATAATGAAGCCGTCGATGCCCTTGACGAAATGGGTGTTGGCGCTTTTAAGGTTGGGTCGGATGATATCGTGCATACGCCTTTTCTTAAATACATCGGAAAAAAAGGAAAGCCGGTTATTATTTCCACTGGAATGGCTGACACTCAAGATATAGAGCGAGGAATTTCTGCAATACACGAAACTGGAAACAACAATATAATTGTTTTACATTGTGTCTCTTTATATCCAACTCCAAGTGATAAACTAAATTTATCCAACATAACTTCTATAAACGAACAATTTCCAGTAGTTGTCGGCTTTTCTGATCACAGCCAAGGATGTTCCGCCGCTGTTACTGCGGTCTCTTTAGGAAGTAGCGTTGTTGAAAAACATTTTACACTAGACCGTAATATGCCTGGACCTGATCATTGGTTTGCGGCGAACCCTGAGGAACTAACAAATCTTGTCAAAGCTGTACGATCAACTGAAATTATGATGGGCAGTTCAAAAATCAAGCCATCCGCCGAAGAAATTGAAATGGCAAAAATATCTCGACGTTCAATTGTTGCCACTAGGGAACTAACAGTAGGACACTCTCTCAGTCAGGATGATGTCAGTTTTCAACGGCCCGGCACAGGACTAATGCCGTATCAAATATACAGTCTGCTGGGTCGCACCATAACCAAACCAGTTGCCAGCGGAGAGTTGCTTCGTCTTGAGCATTTTTCTAGCAAATAACTAGCATAACCTCCAAAAAAACTAATTTCAGCACAGATCTAATACGATCACATCTGCATCTTGGCTACGAAGCAACCCAACATAAATTAAATTTTTTAGCTCGTTATAAGACCTTAAAAAGGAAATTGCATAATGAATAGTGTTAACGCATACGAGCAGAATGGTTTTGAGCTGTTTTCTTTGGATATGAAGCGAGAAATCATCGGAGTTCGGGAAAAAATTTTTTCTCTATTCGATCTAATCGCCATTGAGCATGGAGTTGGTCGTGTTCAGAGTGATGAGGAATTAATTAAGCTATATGAGGGACCCAACATTGATTTGTGGCGAGCTATTTACGATCATTTGCCGGATATACCCCAGATAGCCAGTCTTGCTTTTCACCCCCCTATCATTGAAATCGCTAGAAAGTGCGGCATCAGAGAGCCCGCAAGCACCAATGGCAAGCCAGTGATATTGATTAATATGCCCGGACAAAATAGTCGGGCCTTTCCCCCTCATCAGGACCTACCCTATGATCCTGGGGGATCAGAAAATAGCTTGGTTATTTGGATACCATTACAGGATATCACAGACGAGCTTGGTCCTGTCGAAGTTATCCCTAAATCACATAAGCTTGGTCTTCTGCTGCATGAAGATAATGTTGATGTAAAAAAAGCAAATACTAAAATCCCAGAGGGTTTAGAACCGTTTCAGCCGGTAAATGCCCAAGTTGGGCAAGCACTTGTTCTGAGCAATTTTTCTGTTCATAAATCTGGGTTAAACCTGAGCAAACAAAAGGTAAAAATGTCACTTCATTTTCGCTTTCGTGACTTAGCCAGTCCCGAGTATTTAAATAGAAAGCTATCTAAAAAACCAGTCTTGTTTAATGATGGCCTTAAGTTTTCAATAAATTCCTAACTAAGTCAGTAGATAGATTTTTTCATATGATCCTAACGGCTCACCAACCAACATACCTTCCATGGCTAGGACTATTTCACAAAATAGCGTTAGCTGATAAGTTTATAACTTATGATCATGTACAATACCAAACAGACAACTGGAACCACAGAAATAAAATAAAAACGCCTCAAGGAGATCAATGGTTAACAGTATCCGTTTCCAGAAGAAATCACATGAACATGACAGTCAAAGATATGATTTTGTTGCAGGAAAAGTCTTGGGAAAAAAAACATTGGCGTACAATCTTGCAGAACTACAGAAAGGCCCCACATTTTGATCGCTATGCAGATTTCTTTGAAGATGTGTACAGTAAAAAATGGGATCGTTTAGTTGGGCTAAATGATTATATGTTACAATGGTTTCTAAAAACACTTGGGATAAACACTCCAATACAATCTGCATCAAGCATGGGACTCAACGGTAAAAAAAACGAGCTCGCATTAGATATGTGCAAAAAAACTGGCGCCCAGATCTTGATATTTGGCGCCCAAGGAGTGGATTATGCAAATGTTGATACCTATCTTTCGATAGGTTGTCAGCCCTATTTTCAAAATTATAAACATCCCGTATACCCTCAACTATACGGAGACTTTATTTCACATCTCAGTATAATTGATTTGCTTTTCAACTGTGGTGATAACAGTCTCGAAATTCTGATGTCGGGAAACGAGACCCGACAAGACCTAATCAAGCTCATTGAATGATAAATCAAACCGCCCAAAAAGATTTCAATTACTATGCAAATAAAATTTAGTTATGACCAAAGATAAAAGTCACTCCTGGACTCCCGAAGACTGGCGAAAGTTATGGGACCAAAATGCTGAGAGAACTGATGACTTGGGAGCTACTGGTCGTGGAGGGATGAGCGTAATTGGATTTCTCCATACTGTTGCTTCTGCTGCAAGCACACTTCAACTAACTTCTGAAGATCATCTACTCGATATAGGTTGCGGCACTGGTCTTTTTGCTCTGAGCTTTTCACCATTTGTAAAGACTATCCACGGTGTTGATATTAGCAAAAAAATGATCGAGCGAGCGCAGCAAAACTGCTCTGAATTAACAAATGTTAGCTTCTCAGTTGGTTCTTTAAAAAACCCAGGCATAACGCCAAAGTACACAAATAAAGTTCTCTTATTTAGCGTTCTTCAATATCTTTCAAATATAAATGAGGCATTTCAGGTTCTCGATACAATCTCTAATATTTTGCCGCAAGGAGGAAAGGGGCTTTTGGCCTCAAACCCTAATCCAGAGTGCGCAGATATTTTCTGGCAGAAGACACTTGAAGGCCGAGATAAGGAAACACAAAGTCGTATTACAGAACAAAAAAATCAAACCCTATGGGCAGACCCAAAAGAGTTAATCAGCTATGCTAAAATGCTTGGCCTTTCAGCATATGCCCAACCCGTCACTAAACGTATCTGGCAAAGTTGTTACATGTTTGACTTAATCTTGGATAAAACTTGAAAATCCCACTTTTCCTTAGGGCTATTGTCCGGCGGATAATTTTGTTTGCCACAGGCAATAAAGCCAACCCCTACCACCCGCTGGTCTTAATGACAGGCGAACCGATAATTGGCAAAGGCACTTATATAGGTGCGTTCAGTGAAGTTAATGCACGCGGCGCGAAGGTACAAATTGGTGAGAATTGTGATATTGCATCTTTCGTAGCAATCAATAGCGCAGATTCTCATTTAATGACGATTGGCCTGTCAAAAACAAACATCCGTAAGAACATTTTAGTTGGAGATAATGTTTTCATTGGGTCGCATGCTGTCATTCTAGGCGGCGCAAATATTGGTCACAACTCCGTCATTGCCGCTGGAACTGTGGTCCGTGATGGGACAATTGAGCCCTATTCACTAGTTATAGGAAATCCGATGAAGGTAAAATCCAGATATTACGCGGTCCCCCCAGTTTCAAACAATAAAACAAAGTCCGTTGATGGTTAAGATTATACCTCATAATAGGCCACTAATAACACCCGCAGACGAACAAGCTGTGCAAGACGTCCTGAGATCGGGTCAGATTGGACAAGGTCAAGAAGTGGAAAGGCTTGAGTCTGATTTTATTACCATGTTAGCCGGTGGCAGTGCTTGCGCCGTATCTTCAGGTTCCGCAGGTTTATATCTTGCACTATATGGTTTGGGTGTTGCAAAGGGGAGCAAAGTTGCTGTCCCAACCTACGCTTGTTCCGCACTTCTTAATGCCGTGCATTTAGCCGGAGCAACACCATGTGTTGTCGATGTAAAACCTGATTGTTTTACAATTGATCCAAACCGTTTGAGTGATCAAGCTCCAGAAGCAGATGTTGCAATTGCAGTTCACTGTTTTGGTGCTAGTGCCGATATTAGCTCATTTAATACTTCCCGTATGAAGGTTATTGATGATTGTTGCCATTCTTTGGGAGGACCACAATCACAGAATGGTGAAGTTGCTGTTTTCTCGTTCTATGCAACAAAAATCATCACTGGTGGATATGGAGGGTTGGTTTGGGATAGTTCAGGTGGTGTAGTTGAACAAATTCTTGATTTTCGGCAACACGACTGTCGGACAAATTACATCCCACGCTTCAATTTTCAGATGTCAGATATTCAAGCGGCTATGATTCGCTCTCAACTCATGCGCCTAAAAGAAATTACCGCCCGAAGAAGAACTATTTACGAACTTTACAAAAAAGCTTTGCCCGATATATTGAACGTTCAAAAAGGTCTTTCCGATCTGTCAATAACGCCATATCGCTTTGTAGTTCGTACAGAAAACTGTGAAACTCGCAACAGACTACACCAACACATGTCAAATTTTGGCATCTCAACAATCGTCCCAATTGAAAAATATGAACTTCTACATCGCTACTTGAAACTAGACATGCAGTCTTACCCAAACGCAGAGAAAATTGTTGATACAACCTTATCGTTACCCCTCTTTCCTGGACTAACTGATAGCGAAGTAAAACGTGTCATAGATGCTATAGCAAGCTTCAAGTGAAATTTGCAAACTGTAGTTTTATGCTTCAACAATAAGCTATGCTCAAGGAGAGGGAATTATTATGACTCAAAAATCAATCCTTGTTGTTGCTGCCCATCCTGATGACGAAGTGCTTGGATGTGGGGGAACAATAGCAAAGCACGCTCAATCAGGTGACAAAGCTCATATCCTAATTATTGCTGAAGGAGCAACGTCTAGGCATGAAAAAAGAGATGTCAAAAAGTCTGATGATGAGTTGAACACATTACGCCTAAGTGCTTTTAAAGCAGCTCAAGTAATGGGTGCAGAAAAACCGCGTTTTGGCAATTTTCCAGATAATAGATTAGATAGCGTTGATCTACTTGACATAGTAAAACTCATTGAAACTGTAGTTAAGGAAGTTCAGCCTCACACTGTATACGTCCATCATAGTGGAGACTTAAATATTGACCACCAAGTTGTCCACCGTGCTGTCTTAACTGCATGCCGGCCATTGCCAGGATTTTGTGTAAAAAATATTTTTGCTTACGAAACTGTCTCCAGTACCGAATGGGGGGTTGAAACACAAACCCCCTTTCGCCCAACACGATTTATAAATATCAGTAATACGTATTTAGACAAGCTTGCTGCACTCGAAGCGTACAAAACAGAAATTCGCCCCTATCCGCATGCACGTTCAATTGACAACATTAAAGCCCTTGCAAGAACTCGTGGGGCGACTGTTGGTTTGGAATTTGCTGAAGCATATGCAGTCGTCAGAGAGATTTTAGGCTAATCACGTGAACCTCTATATTCTTGATCGTACTTGTCTGTCTGATGTAAATCAGTTTGATAAATTACCCAAACTTGGCGATGTCATCATCTATTTTCGCAAAGCTCAAGATCCGCAAAAGACAACGTCAGAACAGCTAATTAGAGCGGGCATTCATATCGTACAAACAACAGACTTGCTCGACAGGGCCTGCGTCGAAAAAATTGACTCTTTAGGTGCTTACTTCATTCGTACATGGTTCCTTATTGATGATAAGGATATAAGCCTCCTTGGCGATCTCTCGCTTGGGAAGTCTTACGCGCTTGAGATTGCACGCCAATCAACACCCCGCCTCCAAATTTGGTATGGAGAGATTATCAGGAGAGCACTTGCAGCATACCCTGAGTCAGAGATAATATATTCTGATATTGAAAATGGTGGTGGTGTTTTTGGCCTTTCACCAACCTATATGCCTCTTCGGCAGATAACTTGCTCTATTGCAAAATCCATAGGACGTAAAATAACTTATGTATCTTCCACTCAACCAATTCCTTCAAGCTTTACTAGGCTAAAAAGAAATTCTTGGACAAGACTTATTCGGGGCTGGATAAGCGGCCTACGGCCGGCACATTTATGTGCTCGGATAAAAAGTATCCGTGATGCACGTGAAAATAGAAATGCCGGTACAATTCTATATCTTTTTATTGGACGAGGCCTTGGTATACTTAGCGAACTTTTAGCAAACCGAGGAAATTTTCACGTAATTACTAGCCTTTATGGAATCAAGGGAGCTGGTTACATTCGTCACGATCACTTGTTTGCCTTGCCAAGAATTTCCGATATTTTAACAGTTATGAGGCTATTACTTTATTTAAGACGCCTAGCAACTGAAAAAAAATCAGCCCCTCATAAAGCTCTTCTCAATGAGATAAATTATACACCGCACCTTGCTAAAAGTATTTTGAAGGTAATTCAAAATCAAATATGGCCATTTCTTTTTGTCATTGCCCAAACACGAAAATTACAAAAAGTAGCAAACTTTAACGCTTTATTGCTAAACGGAATGGGAAATGAGCCAATGGGCAACCTTGCAATGCTTACTCAACACACAGATCACAAAATTTATATGTCTCCCCATGGACTCCCTATTCACCGGTCGGTCGTATTTGGTCCAGTTGTAGACAACACTCACATTACTCACCTTACTCATGGTAGCGATCATAATGGAGATCGCCGAACTCACGATTTGAACACTCCCCTACTGATTGAGAAACCTATAGGAAACACATTAACTATCTTAATGAATGACATTCGAGGAGAACATAATTCTAACTCAAAAAAACGACTTCTCGTTTTATGCTTTGGTCACCTCGCTTACTGGCGTGCTGACAGAATATTTTCTTGTGATCAATACTATATTGACCTGTATAGAATATTCAAAATACTAATCCGTGAGGGGTGGACCATATCTTTGCGTGGACATCCCGGACACCCATATAGTTTAGAAAAGAAACTGGCTGCCGATTTTTCTCTCAAGACACAGATTCTTTGGGACGACCACGCCAACCTCAACGAAGCACTGTTAGCACATGATTGCGTTGTAAGTAATTTAACTTCTGCCTTCTATCAATCCCTATATGCTGGATGGCCAACAATATTTTACGAACCTTCGCCATTAGGTGGGTTGGGGCCAGAAGATATTGCTGATAATCCAGTTTTATCAGGTTTACCTGTAGCTAAAGATCTTGATAGACCCGTCACTAATATACCCGATCAACTTATCTCAATGATTCGGGATTCTATTGACCCTAACAGCATGGTATCAAACTTTCCAAATCGTTTTTCAAACGAATTAGCCCCCAGGTTTATCGGATCTGATCCGGCTCATTCTGAGGTTTTACTCGCTGATTTTCTAGAGAATGACTTTTTTTATAATAGCGAAAGTGTCTCATAGAATGATCAAGTACGAGTCAGTAATTTATTTGACGCATTTTATAATACTCCAGAGTAATGTAAATTTTGTCATGTTCTTTTTACAGGAACCTTATAGGTCAATGTTTGATTTTACAGTAGGTGATGGCGTTGCAAACTTTTGGTAGCTATTTTTTTTTCCATTGAGTTAACAATAATAATACTTCATTTGATCAAGCTCGGTAATTGCGCAAAATTAACAATGTCTAATTGAGGCCAAAATGAACAAAGTTGAAATTCTAGCATGCCCAACCTGTAAGGGATCCCCTCTAGAAAAAAATAAAGAAAGTTATACCTGCATATCGTGCGGTTCTACTTTTCCAATTCACAAAGGTATCCCCGTATTTTTAAATAAAAACTCAGCAATTATTGCAAAAGAATCCTCACGAGCAGAGTTTTGGGACGCTGGTTGGGACAAGAGAAATAAGACTTTACTATCTTTAAACCGTAAGGAAATCCTGGAAGAAAGAGTAAATTACCTCTCATATTTAACAGATTGGGGATACCCGTCCGCAATAGATTTATCGGAAAAAAATGTTGGTGGTAAAAATTTCTTAAATGTTGGTTGTGGTGGCGGTTATGAGGGCCTTTTATTTGCAGGTTATGGCACTAACTATATAGGGGTCGATTTTTCTCACAATGCTGTACATTACACTCAACAATTAATTACAAATGCTGGATTTCAAGCCGAAACTTATCAATGCGAGGCTGAAGCACTGCCTTTTCAAGACACTAGCATTGATGTCGTGTATTCTAGTGGTGTTCTTCACCACACGCCCAATACAGAAGATGCTTTAAAAGAAGTATTTCGGGTCCTAAAACCGGGCGGCATGGCTATGATAGGTCTGTACGCGACTTATTCTCCAATGTTCATTTGGTACCGCTTTCACGCAATCATTAGGGGCAACTGGACAAAAAAATCCATAGATGATTGGATGAATGCAAATACCGAAGGAGATTGGCAAACTGAAAATCGGGTAAACATTTGGACAAAAACTTATAATAAATTACAGTTCACTAATTTGATGAAACGAGTTGGTTTCTCGAATATTCAAATTCAACAAACGCCTCAACTACTTGAAGATTTTCCAATTCTTGGAAAACTATCCAAAGTCATATTG
>Ga0209630_10000529_pt1 | contig 43354 bp, 34 predicted proteins | sample COG_01_FD_184745 | JGI IMG/M metagenome (GOLD analysis project Ga0209630, IMG submission 184745) | Pelagic Microbial community sample from North Sea - COGITO 998_met_01 (SPAdes) (version 2) | ecosystem: Environmental > Aquatic > Marine > Neritic zone/Coastal water | place: Helgoland, sampling...
TTGAAGACTAATACCAGGAACAGCAAGAACAATAGAACCACTCAATTCGTTTCTGGTAGCAGTAGGAGTTCCTATTGCAGAAATTGATGATGGGGTAACTGTTGATGCTGTTGCAGAAGTTGTTGAATTGGCACACAGAAGTATTGTATTAGTTACTGCTGTGAGTGGTTCTGTTGGTGGTGTGAAGTTTGCTGTGTAAAGTCCTGTGCCTTTTACAATGCGGAAGTTACTAACAAATCCAAAAAGATCATTAGAGTTACTTAAACTCTGACCAATGTATAGATCTCTAGAAATATAGTTGTTTGAATCACTAAAAGATCCACTCAATTTTCCATCAACAAATGCTCTTGTAACTCCTGAGTTTCTGCATATGGCGACATGCATCCATTCATTATGACGCATTGAAATATCATCTATCTCTACTCCAGAATTTTCATAAAAATAAAGTTTGTTTTCTGTTTGATCTTTAAAGAGTGCTGGATATAATCCATCTCCACCACTTCCACGAAAATCAAATAAAGCGTGGTAAGTGCCTTCATCTTTAAGATAATAAAATCCCTCTATAGTAAAATCACCTGTTCCAAGGTCAAGAGCAGCAGTATCAGCAATACTCAATCCCTGATTACCATCAAGTTTCAGACATCCATCAAAACCAAGTGTAGATACTTCTGGTCTCAACTGACTGACATAAGCATCAGAAGTTGTAGGAGCACCATTTTGTGGTTGTGGTAAGTCTTCTCCTTTCAGTTTGATAATACTATTAGGAGTACAGTGGAAGTCAGCACCAGGATTAGAACTATCATTCATAGGCAGATAGAATCCGTTGACACCAAATCCACCTCTACGATTTACATCTTTTTTAATCTTTGTTGGTGAATGTGGCATCCACTGACCAGGACGGAAATCAGTTGCTTGTGTAGAACCAACAGAAATATATCCGTCTCCATCTTTATAGAAACCAAACACATCTGGTGTGAGTGCTTGACCGTCTACCATAAAGACATCACACATTTCACCATTAAAAAACTCAGTTGTACCATTATAAGCGCCAATGTATTGAGTTATAATTTCATTAAAACTAGTCTGAAAATTTTTATTCGGATATCCTGCATTATTATCTGGTGTTAATGCACCATTGACATATATTCTAACTCTTGCACTATCTTGTTCTAATGTAGTGTTGAATGCAACCATAACATGCATCCAATTGCCAGGATCCCTGCTTTTTCCATCTGCTTGAACATTTCCAGATGCAGCACCATTTAAGAATAATCTCAAACTATCATTTGGTGTAGTATAATCAAATCTCCACCCACAATCTCCACCACTTCCACCAGATGCTCTAAAAAGATTTTGACTACCCGCATAATTTGCAGTAAAAATACTTCTCTTTACCCATCCACTCCAAGTAAATACTTTATTATCACCAGTACTGGTAGGAGTTCTCTTTAAATGTTCGTTTGCCATTATTTCTTACCTCAACCTAAAGTAGTAGAACCAGTGGGGAAATAATCCGTGATTATCTCTACCCAGTTTGTGCCGTTATAAAACTCCAAGGCGTTATTAGTGCTATTCTTTCTTATGTAGGCTTCAGTTCCAGATGGTCTTTGTGCAGTTGTACCCGTTGGAAGTGATACTGCATCTGTATTAGATGCTAAATCAAGTGATACTGATGGATTAGCAGTTCCGATACCAACCAGACCAGCAGCAGTTATACGAAGTCTTTCTTGTGCAGCGGTGCCAAATCTTAGGAAATCGTCATTAGTACCATGTTTGAACTCTACATAACCCCTATATCTGTTAGAACCAGATGTGGCATCACCAAAGTAAATACCACCATAGTTTGATGTTCCTGAATGTATTTGAATTGCTGAATCTTCACTCCCAGTACCTAATATCAGAGTTCTGTCATTAGTTTCAGTATAGATGGGAAAACTTCCATCATTTCCAACGCCAAGATTACCAGCAGAAGTTATACGAAGTCTTTCTGTTGGTGATGACGAACCATTAGAACTCGTCTTAAATAAAAGATCTGACGGCATATCCGTCGTTGAATCAATATCACCAGAAACAACTGCTTCAATTATTGCCCCTAGGTTATTAGAGGTTCCGTCATCATTATATCCTCTCCAATCTATTCTACCTAAGGAGTCACTGTTTGCTACTTCTGAGGAATTACCAATTGTGTTACTTTTACTTCTATAGAATGTTAGTCTTCCACCGTTGGTAGCAGTAGATGAGTATGCAAGGATATCAATACCATCCTGAGTATTAGTAAAAACTTGTAATTTACCACTACCAAAAGAACTAGTATGATTTACTAATACATCACCACCAGAAGTTATACGAAGTCTATCTACACCTAATGTTGTGTCTTCTATTGCAAACCAGGCAGTTCCTTTTAATTTCCACTTCTGACTATTATCAATATCATCTAATAAAATGTATGGAGAATTACTTGCGATATGAAGATCTTCTTCTGGATTAGCAGTTCCGATACCCAGTCTACTATTCTTTAACGTGAGTATATCAGTAACACTCCCAGCAACACCATAACCTAACCTTACCGTGCCATCTGGAGAAGCTGGTTGGTAAAGTGTGTAGTTATTAGCTGCAGTCCCATCTTGACCAACCTGTAGATTGTTAACCTTTAATGTGCTCACAATATCTCTGCTTTATTGTTATTTATCACTCTGCTGGTGCTTCTGGTTTGTTTGCAATCAAAAATGCTTTATATGATTCTTTAACTGCATCAGTCCATGCAGCATTACAGATTGATTGTACATCAGCATCTTCTTCACTGATGTCTGTATCTACCAGGTCATCACTCTCATTAAGTGATCCACAATTGAGTGCATGACGATGGAATGAACGGGTGAGTTCTACACCATCTCTCTCGATGATGGTTGCTTTACGTACTTGTACTGCTTTGTATGTACCAACGACTTCGATCTTGTCGTTTTCAAATCTTTCAGTAAGTGCCATTAGGATTGTCCTCCGAACTAAACAGGTTTAGGCGTACTATTTATTAGATGTTAATTATACATTAGCGACGTAAGTTCCACCTATCAATGCTACCCAACTAGTATCAACACTTACGGATTGAATTACATTTCCTGGTGTATTAGCTATCAGTACTAAATGAGAACCTCCAGCTGCTGTGTAAGCACCCATCCAGGTTGTGCCAGCTGGCATTGATATATTATTAGCATAAGATACATTTATTGACGCATAACCTCTGTTTGTATCGTTTAATGCTACAAAAGGAAGACCGCCAATACGCATAGTACCTGTAGCAGTTGATGATGTAACTGTCATTCTAATTTGGAAATGAACTAATTTACCAACTTTTACATAATATCCATATTGAAGAGTGTATGTTGATGATCCTGCTACAGTCGCTCCAAACATTGTTGGAAGGAAAGTGCCTTCTTCATAATCATCTAAAAGATTAGAACTTGGATTACCTGATGTTGCATAGGCACTGAAGTTAATACCATTTCCCGATGAAACTTTTAAGTTTCCATCAAGTTCAAGGTCGGCAGTAGTTACGCCAGTAGATACAAATCTGATTGGATATGCAGTTGTATTCTGTCCATGATACAAACGACCAATCTCATAATAAGTTGATGATGGCGAACTGTTATATCTAACTCTCTGCTGGGCAAGTATATCAGCAGTACCTGTTCCATGATTGTAAGTGATGGATTTATATTCTCCTCCTGACCAGCCACCATAAATATCAATTGCTCTAGTTTCAGAATTACTTGCATCAGAACCAATGTTTAGGTGTGCATGTGTTGTTCCATTTGAAACACTACCTTTTAATCTTATTTTAGAAGTGCTTTCAAAATCTAAAGTATTTTCTGAATGATCAAATATGAATTTTTGAGCTCCACCAGTTGCGAATATAAGATCGGCATTTGCATAATTCCAGAAGTAAAAATCTGAGTTAAAAAAGGTTATCAATCCGCCTACATTTGACGCCACTCCCGAATTATTATTAGTAAAGTAAATTTCTGATGGTGAAGTTGTACCAGTATCTGAGTTATGGATATGTATAAATCTGGATGACGAAGCAGCATTACCTGATGTTGGACTATCAGTTCCTATGCCAACATTACCATCAGAAGTTATACGAAGTCTTTCTGTTCCATTACCAGCACCAATAATTACTGTGTTTGTGAGAGTCGATGTCCCGGTAATATTACAACCAATAATTGTGTTACCCGACCCAGTTGTAATTGAAGTACCAGATCCAAATCCAATGGCTATATTCGTATGTCCGCTGGTATTTGAAGTGAGTACTCCAGTACCGATACCAGTATTGCTGTATCCTGTATCGTTTTCTAAAAGAGTCCATCGGCCAACTGCTATATTACTATTTCCGCTTGTATTAGCGCGAAGGGCATACTGTCCAACGGACGTATTGTCTATTCCGCCAATATTAGATTTAAGGGATTGTTCACCAACAGCAGTGTTTCTGTATCCTGTGGTATTATTGTTTAATGCGCTTAGGCCAACTGCTGTATTTGTGGACTGATTACCAGCACCCTGACCAACTCTTACACCATTGAATGATGCATCGCCAGTTACATCGTCACCCCAACTTAAGTTTCCAGATGCATCTGATGTTAAGAATTTACCAGCAACAATATTATTTGGGAAAGTTAAAGTATAAGTTGCAGCTGCACTATGAGGAGGTGATTTTAATTTTATACCATGACTTTGTGCTGAACAATTAAGTTGTAAAGTACCGTCACCACCACCAGCACCTCTAACTTCAACTACACCAGTTCCATTCGGTGTAAGTTTTATATTACCATTAGATGTACTTGTATTAATTTCTCTTGCTTGTACATCGAGATTTCCACCAAGTTGTGGAGTAGTATCCTCAACTACATTTTTGAGAAATGTACTCGCTAACTTACCATCAGCAATAGAACCTGCTAGTTGTGCATTAGTGATAGTTCCAGTCAGGTCAGTTGTTGGCAATGATCCACTTAATGTAGTTGCAGCAAAAGTTCCTGTGATACTAATATTACCGGTTCCCGTTATATTATTACTATTAAGATCTAAGTTACCACCAAGTTGTGGTGTAGTGTCATCCACGACATCAGAGATTCCTCCTCCACCGCTACCGCCCTGATCTGCAACCCATGCATAATCAGAACCATTCCAACTTAGAATTTGACCTGAAGAAGCTCCACCGGAATTCAGATGGTTATCTACATTAGAGTCTCCATAGGAACCACCTCCACCCGATATTGTTGTCCAAGATACAGCACCAGAAGCACCACCAGATGTTAATACTTGACCACTAGTTCCATAGTTAGCGCCACCAATACCAATTTGTCCACTAGGTCCAACACGAAGTCTTTCTGTTGCTCCTGTTCTTACTCTGAATATATTTGCAAGACTACTATGACTTGCACCATAGAGATTAATATTTGCTCCAGTATTGGATGCAGTATCACCAGTAACTGTGAAAGAACTATTACTTACATCTCTTCTCAGTGTACCATTGTGTGACACTATTTCACCACTAGAATCTATCTGAAGTCTTGTTGTTCCACCGGTTTGAAGATCTAATGTAGCGCCATTTATAAATCCAAATGCATTACCAGTATCATCAGAATTTCTGAAATCAATTTTTGGTAATCCAGCAGTTCCATCATTTCTTAAGATTATCTGTCTTGCATTACTAATAAATTTTGAATTGCCATCAGAATCTACGCGAAGTCTTTCTACTCCTTCTGTAGTTACCTTAAAATGACCATCTGAACCTGTATCTACTACTTCAGCCTCGGTATTACCCTCAGACATTTTATCGGAGACTCCTCCGCCTCCTCCACCGCCAGACTGATTAACCCAACTTAAATTTCCTGATCCATCAGTCTGTAGTACCTGTCCACTACTACCAGATGTACCTGGAAGTGTGAATGTGACGTTACCTATAAAATCACTATGTGGAGGTGATTTTAGAGATGCATAATGAGCATTGTTTGATTCGCAATATAAACGTACTTCTGATTGAACGCCAGTATTTTTAACACCAAGCACCCCACTGGATATCGTTAAGATATCAGTTCCGTTTATCTGTAGATAACCGTCGTTAGCTTGTCCAGCTCTAAATCCTGCGCTCATTTTATTACTTCTTTATAGTTGTATTTATCAATCTTCCGGTGGTTCAATAATTTCTACAGCATCACCTTTTATTGCTACACCATCAACACAAGTGTAGTAATAGTTATGATCCCAAGTTTCTCCTTCTGGAAGAACTCCTTCAACGTATTCATCAGTATCTAAGTTGGATGGAAGCATTGTTCCGCTATAAATCCAACTTCCGTCGTTTACTTTAAAAATGTGCATCATAGTTTTAGAAATGGTTATACATTAAATGGAAGAACCCGTATCCAGATCCACCATAGGTTCCGTTGGTTTTTGTGATTCTAACGATAGTGCTACTTGGTTTTGAAAAAGTCCAACTACCAGCTTGGGAATGGGTTTGCTCAATCCCATTGCCCATTACATTAACACTCGTTCCACGACTACTAAACCATACAGTTCTGTGAGCACCATAGCTGGTAGTATAATAGTGGTTATAACCCGCAACGAGGTAGAAACTGTTACCATAACCACCCTCAGATGGAACAGGAAAGTCCCAATTATATGTAGTATTATTAAGCAGTAAGAATGATTGGTAGATGTTTCTAACACCATTCATCTCAAATTGAGCGTCAGAAGTTATTTTCAGACTTTCTTTCAAAGTTTCATTATGTGAAGTATAAAAACTTAAAGATGTTTTTTCACTATTTTCTCCTACACTTTCATGATTTGCTACAACAGCAGCACTACATCCATCTGTGGAGTGCAATGCTCCGGAGAACATAATTCCAGATTTAGAATTATCAGCATTATCACTTGCTTGACATAGAATCTGACAAGAACTTCTTAAATAACCATGATCAGCGCCAATTGCTGTTGTAGTACCAGTGCTTGAAACATGTAATTTAGCTAAAGGAGCAACATTACCATATGCATCAGCACCAATAGCAACATCACCACCAGAACTTATACGAAGTCTTTCTGCTCCTGAGGTTCCTGTCTTAAATACAAAGTAACCAGAGTCAAACTCCATTAATGCACCAGCATTGGTAGCTCTGTAATTCTGTTTAAATATTGTTGAGGTATATGAAGAATTATTGTAAGTTATATCAAGACCAACAGCACTACCAGCATTACCACCAAGTTTAAGAACACCATTGGAATTAGTTGCTGTTTTTACATGCAAATCTGCAGCAGTGTTGTCATTTATATTAATACCAACTTTACCACCGTCAGCAATTGCAAATCTTGTAGTTGCAGTACCAGTACTACTAAACTCATCAATTCTAAAAGTAGATGCTAACCAACTATTTTGATCGTAATAAAAACCCCATTGTCTAGCGGCAGAACCCTTTACATCTAGGAAATATTCACCGCCGCTACCTACTTCTAACGATAATTTAGAAGTTGGAGAATTAGTCCCCAATCCTGTATTACCATTATTTTTAAAGAAAGCAGCACTTGTTACATTGGAAGCACTACCAGACCCGCCTCCATCTGCATATCTTATTGTAAGACCATCACCCTGTCCAACTAACCACCAGTCTCTTGATTGACCTGTATCACTAATACAAATTGCGGGGTTGGTATCATCTTCGATTACTAATGTTGCTTGTGAGTTACCATAGGATGTGGGGTTAGTCGAGTTGATTCCAATATTACCAGCAGAAGTTATACGAAGTTTTTCTGCTGAAGTATTATTTTCTGTTGTATGAATAGCAAAAAAGTTATCGGTTGCAGCACCTGAACTATGATTTCCTTCTTTTCCTGCACGAAGAATTATATTAGATGCAACGGTATTCTCAAGACCAAGTTTTATATCAACAGTTTCATTAGTTCCACCACCACTTGTATTCTTAAATGTTGCTAATGTTGCTTCACCATCAACACTTGTTGCTACTTCTAAAGTTGCTGTTGGATTATCAGTTCCGATACCAACCAGACCAGCAGCAGTTATACGAAGTCTTTCATTACTAGTAAGATTATTTGCTGAAGAAGTTCTGAATATAATTTGACCATCATCTTTATTAGTAGTATCACTTCCTGCTGTTAGTGCAATTTCTGCAACTGGTGTCCCATTCCAATATCCTTCAATTGCTAATAGATGACTATTCGCACCTGTTCTATTACAATCAGAAGTTATCTGTGCATAATGATTCTCTGTTGTTTTAAATGTTAGTCCACTCGCATTGTTATTAAGAATCTCTAAGTGGTCACTTGGATTATCAGTTCCGATGCCAACATTGCCATTATGCTTTATAATCATTCCAAGAGTTCCAGCACCAAATCCTGGATGCGATGAACCCGCTGCAGCATATTCAAATCTAAGTGGAGCATTTGCTCCATCACTATTATTAACACCTACTAACCACTGACCTGTATCTTTATTAATTAAAAGACCAGCATCAGCACCACTTGTTCTAGCAATTTCAATATAGTTACCAGCTCTAGTAGGTGCATAAGACGGTTGGACAGTATCACCAACTGTTAAAGTATTGTTTGGTGAATCTTCTAAAACACCGACACGATTATTTGCAGCGTCAACTACTAAAGTTGTCCCATCTACTCCAAGATCTGGTGTGACAATACCAGTTGTTCCGTTAATAGTTACAGCCATGTTATACTACCGTCCATACAGACCCGTTAGGGATTGTTACCGTTGCGCTATTATTTATTGTTATGGGTCCTGCCGACATAGCATTCTTTCCAGAAGTAATTGAATAACTAGTGCTTACAGTTGGATCATTCTCATAGAATACAGCATCTCCACCTGCACCTCCAGCACCACCTAAACTTCCCCAACTAGAACCATCGTAACCTTCATATCTAGCATAGTCATTATTAAATCGCAACATACCAGTGTTCGCTGAACCTGGTCTTTGAGCAGTTGTACCAGCCGGAATGTCAACATATCCAGTACCATTAATACTTAAACTACCTGCACTATCCCATGAAGGTCCAGGTGCTGCAATCTTTGCAGAAGTTACTGACCCATCAGAAACAGTACCAATGTCAAGAATATGACCGTATGAAATTATGAAACAACTAATTCCAGCAGCTGGAGCAACTGCAAATTCAATTTGGTTTCCATTGATTGTGTAACCAACATTACCAGATCTATCTGGTTCCTGAATAATACCACCAAGTGATACTAATAAATGTTCTGACGATATAGCATAAAAATCTTGATCTACACCATTTACGACTCGGTGTAGATCAAATCCAGTTAAAGTTCCATTAAAACTAGATTCAATATTTTTTAATACAATTACTTCACCAAATGATGGTGTCCTTCCGATATATGCCATCAGTTACCTCAAGTTTGTTCTAGAACACTGATGAGCACATCCACACTTGATGCAGTATCTGAAACTATTTTTATTGCATCTCCTGTCTGTAAAACAAATTTGTTTCCAGCATTAAATTCAAATGATGTTCCATTTGGGATTGGAATATTTTTTACTAGATAAACATCATCCCCGGTTGCTTTATCTACTCTCAAATCAACGTTTATTTGATTACCTGTGATGTTTGAGACGTTTAACCCAATTACGACCGCTACAGTACCGGAGGCGACCGTATAAACGGTAGCTTCAGACGTACCTATAGCCGTGTCTGTATAACTTTTAAATATATTTGCCATGTTATTATCCTAATGCGATTGCAAGAGCAAGGGCATCATTTACTGCAGCGGTTGTGGCCTGACCACCAATATCTACAATTGTATCAGATCCTGTTCCATCACCTTGTCTGACATATAGTTTTCCATCAGCAGTATTAATTGCTAATTCCCTTAGGGATAAGTTGCTTAAAGACGGCACTGCACTCGCAGTAGCACTAGACTTTAATTTGATTGTTGTTGCCATTTTAGCTCAACTCCGAATAAAGGTATATACCTACAAAAAAGAGGGATATATATCCCTCTTCTATTTATTGATTTTGATTCGCTTCTATTTCATCAATTTGTTCATCACTTAAATCTAATGCTTCCATTTCAGCATCATCAGGAATTATAAGTTCATTGACATTATTTTCTTGATTAATCATATCATCGATATTACTGATACCCATTTCATCCAATAAATCTTGTGGTGGGCCACCATAATTAGCAACTACTTCTTCAGTTGAAATTTCATCTGGGATAATATTAAGTTCAACATCATCAGTAAGTATATTTTCTTCAGACAAAGACTCCCCCTGAAGAGATTTTATGTCTTCTACATCTAGATTAATATCATCTCTAGCTGGATCACATAGTGATATTGATTTATTGTTTATATGGTGATGGGCATAAATTCTATTACCATCACTACATGGTGTAAATGAAATTGTATAATATCCAACAATTGGATCAAAAGCAGGTAGAGGAGTATCTGCTTCTACAGATTTCTTTACTATTTCTGATAAATCATCTGGGAGCAACCTAGATTTTAGTTGCTCCTCACATGCTTGTCTATTTTGTTCGTCTAGAAATAAATTCAATTCATCTTCTTGCGAATCTGTTAAAAAGAATGACATAGTAGTCTCCGTTAATTAAATATTGATTTGTGAACCAACAACAGAAATAGATCTTTCAATATGAGTCTTAGGATTAAGTCTCGTAACATCTACATTCATTATCTGTCCCTGGAATTCAGATAAGTCTCCCATCTTAGGCAACATAACCTTCCTTGCATCATCAGGTCTACTGACTGGAGTAATCTCTCCTCTGGTATTTAGTAGAGGAGTCTGGTTATATGTTCTCTTATCAATTCTAAAAGCAAAGTTATATCTGTCATAACCTGCACGGTTAGCACGAATAACATTGTTACCAGGTACAGTAAAGTCATTAGATATTCTAGTCGAAAGAACACCACTATTACCAACAGTCAAACCAGCTGCTAGTGAGTTACCAGAGAAGATAAGTGATGCATTAGGAGCATTATCTCCTGCTTTCTTGACTCTAGAAGAGATAATAGACCAAGTACCATCACCTGAAGTAGCAACTGCGGCATTTGATCTCAGTGTTAATGATGTATCAGATGCAATAGAACTAACTGTTCCAACCCAAGTAGGAGTTGAATCATTTCCTTCTTCACTATAAAGTTGATCACCAGGAAGAATATCATTAGTAAATGTTGTGCTAGAACCAGTAACAGTAGTACTACCAGTAGTAGCAGTTATATTACCAGATGGTTCAAAGGAATTGATGTTGAAACTTACACCACTATCTTGAGAAGGCCAACCAGTTGGTTTGTAATGTTGGACACGACTAATAATTAATCCTTCAGTAATTCTAGAACCAGTACCACCACTTGTGATTTCACCATTAGAGATATCAACAACACCATCCTGAAGACCAATATTCAATTTAGTAGTGGATGGTGACCACTGATATTGAGCAACATCATAAGCACCAACATAACCAAATTCTGAATTGGAAGTATTCAATCCTGCATACAAACTACCACAAGTTAAGTGACTATGATTAATTGGATAGAATGAAGTATTTTCATTACCACCACCCTCATATGAAGGTACAGTAGATGTATTACTCATCCAAGATTCAATACTTGAACTACTCTGAATCTGCATCATTAAATTACTAAAACTAGTTTTACTCGAATAACGTCCATTAAAACCAACCCATCTTGGAGTTGTTGGGTGTGCAGATAACCAAACACCATTGTTGTATTGTCTACCCCACTGAATTGCAGAGGCACCATTCAATCCTAAACCAAGTACTTTTGAACCAGTAGAAGATAATGCAAAGTTACCAATCCATCCAGCACGACCAGTAATTCCATTAGTAGTATTAATGTAGTTACTAATATTTGCGTACCACATACGATACTGACCAAATTTCATTTTAAGTCCAGTATCACTATAGATAAATTTATCCATAACAGGACCATTAGTAACAAAATTACCGGTTCTATGACTTACAAAAATATCTCCAACACTCAACCACTGTTGTTTATGAGTATGACCAGAATATAAAATATGATTAGATGAAGTAGATAATGTAATTATAGAATATCCTTGTGCATCAACTGCGGCAACAGAAGAAACTTGACCACTATAATTTACTACTGTTGGCGAAGCTTGATTATCAGTATCTGATACATCGTCTTCATATGAATATCTGATCGTATCACCTGGTTGAATTCTTCCTGCCCTATTTGGAAGTATCATCGTAGTGTTACTAGATCCCAATGCAGCATTGTTTGAACGATAACTAGAACCACCTTGAGAAGGATATGTCCAACCACCATAGTTAACAAACAAGAATCCATAATGTCTCATGTCTGTACTTCCAGTATATTGTTCGGGAAGTGGATCAGCAAGATAAAGATCAATTCCACCAATACTACCATGATCACCAATGTCTATAATTCTAGACTTGAATATCTTACATGCACTAGAGTTACTCTTGGAGTCAGATAAATTCCAACCAAGTTGTAGTTCATTTCCATTTCCACCAGGCGTTGTATTTGCGTCATTTAGAAGTGCTTTATCTAGTGAAAGAACAACATTATCTTCAGATGCACCATAGTAGTACATTAGAATAGAACCACCAGTAAATGTATTAGTAGTAGTACTATTGAACGTTAATGTAGTCTTACCATTAGAAGCATTGTATGACTTCTTAGTAACTCTTCTCTGCCAATATCCACTTTGACCAGGATAGTAAACTACTCTGTCAGTACCATTTGCAGGTCTTGAACCAGTGATAGTTGTACTTGCCACGGTGGTGGTGTTTGGAATCCCAGCAATACTGACTAAGTAAGTACCAGTACCACCTTTACCAGACAATGAAACTCCAGTTGGTTCAGAATAACCAGCATATCCAGAAATGTAAGCATTTGCAGGAATACCAGTACCACTAATAGATTGACCTAAGAACAATCCACCATCAGAAACAGAAGTAACATTTAAAATACCAGTATTTGATAATGATGCAGTGTATGTACCATCAGTCTGGATGTACATAGTATCACCAGACCCAATAACAACCTCGGAACTACCAGAATTTACGGTAGCAGCATCCAAAGTATACCATCTATAACCATAGAATCTAATTCCATTGGATGTCATATAATAACCAGCACCAGATAGTCTATTGGTTCCACCAGGAGACCAGTACATCTTACAAGTTGCAAGTGAACTTACAGAATTGTAGAGGGCACCAGTATCTCTAGCATTATTAAAGAGATGGAATCTATACCAGTAGTTGAAATACTTTGTAGTACCACTAGTAAATTTACCACTAAGTCTGAGGTCACCAGCGCGGTTAGTTGATACGTTAGAACCAGCAACTCCTAGAGGAGAACCAATCTTGAAACTAGATGTATTAAATGGTGAATTGCTGAAATTAACACTCAGATCTCTATAAGGTAGATGTACTACTTGACCAATAGAAAGTTTTTCTTTAGCAGCAGTTTGATCATCATCAGATTTGATGTTGATTTTAGCAACAGTAGTATTATACTTTCCATCTGGGGCAATATATCCATGAGTTACAGTACTATTTGTAATTGGATTTGCACTTGTACCAGCAATTCTCTTAAGTCCAGTACATGAAACATCTACTGGGTCAGCAAGTTTAAGTGAAGTTGGAGTAAACCCACCAACAGTAACATCTTGTGACAAACTCTCTAGTGGATCTAGACCTTCCCAATCACGAATATATGATGGGAAGTATTGTTCCATATCTCTTTGTAGAGTGATGGTATATCCAGTGTTTGAAGTAGGATCTCCAACCTTAGCAAAATCACATAGTTCAAGATCACCAATCAATATCTTACCTTTTTCAGGCCAGTAATCTAGAACATTATCGTTATCAAAGATATCGAATCTTGTATTGGATGGATAAGTTGGGGTGTATTCAACGTCCTCAAGCATGATAACAATATTTGCACGGATGTCAGCAGTATTGTTCTCATTAGCATACTTATATACACCAACATAAGGTTTGTTTGGATATGACTGATCATCTTCAGCAATCTTGTAATAAGTACTTCCAAAGAGAATATAACTTCCTGGTTTAAACAGTGTCTTCGCTTTCTTGAGTGCGGTTACCAAGTTAGCAGTACTTGGGTTATTAATACTATTAAGAACAAAACAGTTTGTTGGTAAGATACCTATTACTTCACCAGGTTCAAACATCTCAATATTATCAGTTAGGTTTCTAACTGCTGTCAATGTGATACCAGATGTAACAACTGAAGAGGAAGGTGATGATGTGCTTCTAATTGTAAATTGGTCAGATTCTAAATGACCAGAACCATATGAAATAAAGTCAAGTGTGGTAATGTTTCCAGAACCGTTTGTTGTTAAATATGCTTGACCAGGTGTTGATCCTGGTCTTTCTGAGTGTAGATAAACTATAGAACTTCTAGTCAGATTTGTTGTAACTGATCCAGTCTTTTCAACTTTAATCTCAGAATGAATTTCATACTGAGTACCACTTTCAATTAGATTGAGATTTGAGTGACCTTGATAATTAACTTTTGCATATCTAGAAGTTGTTGTTGCTGTATACTTGTATCTGTTTGTAGTCAGGTAACTTGTTAGGAATAGTAAATTTGAACCTTCAGCAACACTGAGAGGAATTGAACCACTAAATCTGACTTTTGCGAGTCTATAAGCACCACCACTTGTTGCAGAACCAGCAGCATTATATGCGGTGTTTGGTAATGTAACATTAGTTACAGTTGCGTATGATGTGCTTATATTTGTGGTCTTAACAATCTTAGATGCAAATGCACCAACGAAGATGTTCTTAACAAATTCAGCATCGTTAACTGGATAAAGGAATGTTAATTCTTTAGATAATATAGAACCACCAACAGAACTTCCATTAGAAACAGTAGAACCACTATTGTTCCATCTTAGTCTGAATGCAGATGCATCACCAGATGTATAATTTGTGTTTAGATCATTATATCTAACTGGTTTTGGTGTTAAGAATCTTTCGTTAATCTCAGTTCTTGTTAAAAGTCCTCCAGCTGGAATAGTAACTGCAGGGAAGATTTGATTTCCATCAGAACCATTTACCTGTGCAAATGTGACTGATTCACCTTGATTAAATCTTCTTATTGCCTGATAACTAGAAATCGGGAACGTTCTTGAATCAGCATCAGATAGTTCTCCATAAGGAGTCTTAGATGGTTCCAAGAATAGAGTTTGGTCTGAGTTGAAACCAGAGACTCTTTGGAAGTCCTCGTCATCTCTAGCAACACCAAGTCTTCTTGCATTTAGTCCACCCAATGCCTGTAGTGAGTTATCATCTTCCATCTGTAGTAGTTCTACAGAGTGTCCATATGTGAACGAACCACCAGCACGTGAATTACCAGTATACATCAATCCAGTCCAATCTAGAGATAAATTACCTCTAATTCTGAGACCAGTCAGTGAAAGATTTGAACCTCTAGCGCGAATTAGTCCACCAGCATATCCACCACCAAACGTGTTTGCTTGAGTAGTAGATGGAGACATACCACCAATTGTACAATTAGCAAGAGAGAATGGTACGTTAGAACCAGGAATAGCATTAACGTTAACAATTGGTGAACAGAAGTTACCAGTACATGGTAGAGCAGCTGCTTTAAATCTCTTTCTTAAAGTTCTATGGTTATTAGGCCATGATAGATAGATATTCTTACCAATAGCATTATCTCTGGTAGTACCAGAGTCTAGGTAAGGACAAACAGGAGCAAGAAGGTTAGATTTAGCAACTGCAATAAACTGTTCATCATTAGAGAATCTTGTAGTAGAAGTATTAACTGTAGCACCATTCACATCAATGAAACCTCTACCGTCTTCAATAGTTGCGGTAAATGTTCCATTATATGCTGTTATAGTACCAGAAACATTAAAACTAGTAATTACACCATTAGTTCTATTAATAGAAATAACTGCACCAACACCAGTTGCACTACCGGTCGGAATTAGAGTTACTGTAGCACGACCGTTATAGTCACTACCACCACTACTTAATGCACTATCCAATGCAGTTTTAATTAAAGCTGTAGAAGAAGCACTTGAGAATGTAACTTGATTACTAGTAAATGCAGCACCAGTACCGACACCACCGGAAGCACCTAGAGAGAACGGTGTAAATCCACCAAATCTACCCATAATACCAGAGTTAATACCTCTATTATCAATATATGCTTCAGAAGATGATTGTGGATTTTCAACATTAGTTTCATTATCTCCGGAACTGTATAGTTCACCTGGATTTACTTGCAGTAGAACAAATCTATTCGATGTATTACCAGTAATTCTCTTGAATCCATTAAACTTATATGGAAGTGTAACACCACCATCCTCATTTGTATCATTTCTCATCTGCAGTAGTACAGCAATATAAGAATTGAAATCCCTAAATGGATATGGTTTAATTGAACTATCAATATCAGTACTTGGATTTAAATCAATAACGAGGTTGATTGTTCCTCTATCATAACCATTGATAATACCGAAGACTTCTGGGGTATCAAACTTATCAATTACATTACCAAAATCATCCGATTGAGTAAACGAAACTTTAGTATTTGCAGTAATTATTGCAGTCGTGGGATCACTAAGTGCAATTTCAGTAGAACTGTTAACAGTAATTGTTGTACCAGATGCAATACCAGTACCAAAGATAACATCACCACTTTGCAGAGATGTTGTATCATTTAATGTTAATACACTTACACCAGAAGCAGCTTGTGAAGGAACTGTCTTAATAATAGCACCTTGATAACCACCAGCCCACGCAAAGTTCTTTGGAAGAAGTTCTCTTCTTCTTGCAATACACCAGTTATATGCAAGAGTCGTAAATTCATCACCATCTCTGTTGACAAATACCATATTTGCATTGTTACTATTAACATATGTACTTAAATCTAAGTCTTCAGTAGTGTTCGTAAAGCTGGATGAGTTACCGCCATTTTCGTTACTAGCGGTTGATCTATAAACAGAAACTAGAATTATAATTTTTTCGGAATTAGCACCAGTTGCCCACTCAGTAGGATCTTCCTCAACAGTTCTATTAACATATCTAACGTTAAGAACCTTTGTTGATGGAGTAGCGTTTGATACATCATTACTAGTATTCTGTAACCAGAACATTGTTGTACCAGGAATAATATAATTTCTCGCCCAGATAAATCTCTTATAGTCAGGCACTGATCCACTGGTTCCAGTGAACTGAGCTGCATCAAGAGTTATAGTCATATAACGGGCATTTTGTGTTAGATCCAACGTAGTTCCAGGGAAATTAGTTCCACCTGGATTAAACGAACAATCATCACCACTACCAGTCAATGAAGCAGCTGTATCAAGTTTTGCAAGTAAGAAGTCATCACTGTGAATATATGGATCTAATTTTACTTTACCTGTAGCAGTAGCACTCTGTTTTCCTTGGAATAGAAGACCACCAGGAAGTGCTTTTTCAGATGCAGGGAATCCATCACTAGTCTTAATATACCATGCTTTTCTTATTAGTTTTCTAGCATTAGAAGTTTTTGTATCAGTAGAATAAGTTTCATCTAAAATTTCATTCTTTGTAATAGCATCATTAAGACCCAAGAAGTGAAGATTATTCAGACTAAATCCACCAGTTGACGTTAAACCACCACTAACAGTAGAATTGAAAGCGTCACTATTTCTACCGTACTGATCCCTAAAGGATGGGGCACGATACAAGTAAATACTATCTCCTCTCTTAATAGTAGATTCTAAGTATCCACCCATTCTACCAGCAGAAGTACCAGTCTGTTCCTTACCAGCATAGACATTACTCTTAGTTAACCCAGTACCATTAATAGTAAGTTGACATGGGAATGAAGAACCATCTAGTTTATAATAACCAGGTTTGAGTAGAAGTTCTACATTATCTTGTACACCAAAACCAGATATTTCACACCACTTTTGCGCTTGTGCAAAAGTTGATAATGGAGTGAACTTCTTAACAGCTTGTCTGTTCTGTAAGTTAACACCAAGTGCTTTAGCACTGAATGGATTTGGTAGAGAATTATCAACGAAACTCTCATCAATATCACCAGTATAAGCATCAACTTTTTCTGGGACTGTATATAGAGTTGCAGATTCTAGATCAACGTCTTCTGAGATTGATTCGACTGATGGAATAAATGGTTCTTCTTTTGCCCATCTATCATAGAAGGAAACTGTAGTTGTACAACCAGCAAAGAATACGTTTTTACTTGGTACACCAGCAAGACCATTATTATAAGATGTTGTATATGTATGACCAGTATCATTGGCGGAAGCATTAGGTACTTTTCTTACAAGAACAAGGTTTCCGACTGAAGATGATTTATAATAAACGTAAGTAGAGTATCTATATGTTCCTCCAACTGGATTTTCACGTAATGTTACTGCACCACGATCTGGGAAGTTTGACCAATCTCCAGTTGAAATAGAAATTGTTTGTGGTGATGCTGGTGTTGGATTACCAATACTATTAACATCTACGTTTGATGTAATATTTGATCTTAAATACTTAATATCCTTTTCACTAGCAGATACACCATCATCAATTGGGTTTGACCAATGTTTGATAATACTGGTGTAACCACTTGTACCTAAAATATCTTCTAGATATTCTTGTCTAACCTTATAGTTTTGAGTTGGATTTAATGAAATTATATTAGTGGTGTAATCAATACCTGTATAGTAAAGTGACACTAATATTTCAGGGTTTAAATAAGTATCTGTACTTCCAACTGTCCTAAAGTCATTAGATTCAACATACTTAAGTCTCATAGCAACATCAACGATACCAAATGATGGGATACCAGCTGATTCTTTGACTTTAACAGTTGTTGATGTTGGAGTCAGAGCGACAGATTGAGATAAAGAATTATCCATCAAGGTTCTACTTAATGGTTGAATATAAATTCTGTTGTTATCTAGTGTAACATTAGATGCAGAAATAAGTTGTCTCTTGATTCTCCAAGCATCCAGGAACTTAGGAGAAACGTAGAGTCTATCATTAGTATCCGTTGAGATGTAACCAGTTTTTTCTGGTCTTGCACCTTTAACGAAACCAAATGCTTCCTGGTTTGCTTCTGGGAATTTCTCACCATTAGCAATTCTAGTACTTGCAATGTAGAGTCTCTCATTAACAATGAGGTTCTGGATAGTTGCTCTATCGGTAACACTAAGTTTCGCAGTATTGAAGAAATTAGATAGTGCTTTGAGTGCAGATTGACCAGCACTGTTTTTAGCGGTTGTTGCAGTAACGTTAACAACTGCGTTAGAGATTCTATTTTCTAGGTTGGTAATGTCAACATAGTTAGACTCGGATGACTTACGAACCTTAGGAACGTTCAATGTAATGGTTGAAGTACCACCTGCTTGAACAACCTGTGAACCAATATAGAAATCACCGTTAGAGTTTGTACCGGAAGATGCAACGAAACCACCAGCGTTCTCATAACCCTGTGCAATGAACTGTTCATAAGCCTTAAGAACTCTAGTCTGTAGGTTGGGGAAACCAGTTGAATAGTTACCAGAACCAAGACCGACATATTCCCAAGTATGTGAAGAAGCACGTAAGATAGATGGTCTGAAGAGAGGAACAGTTGGTGATGCGTTAGTAATTGATAAAGTATCTGTTTCGGATGGTGCTGTGTAAATCTTATCTTTTTCTACGACAACAATTCTTCTCTCATTTGATTCACCATTAATACCGAATGTATTTTGACTAACTGTAGAAGAAATAGTTGTTAATAAACCATTAGAGCCACGACGGAAAGAACCAGTACCGTAAATACTTACATCAGAAGTTGTATGGTCACTATAACCACTTCTAGCATCCCAAGAAACAACAGGAGCAATAACAGGTATAGTAGTAGAAGAAGATGTAGACCCTGCATATCTCAAGTCTAATGACTGTACAAGTCTATGACATGCTTCAGCAGTCACAGAAGTCATTGATGGAACTTCTTTGAATGGAGTAGTAGCAGTTCCAGAATAGAAGAAAGATGCGTTAGGAACAGATAGATCCTTGACTCTCTTACCACTACCAATAGCTTCAACTAGAACACGAGAATCTGACTGTGGTGGGTTCCAGATCTTTCTGATATCATAAGTTGGACCTTCCTCATTGACAGATGGATATAGGTAGTTAATATTGGAAGATACTCTAGTATTCTTATCGAATAGATTGAGACCTTCAACAACATTGATAGTAAATGATGTTGAATTATTTTCTAGAGGTCTTCTGGTAATTGTTTCCGAATTATTATCAGTACCATACATGAATGTATTAACGTCAGATCTAATAATTGTTAGATAGTAGACGCCATCTCTTACGTTATATTCCCATGCAGTTACTTCCTCGACATCGTATACCTGGAATCTGAAATCTGTATAAGGCATTCCAGTACCATCATTATCTAATCTAGTACCCTTGATGATAAATCTCTTTTCAGGTGGTTTTGGAATAGTTTGAGATGCTTTAGGAATTGTATACTCAACTCTCCACAATAGATCGGATGGAGATGCAGCGCGACTATCAAGATACTTAGAAGTTGTTAGAGTTGATGGGAATCCATCGAAGTACTGCAGTACAGTGATTTCACTAGTACCAGTAATAATTGAGATAGATCCATCTGGGTTTGTTTTTTCAGTAGTCGTAAAGACTGCTTCAGTTGTTGTTGCAAATATAAAGTTTGTTAGAAAAGCATCAGTTGCAGAATCAGCAGCATCTACTTTTATATAAATTTTATTGACCGTAGCATCCCAGAAATAACCTTGCCTTTCTGCATTTTCACCTGCTGTTTCTGATGTAGTTTCACCATTTATAGCAAGTCTTGCTGTATATTTTGTTGTACCACCATCTTCTGTCTCAACAACAGTTTGAATTTTAGCTTCCGAAGCAGCAGAAACACCAGTAGTGTTATAATAATCTCTGAAAAGATTATAATTATTATTGCTACCAAAGTTTAAGAATCTCTTAGTTACTGTTGAGTTAGTCGTATGATCATATGCGTCAACAATAAGTTCTGGAATATCACCTTCGCTACTTAGACCACCAATATCAAGATATATTCTGAATTTGTTTTGATTAGATGTAAATGTTGCTACAGCACCGGCATTGAAATTTTTGTCTGGCTGATCATTCTTTTGCCAAGTTGTATTATAGTCAATTGCGTAAAATTCTGCAGTAGATACTGTAGAAGAGATACCTCTAGGTGGAATGATAGCAGTGATTTTACCTTGTGCTGCAGGAGCAAATGACTGAGCCTGAGATCCTTTTGCACGAAGCGAAATTTGACCAAAGTTAGAGTTAGAGTTAGTGATTGACATATCACCACCACTCTCTGACAAGAACTGGTCTGCATAACCAACAGCAAAGACCGAAACTACCTGAATGAAAGCACCGTCTGTTGCTTTAATGTGGAAGTGTCTCCAAGATGGACGATATTGTGCATCCGGATCTGCATAAATTGGTGGATTTGTAGTACCAGTTGGATCATTGTATGTAGTGTTATTTGGATCACCTTCTGGGTCTTTTGGTTGCCAGAATGCGTTATTATCTCTTTGTAGTGAAATGCCCGTAAACTGTGCAACAACCATGGATTTAAAGCTCTTCTCAGAGACTTTACTACCATCAGTATGCATACCGCAAAGTCCGAAAACAGAACGTAGCGAGCAGTTAAAGATATAAGGAGAACAACCATTAACAGTGTCAATAGTTGTACTTAGAGTTCTATCGCCAACAATTTCAAATTCTTCTCTTCTTGCTTTTCTTGTATTACCACCATCAAGGGTTGTATCCCAGTGGTCAATCTTTTTGTAATATGTTTCAAGTTCACCATCAGCAGTTCTTTGGTCTGCATATGTGAATGAAACAACTCTATGGTGAGAATATGCAGCGTCCGCAGCAGTTGCGAATGTTGGAATACCAGATGAATATGTAACACCATTTGCAGGAGCTGTTTTTGCATCCTTAAAGGTCATCTGCCAGAAGTAGCAACCACCAGTTACCTTAAATATTGCAGTTCTCTCATATACACCAGGAGTCTTCTCAACCAGGGTGGTATAAGTATCTGGGTTATTGAGGATGATTGCAAAAACACCATCAGCAGATACTGAAGAAGGTCCACTAACAGCACCACCAAGTGCTGCAAGACCAGTATCAATACTAGAACAATCTCCACCACCTGCTGTATAGTCTACACCAGAAGTATATGTTGGTTGTGCAACTGTACTACCAGAAACTGAAGTATGTGTATATCCAGAACCAAATGTATGAGCAGCTTTAATAGCAACTGTCATTGCATAGTCAATTGCCCATAATGTAGCAGCTTTTTCGTTAGTTCCAGTTACATGTTGTAAAGCAACACCGTTTGTATATCTCTCACCAGCAATAAACGTATTTTCGTTACCACCTTCACGAAGGTCAGCAATCCATGCGTCAACAACTAGACCGATGTCTCTTTGACACGTAGAGTTAATTTTAAGTACAGTGGGAAACTGTGCATCAGCAGCAAGGAAAGCCTGTTCTACAATATATCCGCGCGCCTTCTCGATCATATTTGCAGCATCAAGCGTAACCGAGTTTGATTGATATGCTGCACCAACCTGATCACCAGTATCTGCGCCCAGAGTCGATGATGGGTTAGGAACGAATTTTGGTCTAATAACAGTTTTTCTTAAATCATAACCAATAACTGAAGTACCGCGAGGAACGACAATACCACCATTCTTAGGGTTGAACTTATAAAGTTCATTTTCAAATGTACTGAAAGTTAGGTTTGAAGTACCAATAACACCTGGTCTGTTGTCAACTGTGTAATCACCAGGCATAACCATAATGGTATATGCTTCAAATCTGTCATTTTCGTGATCACCACCAGCGCCGGGGTTACTACTTCCTGTATCAGCTACATAACTTCTTCTAGCGGCTTCAAGAAGTGCTCTCTCAATAGTTTTGAAAGGAGTGTTTACATTACCACCAGTATTACTAATCGAGTCAGTTGAATTTAAGTCAGACTGATTGACATACAACATGATATTTGTTGCATTATCAAAGTCTGGGTTAGTACCACCAACAATACTACCGGCTGTATCAGTTGCATCTCTATATGTCTTTAGTTTACCATCTGCACCAATGGTAAATCTCTTAATTCCTGCAGTTGCAAACGAAATTTCATTTGCGCCTGACTGATACATACCAGTGTCAGTATCCCCATTAAAGCTGACAGCAGGTAAATTACCTGTCATCTGAGGTTCGTTTTGGGCATTAAATTTAATCTCAACACCAGGTGCAATTCCACCTGAGGTTACTCTTGTTAGAGCCATGTGTATTATCTCCGAGCGCTTGGATATCCTGAATTTATTTATACAACAAAAACCCTTTATTTATCAGAATTTTTCCGTTATAAAACAAGATATTTACGGAGACAAAATATAGGACGAGAGGGACTTGAACCCTCACGGCACGAATGCCAACAGATTTTAAGTCTGGTGTGTCTACCAATTCCACCACCGTCCCAAAAAGGGCCTAAGATCAATTTTGGCCCGGGATTTTTTTGCCGACTTTTTGGTAAACAAAGTCGGGATTTCACTGAGGTTTGAACCTCTTATCTATACATTATACTCAATGTTCCGTGCGATGTCAATAAGTATACTCTATCATATCATCAGACAAAGATTCATTGATGAAGGTACACATTTGAACAAATTCATTAGCGGTATTGTTCTCAACGTCTACCGACTCTCCATCATGACCTATCAAAGTGACAACTCTTGTTAACATATTAACTTTAACTGAATGTAAAGTTGATTCGGGTCTTACGTCCATTAAGATTCTCCTATCCTAATACCAGTATACTATAAAAAATACCAATTGTCAAGCGTTGATGGTGAGTGGATGCATATTCATTCCTACCGCCATTGACTGTTTAAAGCTAATACCTTGAGAAGTGTCTGACATTATACCAGTTGTTTGTAAGAATTTTGCACCAACAATAGATTCCCATGATACAGCAGCTTTTGTATAAGATGACACTCCTAAAGTATTCTTTTGATCAGCAGATAATTTATTTTCACTCCATATTCCAGTACCAATCTCATTAAAGGTACCACCATACCAATCTTGTTCACTTCCTAATTGAGTTTTATTTGATAATCCAACACCGATTTCAAAATTACTCCCAATTCTATTCGAGATATTGTTACCTACAACTTGAGTAAAATTATTAAGTCCTACATGTTTGTTGTAGAATGTAGTAATAACATTGAATGATCCCATACAGAAATTGTTTATTTCATTAACCCAATTAGTTGCAACTGGAGAGAACAATTCATATTGACCAGATGCAGATAGTCCAAGTTTAGAAGCAGTTAGTGCTAATCCATTTGTAGCTTCTATCCTGGAGTCATTTTTGAATATTGATTTATGTTCTCCATAATAAGTTATTGCACTTTCCTTATTTACAGACATATTATAGTGACCTAAAACTTCTAAGTGGTAGTCTTTACCAACTTTTAAGTGATAGTTACCATCAACCATCATGTTTACATTTCCATGTACAATGATGTCATTATCTTTAACTACAACTTCTGTTTTTCTCTGTGCATTAGTAATTCTGACATCACCGTTATCTGAGATGTGAATACCAGATTTACTAGGACCATGTTCAATAACAAGCCTTGTATTATATGGGGTATCATCCATCAATACCATTGTGCCAGTTTCAGAGAACTGTCCTATAATTCGTGTGTACTGTGGATTTAATTTACCTTTGACACCAGTGATTGATGCACCAACACCCTTACCACTACCAATACCACAATCTAAAGCAAAACCTATTGCACAAGAATCAAAAGATATAGCGTATGGATCTTCAGTGTCTTTATAACAACCAATCTTCAGAAGTTGGAAGATAAACTCTAGAACACTAGTTACATTGATCTGAGATAAGTCAGATAGATTTTCTATATCAATACCACTGATACCAGATGCAATATCATTAACGGTATCAATTACTTGTTCAACTAGATCTGTGATGTTAAAAATAGTCTCAAAAATTGCATCGAATACACACTCAACCGAGTCAATGATATCCATTGCAGTATTAAGCAATGTATTGATAGCATCTTCGATAATACCAAACAGACTATCGATAAGAGCTGTATCAAATGTACATGCAATCTGTCTTATGATAAACATGATTGCTTCAGTAATAGTCTTGGTTACACCAGGACCAGGTGAAGGAATGGAATATCCAAGTGTATTCATGATCTGAGTTACTTGACCCATTAACCATGATTTAATCTGATTAACAAGCCAGTACAAAGAATTCTTGATCATGTCAAGATTATCATCAACAATTGATTTGATATCAACTATAGTATCGGTAAACGTTCCTAGAATCTCACCTTTCTTTTTATTTCCATCTTCGTCCTTGTCAACTCCCAGGTATTCACTCTTTGTTATTAATCTAACTTTAGTGCCAGGTTCATGAACTACTGCTTTGGTTCCGTCTCCACCTCTAACAACTGATACAAATTTTCCTTCTTCTTTATTAGTATAGGTTACCTTCTCACTACCTACTTGTAACCATCCATTCCATGGAAAGTCTTGTGTGTCTTTTACAAATAAAGTTTGATCTTCTGTATCAGTATCGACAGTAATTTCTGTTTCTGCATTATCAACTTTTCTTGCTTGTGCTATAGCTGTAGCTACAGCCGTTACAGCATACGAAAGATTATTATTTAATGTTTTACCACCCGCATTTTTTCCATCTCCAATGGGAACATTCGTGAGTTTACCAGAAGGATTAGAAACAGAATGTTCTGCTACCGCAGCAGCTTCTGATGTAGATGATCTTTCTTCAGGAGGAGTTGCTGCTTCGTTGACTCCACTCTCTGATGTATTCTGTTGTCTAATTACATTGTCAACCCCCCTGAAATAGTCTTTTGCTTCTTGACTATTTTTATCAAAAACTGGTTTGATCTTACTGAGTAGTGTACCTAATACAATAGGTTGTTGACAGTCTGGATAGTCAAGAAAAAATCCTATGACAAAACTTCCTGCTTTTAATTGAGCGCCAGCAGATCCTGCCCCATGAACACCCGGAGATGTTGTAGGTCCAGATACAATAGCCCAGGGTAAATTAGATGGTTTTTCGTCTGGTCTATGATATCCAAGAATGTTTACTTTAACTCTACCGAGTTTTGCATCCTTGTCATCAGCATTTTTTACTGTACCCAACCACCATTTAAAGTCATCGTTTCCTATGAAACTGGTAGAAGGTTGTGAAGGATTATATGTTGACATCAGTCTTCATAGATACGACATTCGTCTGCGTCTGGTTCCATTTCACAAAAAAGTTCTAGTGGAGAAGGATCATGATGATCTCCTGCCTCAATTTCTTTACGATGATTATGAGCATAGACTTCCAACTCGTGAAGTTCTCCTTCAATGTGACGACGTTGGTTTGGTGAAGTCAGTGGATTGTCAAGGATTTTTTTATCCTTCTCAATATGTTGTTCTATATTTTCCATGATTGTTTAGTTAGTACCGTCTAAGTTTGTTCGATTCTCAAATCGTTTTGTGTCAGGCATTGGTTTTCCTCCATAGGAATCCCTAGATAATGTAATGTAAGTACGAAGTTCACTTCTATTTAGAATACTATGTTTAATAGATGTAACTAGATACCTACCACTAGCTCTCTTGTCTGGTTTGACATTAGTTGATGATGATTCAGAAGGTGATGGAAGATCTATGTTGATAACATTACCAGCTCTATTTTCTAAATCACCAGGAACAGTTATGTCGATAGTATTATACTGCATAAAATAGTATCTGTAAAATGCTTTCTCAAAGTTTTTGTTCATATCATCAATATTATCTTTCTCACTATCACTTTGATTATTATCCCAATCACCAAACGTACTGATTGTAGATGGTCTATAGATATATCTACTACCCCTATCTAACATTTGAACTTGACCATTACTTAAGTATGGTTTAGTTTTCTCTAGATGAGAACTCTTGTCCCAAAATTCATCAGCATTAGTTTTAAATACTCGATAGGTTGCTCTATTTACATCCAAATAAATTGCTTGGTGACAAAAAGCACCTGCTCTCAGGTCATCATAAACATCAAACACTTTAGGAAAACTAAAATTCATAACCCTGTATCTATCAGCTGCTGATGTTGATGTTACATCAGCGTTTGCTTGAGAATACTTATATCTAATATCAGGAGCAGGATAAGATGGTTGATCTATTAATTGATCAATAGATTTAAATCTATAACCTTCAAATGTTTCATAGAAAAGGAACCCAATAGAATCTTTTTTATAATCAGGAATAGATCTAATTGATAACCAATTAAATAAATCAAAGACTCTCCAGTTAGGAACATACATGTCAAATGGAAACACTGAATTATCTTTTTCAAATGGTTTTGTAGAGAAACCACTTCTTCTCAATACATCTTCGATAACTGTCTCAGAATTCTTTCCATCTATCCTTTCACATATTCTAAAGTTTTCGTTTCTTAGTCCCTCAATAGAAACGGCATGAATAATATATGTCTGATCTTTCTCAATAATTGTACGTGCATCTACTTTATAGATGTAATAATTTAAATCATATAATTTATTATTACTTGCAATTTTTATCTGAATTCTTTCTTGACCAACAATTGGCATACTACTGATCAAATTCTGTCCAATATCTTGAATCAGTAGTTCTGCCTGAAGAGCAGAAGATACAACACTTTCATATAAATTAATCTCCAATACAAGTTTTTTTATATCAATAGCTTCGCTATTATATACGTTGTATAGAGTTACTTCCTTTAAAGAAAAGTCTCCAGAAAATTGATTTGCCATTATAACCTACTAAGGACTTGATTAACCTGCTTCCTATCTTTATTTAGAGTGAAACCGGTAGTATGTACTCCTAAGTTTTCTTCTTTAACATTGTTTATTATGATTGGTTGTTCTGTAATTTGATTAGTTTTTATCTTTTCATTAATTACAAACTCAGTACTCATAGATGGCATCATTGAACCAGGTGGTGATTTCTTTGATAGTGCAGCAGCTGTTGTGGGTTTAATCGATCTATCAACAGGGTTATAAGATAAATCTGGTGGACTTATTTTTCTATTTGGTATCGGATTTAATCCACCAACTTGTCCACCAAGTGGCATATTAGAATACTTATTAAACTTTGAAATACGATCGTCTAAACCATTAAGTCCACCATTTATATTACGAGTGACAGTACGCATACCAGGCATACCCTTTCTAGCAGCGTTTCTGTCTACTCTATCTTTCCAATAAGCAAGAGCAACTTTTGCTGCGTTTTGAGGCTCAGCAAGTTTTTCTGGATTCTCTACTGCATCTGCTACGCCAATCATAGGACCGTATTTTCTATAGTTTGCGCGCCCTGTAATCTGGATGTAGCCTCTACCTTTAAATCTTTTTCCATCGCCTGGTTGAGTATTGCCGAGATCACTTCTACCCTCATAAGCTGCCCCACTAGCAATCTCTTCCATATAAAGTCCATCAGCAGATTCATGACCAACTTGTGCCATAAACATGATACGTTCATTTTTGTCTGTAATACCACCCTTATCCATAGTCTCTATCATGAGATTCATATAATCAGTATTGGTTAGAGAGATATTAGACGAAGATCCATCATTGATTTGTGTATCTTGACCTTCATTACTAACGGAATCTTTCTTATCCGTATCTGTAGATCCACCACCAAACCAACCATCATATAACAGTCCACCAAGATCTCCACCAACCCAACCACCAAGAAAAGCACCAAATGGTCCGCCAATAGCAGCACCAATAGCACCAATCAATGCAGTACCTATTGCTTTAAAAGCAGACCTAGCAGGAGGTTGTTTGAATACAAATACATCCAAGAAGAATTGTAGGATAGCACCAATAAAAGGAATCCTACTAATCATTTTGGTAAATCCTCTACCAACTGCACCAAGAAGTTTAAATAAACTCTTACCACCAACTTTGATAATAAATCTCCTCAATGGTTTGAAGAGTTTACTCATAAAAACTTTACCTAGAGTCTTGTTCAAAGATTTCTGAACAAAATTCTGGATCATCCTAATTGGTTTTCGTAAAATTTTATTTACAAACTTACCAAATTTTTTGAAAATTTTAAATACTTTTTTTAGATCTTTAACTAACTTGAATGGATTTTTTAACCACCTAAGTACAAAGAAACTTCCTATTAATTTAAGAGCTCCACTAAATCTTTCTCCAATACTTCTATCAGGTCCAAGAAGTTGTGACAATCCTGTTAAAGTATTATCAATAAATCCTTCAACAAAAGAGTTGATAAATTTAAATGCATGACCCATAAAGGTAACAATACCTTTTACAGCTTCTTTATTTTTTGGATCTGATATCCAATTTAAAGCTGCAAACGCTATAATGTCACCAAAGAGTCCAAAGATATCTCCAAAGACATTTGTTACCTTACCTTTAATTTTTCTACCGACGCCAAAGATATCTCTACCAGGAGTTTTTCTTTCTTTCTTCTTCTCCTTTTTCTTTTTACCTTTTAACTTATCAGTTTTTTTAGACGCTTTCTTTTGTTTACTTTTTAAATTAATTATTCTTTTAAGAGATTCTAATAATTTTTTAAGAGCATCTTTAAAGCTTTCTTTTGACTCTTCAGCTTCTTGAGGTGGTGCATCATCAACATTGACTCTTACATTCTCGGTAGAAGGATTTTCATTAGAGAACACTTCTGTGAAAGGAACAATAGCACCTTTTCCTCCTCCTGCAGCTGCACCATTTAATGCATCTAGATCACGTTCCTGTTGAGCAAATCCTCCAACATCAGATTCCGCTTTTTGTCTAACATTTTGTGCTGCTTTAACACCAGAGACAACACCGCTTTTGAAAGCCTCTGTGTTAATTTTAGAACCCATCTTCCCTTTTTTAAAGAGGGCTTTTCTCTCAGATGGTGAAAGATATTCACCTGTTTCTGGATTTATACCGTGAGCAGTTACGTTAATATCTGACATTTACTTATATCGCAAGACTATAAATTGCCCACAACCCAGATGTAGGAAGTGTACCCCCAACAGCTGTTTCCGATGCCTTTTGGGTTGCTTGAGTGGAAGTTGAATTATTAATAACAGTAGGACTAGATTTTTTAGATCCACCAGAAGATAACGATCTACTTTCCCTCTGAGCAGATCCTAAATTAGATCCCGATGATGAGGGAGTCGGAGAAAGCTTTGGTGGGGTTGATGGATCATTTTGATGTTGTGGAGTAATTGATGCTGGTGGTGCGGAAGGTTCTCCTGTACCCGGAGAGGATCCATATGTAGGTTTACCATTAGTAATATAATTAATAAAAGCTTCATGACCAGCAGATTCTGCCTCCAAGTGTAGGTGATCTGCATAATTACCACCAGTACTACCCTGAGTTCCTATAATAGTTCCCGCTTTTATTTTATCTCCAACTTTAACTTTACCAAATTTACTCAAGTGAGCAAATAACATATTTCCAGTAGCATTTTTTAAGATTACTGTATTTCCATATCCACTGAACGATTGAACGTGTGTTACCTCAGAGTCTAATGGAACTGGAATATCTGCATTGGGAGCGGAATTTAAATCAGTTCCATGTAACAGTGTATAGTCTCTTGGCCAACCATCCTGTCTCTTTGGTTGTTGTTCTCCATGATGAAGTCTTATAGAATTAAATGAATATGATTTACCTGGTTTTAGTGACTTGTTAACACCACCACCATTACTACTAAAATATTTAATGTTACCAGAATACCCAGAAGAATTTCTTTCAGTTTTTGCGTCCTTTTTAGTGTCTGCTGATGAAGTTACTGGATCATCATCCTTATGTTGTCCATGTTCTTTATCAAACGCTGCAACTAGACCCTCAACTTTAGTTGCATCTACACGAACTGTTTTATTTTTTTTACCTCTACGTGTTGCAACTTCTTTTCTTGTCGTGACCGACCAACCATCTTTCTTTCTTGTGAAATTATATGTTACACCATCTAACTCAACAGATTTTGCTGCGTTTACCTTGACACCATAATTCTTATCACCAAGATCTGCAGTACCAGAAGTTTTTGTTATGGGTTTAGTTGCTGGAGGTTGTGATGGTTTATCTGGTTTTGGAGTAGATTTAGCACCACTAGTACTTCTTCTATTATTTCTTCTAGTCTGTGTATTTTTATTACCACCACCACCACCACCGCCGCCAAAAATATTACCAACAGCATTAGTAATACCAGTCCATGCATTACCAAGTAATCCTTTAACAAAACCTGCAGCACTTCCAAGTAAACTTCCTACATTACCCAGATCAATTCCCTTGAGTGGATTGTTAAACAGTCCGCTAACAAGATCACCAATTTTTGTTATTGCACCACCAGTAATTGCATCTAATAAAGAACCAAGAATTCCTGGTACAACTTCTATTAATGTTTTAGGAACCTCCATCAATGTGTTGAAGAATTCCCCTGGATTTGTTAACCACTTAAGCTCAATAACATCCTTGACTACATTAAACAAGGACATGAATATTTTAAATCCGCCACCAAAAAGTTTCTTACTAAATTCCCACCACGGTTCAACAAAGTTCTTCCACATGAACTTTAAGGCACCTGGAATAGCTCCTATAAACTTAACGAGTTGCGTTACCTTTTCTGTATTTTTTGGATCAGCAATCCAATCTAAAACTTTATATAAAACAAAGTCCTTAAAGATTCCCATCAAGAAATCAAATATATTACCAAGACCTTTTTTAGCAGCTGATACTACAGGATTTTTTTTCTTCCTTCCTTTCTTTGCTTTCTTTTCTTCCTGTTTATTTTCTTCTTCGTCTCTCTTCTGAGATTCTAATAGTTTTCTTTCCTTCTCTTGGTCCTTCTTTGTATCTTTATATTCTTTGTTATCATTATCTAATTCTTTTACTTCAACTTCAAGAATTTGATCAGCGGTTTGTTTTATCTGTTCTAACAAACCAAGTACGTTATCTTTGGTAGGTCCAGTCTTCACAATTGCAGAAGATTTTTGACTGGTTGGTCCTACTGATGGAGTTAAAGCTCCTCCTTCGTTAATGGTTCTACCTTGTACAGCAAGACCACCGTTCTCAGATCTAGTAATAGCAGAGTCATTTGTTTGCTTAACCAATCCCCCACCACGATTACCTCCACCTCTACCACCGACGCCACCACCTCTCATGGTGTTCCTTGCGCCTTGTCTTACTCCTGATCTTATTCCTTGTCTTAATCCGCCCTTAGCTCCCGCTCTAACACCTGTCATCAGAGCAGAACGTCCTCCCATAAGAGCACCACGACCCAATCCTCCTAGGAGTCCTTTTATTAATGGTGCTGCTGCAGCGGCGAGTGGAGCTGGCATATTAACTCTGTTGGTTCTTTTGACGTTCGTTTTCTTCTTTAATATAATCAACTAGCATCTGAACATAAATCTCCCTCTCCCAAGGAATCATATTATCCAATTCAGTTAAACTATATTTGTGGTGTTGCATCATAGCAAAATTAACTTGGTAATAATTTTCAAGTGATTCATGGGATAGGGCTATCAGAAAAAACTTGCTAGACCCTCAATTACTACTTCACTGGTTACCTTAGTATTTGGATTTGTAACAGAGATTGTATGAGATAATTTTGGCATAGTCTCAAAGAATTTCTGTACCTTCAAGAATTGTTTTGTATCCATTCCTTCTAAAAATTCATTGATCTCTTTCTTAGAACAATTAGAAGCTTCATATACCTCTTCACCCTCTACAATTTGATTAATGCACATAGATGCAATTTCAAATACATCATCCACATCTGACGATGAATCATCAGACATATTATTTTTAATGAATAGATCCATACTTGGATACTTCATCACAACTGACACATCATCATTCATTTTTATAATGTTTGAATGATCTTCCTGTTTGTCAACAACAATCTCATCCAGATCAATTTGAACATCTACTGTAGTTTCATTGTCATCAGGACAAGTAATCTTTAGATCTACAGTTTCACCTACAGATTTTCCTCTAATATTTAAGAAGATATATTCAATATCAAACAGAGCAAGATTATCAATTTTAAATCTAGGTGTCTGAATGCAGTTAGATAAAATAGTTTTAACTGCATTTGCCATCTGATTTTCATCCTCAGTTTCCATAGCAAGTAAAAGAATTTTTTCTTCCTTTACTAGGAAAGGTCTGTACTTAATTTTTTTACCTGTAGATGGCACAACCAACTCATAAGTTGGCGTAGAAAGTTTTGGTAACGTCATTACAACTCCGTATAATCTAGAATACTATCTGAAGTATTTATACACCACTTAGGTAAGGAGTCCAATCAATGAATCTATAATATCTAATCCAGATCCACCATTAATAGGATCCCTAAAGTTAACAGCAGATGAAGAGTTGAGAGTTGTAGTTGTAAAAGTTTCATACTCAAAACTTACACCTAGTTTTGACATAGATGTCTCCTCTCTACTCAGTGAAACTGAAGATATATTTGATGGGAAAGCTTTAAATATTTTTGTAGCATGTACTGGAATTGATCTATAAAATTTAGTACGGTTATTACCGTTATCATTTTGTATATCTGGAATTATATCTCTAACAGAATATGCAGTTCTTTTATCGCTTGGTTCCCTGCCATTCACAGTTCCGTTCATAGATTTTTCATACTTTACAATTATAATATCAACAGTATAGTCATCTCTATATGATGATCTAAAATTTTGTTGTGGAGATCCTATCCCAACTAAGTTTTCTAAACTCAATCTTTGATTTGCATAACCATAAATCGAATTGGTCCATAGGTCAAACAAATTTTTTATTTGAGAATCAGCATCAAGCATAAAAGATAATTCCATCTCACTGAATACTGCACCATAAGCATATTTTAGATTTGGTGTATTAGTAATTCTATAGTCACCAGTTGATATCTGTAAACCAGGCATCGTGGCTTCATCACAATAAAGTTTAAGCAATTGTTTCGTAGAATTCAAATTAAATTGAGGATCCTTAGATAATTGTTGAATTAATTTTGGATTACTGTCTAGTTCTATAGTGACATCATAGAAATTACTACTACTATACCCAGATTTTTTAAACTGTTCTTTAAATGTCGAATAGTTCGACATTGGCGCTACGCCAGATATTCTACTCATTGAGAAGTTTCTCCCCAGACTGCTGATTTACTATACTGTTGATACATATCATTCTTTCTAGTAACAAAACTTTCAATAGGAAGGAAGATAGATGTTTTATAATCCTCTCTATTTATTTTATAAAGAGGTGTTTCTAGTCCCGCTACAACATAATGATGATAACATTGTTTAGGAAACCTAGCTCTACCATTTTCTAATCCTAATATTATATTCATTCTAGACCTATGTCTTAGATAATGTAAGTTCGCACCAAAAAATTTTGCACCTGTACTTAGAACGTATACAAGTGGAAACTCATCATAGAATTTTAATTTAGCAGCATATGTTGCCTTGTATTCAAACATATAAAGTTCACCAGGAGTCGGTATCATAGACTCTTCCATCTCAGACATATCTGAATACAGATCACCTGATTGAAATTTCATTCTTACTGCATCACGGTACCAAGAATATGATCTTGGTTCGTTACCAGCTAGTTCTCTTATCTCTTGAAAGATACTCATACTTTGAGTTCGTCTTCTGTGATTAACATAAATTTATAATTCCTATCATCACAAAACTCTTTTGCCGCTGACCATTTAGCTTGGTTTTTGGCATACTCAGTAACTTCATAGATATATTTTTTAGTCATCCTTTGTTGAACCTTTGGTTCTTTAGTCTGTTTCTTTGGTTTAACTTCAATCAAATACTTTTGAATGTTTCCATTCATGTCTTTGACTTTTATATGAAAGTCAACAAAGTATCTATGAACTTTATTATCAAGCGGAGATCTGTAAGGTATTACAATCTCTTCACTACCCCACTCAAGTATACTAGGATTACCATCACAGTACTTCATGAATTTTAATTCCCATGAAGATCTATAAATAATATTACGGTAGTCTCCTCTATACTTAGCAGAATTTTTGGGAATATACTTTCCCTTAAGAGTGTTCATATATAGATATAGGAATAATCATACAAATATTTATGAGCCCAAGCTATGGCAACTAAATTCTTCAATAAATCTGCATCAGAAGGAGGTCAATTATATTGGCCATCTAATATAGCAGATCAGTATGATTATTTGGAGATGGAAATATTGAGATATAAACAAAGAAATACAAGACTAAAAGATCTAGCAGCAAGAGGAGGAGGAGTTACTCCAACTGTAACTCCTGCAGTATCCTCATCTAGCACCCTAGTTTCTCAAACAACACCATCCCAACCTCGGGAGACAAGTACAACTCAGTTGATTCCGAAAGGAAAAATACTATTACCAGTGCCAGATAATGTATCCTATACAGATGGACCCCAATGGTCCGATCAATCTGTTGGTGCAATAGGAAGATTTGGAGCGCAAGCAATTGCTGATATGATGGGTGGTAGTGATGCTGGCGTCATCACAGATTCTATTCAACAAGCAGCTGCAGTTGGATCAGTTGATGTAATTAAAAATGCTCTAAGTAAAATTGGTGTTGACCCAAATGCTTTATCACAAAATATTGCTGGAAGAATTGCAAACCCATACTTACAACAAGTATTCCAGGGTGTTGGAATGAGACAATTTGATTTTAATTGGAAACTTGTACCTAGAAATGAAGGAGAGCAAAAGTCAATACATAATATAATAAAAACTCTTCGTGCAAATGTATTACCAGGTTTCTCAGATGATTTTACACCAAATCAGGCGACAGATTCAATAGGAGATTTACTTTCTCCAAATCTTGAAAATAATGAAGGTTTTAAAGGAAAACAATCTGTTGACAGATGGTTGACATTACCAAACATATTCAATCTTAAATGGAAGTATGAAGGAGGTGAAATAGATTCACTACCAAAACTAAAACAGTGTGTATGTAAAAATATCTCTGTTCAATATACTCCTGACGGTGTATGGGCAACACGTATGATGGATGGAAAACCTCAACCAATTGCATATAATCTAACTATGTCATTTGGTGAAATGTCTATTGTTACAAATGAAGATGTCATCACTAAAGGTTATTAAAAAATGTTATTCAGTTCAACACCCAATTTTTTATATCCAGACTTTAAAGTAGCTGGTAAGTTTAAACTATCTAAAAATTTATTTCGTAGAGTAAGAGCTAGAGATAGTTTTAATGCAGTCTTTGCATCTTCTAGACAGTATACTATTAAACCAGGGGAAACACCAGATTCAATTGCTAATACTGCGTTTGATGATCCAGAAAAATTCTGGACCATTTTGTTATTGAATAACATAACAAATATGAATACCGAATGGCCTTTAGATCATGATACATTAGATGTTTATATTAATGACAAATATGGATCTTCTACAGACAAACCAAGACACTGGGAAACGACAGAAGTAAAAGATAGCAAACAAAATGTAGTATTAGAAGCTGGTGTAATAATAGAACTGTATACTAATAGCACTGAACAAAACCAGTCTGGTTACTACCCTAAAGTTTTTAATCAAGCATCAAATAATGGCAGTGGTGCTTTTGAAACATGGTCATTTACATATAGAGATGTAACATCGTATAATAATCAAGATGAACCTGCTAGTTTCATTGATACAACAGTAACTGCAGCACAAAATCTAACTAAGGTTACCAATAGAGAATATGAATATGCAGTGAATGAGTTGAAGAGACTTATATACTTACCAACTGCCAATGCTGTTTCTATTATGGAAGATGAAATTGCAGGACTGTTAGAATATAATACAGACTATAAACTAACTGATGACGGATATAGAATTTCAGAAAAGGTATAAAAAAGGGGGTCCTAAGACCCCCCTTCTTATTAGTCATCAAACTCAGCAAGGTTTGCAAAGAAACTCAATGCGTCTTCTTCATCTTTACTAGACTCACGAGGTTTAATTTCCTCACGAACTGGTTCTGATACAGGAGCACGAGAAGCAGTAATGTCTGGTGAATTGAATCCACGACCCTCAGACATATCCTCAAAAGATTCATTCTCTTCAGTCTCAACATCAACACGAGGTTGTTTTTTAGTATTCAAAACTGTAGTCAAACGTTTCTGAAGTTCTTCATAGGTTTTGAAGTTTGATTGTTCAGTGAAAGCAACTAGAGAATTGGTCTTAGAATAAACCTCTTCTAGTTGATCATCATCAAAGTCACCAAGAGTAGATACAGATGCAAACTCAGAAGAATCATAGTTCCAGTAACCTGCAACTTTCTTGATCTTCAGTTTGAAGTCAGCACCCTGCCAGAAATCAAATGGATTGATTGGAGTTTCATCTTCAAACTCTGGTTGCATAGCACCGATGATCTTATCATAGATCTTCTTACCAAACTTGAACAGGAATACTTTTCCTTCGTTCTCAGGATGGAGGGGATCACGGACAACATAGATGTTGCTGTAGTAGGACAGTTTACGTTTCTGTTTACGTGCAATTTCTTTATCTGAATCACGACCACTGTTCCACAGTTCACGATTCATTTCACCAACAGGATCAGACTTGTTAATCGTAGTCAACGAGTTCTCGATATACCATCCACCAGGACCTTGGAATGCATGACTAAAGAGTTTAGCCCATGGAAGGTCTTCTCCGTCAGGTGCAGGTAGGAATCGAATAACTGCATAACCATTACTAGACTTATCCAGTTCAGGTTTCCAAAAACGATCATCATTAGATGAACTTTGTTGACTACTAGCAACCTTCTCAAGTTCGCGAGTCAGTTTCTCAAATGATGAGTTAGAATTTTTTTTGAGTGCAGCAAAAGACATGTGTGTTCTCCGTATTTGTAAGTATTTGGCCTTTGTGGTCTTAACCACCTAGTAATTATACCAGATGGAGAGGGGTTAGTCAAGGGGCAACAAGCTCATCATATTATCGATGTCTGTTCTCATCCGACTAAACGCCTCAGTGACATCTGTTTCACCTTCGATCGAAACGAGTGGAAATGATAGTTTCAAAAAGTTGACAAACTCTTGTGCATCTTCTTCACTAGAATAACGAGCACGAAAATAAATCATCTCCTGCAATTCAATCATACGAGATAACTTAACCAGGTATTTTTTCATACCCTCAGTAGTTTTAATTTTTACAGACATCATAAGGTCTGTAATATCCTCGTATAGTTGCATCATTTCTGCTGCTTCAGTACGAACTATATCGTTGTCGAAGAACTGCATAACTTTAACAGAATCCTTTTGTATTTAGACTTGTCCAAAGATAGGAATGGTTCGTACTTCACTACAGTCTTTCTAATCTCAGGCCAAACAATCGGATCAGAAATATTACTAGTAAAGTACGGAACATAGTTTACAATCAGATTCAATACGACCATAGTCTCTAATGAAACATTTCCAGACAAGTGTTCTTTCAATAGAACTGGATGTTGCCCATCAACGATTCTAAATAATGAATTAAAATCTGAATGTAAATCTAATAACGATTCAATCTCTTGACTAAAGTTAAAAGACATACTCTGAATCTTTTTTTTCCAATCAGCGTATGTCTTTGATTTGTGTATAGAGATGTTACCTATCCAGGTACTCCCATCTTTTATAAAATGACTGACAAAAAATTCTATTACTTCTTGTCTGTCAAATTTTGTTCCTATTTTTTTAAAGAAATATCTATCATTTCTTTTTTCAAATGAAGACAGACTTGCTCTTGACTTACCATTAAAGGTAAAGAAATTATATTTGTCTTTGGTAAAATGTAATTTTAGAGCAAGGTAAATCTTATATACCTCATACCCATCCATATTAAATAGGAAGTTTTGCCTTAGATGATTTCTTCATGAAGCACAACCGTTGTGCATCATACTTAAGTTTTTCTTTTAGAGTTTTAGATAACAGTTTAGATACTGATTCAAACTCAATCTCATTCTCATCGCAAAAAGTAATAATAGCTTCAATGTAATTGAGTTCTCCATTATTTGTTTTTACAATGTTTTCTATTTCCATTGAGAACTTTGCAGAAGTCATAAACTTCTTATCAAGAACCTCATTGATAGCTTCTTTACTTTTATTCATGAGCAAACTTCCACTCTCGTATATACTGAGTAAGTTTTCTAATGTATTCGCTTTTGTGATACTTTTCATAGACAACGCATTCTCCATTTTCACAGGACATTATGATGACGAGTTTCTTGGTTATTATACCAGTTAACTCATATAACATGCAAGCATATGCAACAGCTTGCACAAAGTAACCTTCGATCCACTTCTCAGGTTTTGGTTTCTCAGATGTTTTAAAATCTATAACAGCAAGTTCGCCATTGTATTCTGCAATACAATCAACTGTACCAGCTATACCTAACTTCCTACTATATAGGGGAGTTTCCAGAGCGTAGATATTATCAATGTTGCCCAACTCAGTTTTAGAAAACTTAAATAAGTATTCTGATAGTGGTTGAACTGTTGGTAGTTCTTCATTTTTTAGATGATGTTCTACTAAGGTATGATAATCAGTACCTCTACTAGTTGCACGTCTAGTCTTAAGATTAGCTGCTTCTGCACCAACTCTTTCTCTCCAAGCTTTAATTGATTTAGCAGATTGAAAACTAGTAACGGTAGTAACAGAAACTAGTTTGATATCATCTTCACCAGGTATCTTATAGTATCTTTTACCATTAATAGTTACTCGTTCTAACTTATCTGGTAAGTCAATTTTTACATGATTAAACATTAAAATCCTAAACTCATCTTACTTACAAGATAACTACGAATCAAACCAGATCGAACGATATCATCAACACCAAACTCAATCATACCAAATTCTTTCATCAACTGAAGGATGCTCATGAAGTTTAGAATACCATTTCTTTCATTAGTCTTAACTAAATCAGACTGATGTACATCACCACAGAAAATAATCTTAGTGTCTTCACCAACGCGAGTAATAATAGAATCTAATTCATGAAAATTTAAGTTCTGACATTCATCAACGATTACTATAGCTTTATCTAAAGTAGTACCACGGATGAATGAGGTAGACCAGAAAGAAATAGTTTCTTGTGATTTCAAATTACCATAAAGCATTTCAAAAGAGTTGTCGTCTGGCATCTCAAACATATACTTCACCATATTCTTATATGGTATTTGATATAGGGAAGACTTATCTTCATGATCACCAGGAAGGAATCCAATCTCTCTAGTTGATACTAAAGAACGAACTATGTAAACTTTTTCGTATGGACTTTCTTCTTTTAATACTTCTTTAAGAGCAAGATACAAAGCAACAAATGTTTTACCCGTACCAGCTGCACCATACATAAAAAGGTTTTGATTATTATTCCAAAATTCAAAAACTTTTTCTTGAGCAGGAGTTAAAGGTTCGATATTAACCAACATATCATTGTTGATTGGTTTTTTTCTTTTCATCTGCTTAGCAGACATACCATTAATATCGGGTGTGAGTTTCTTTCTAGATCTTGCCATACTTAAAATCCCTGAATTGTAGATCCATAGTGACCTTTTTTAATGTTGTTAATTTTCTTTTGGAGATCACCGGGAACTTTATTTCGCCAATCACCTACTTCACTCACGGAAGAAGCACAACCTACTGACCAGTCTTTATCCCAATCAGGATTGTCATCCTTCCATGAAACATATTCTTTCATTGTCATGGAGAGTTCTTTCTTCTCTCCCGTGGTTTTATTTATTAATGGATAAGTTGGCATAGTTAGACCCAGTTAGGTTTACGTTTTGGCAGACGAAGATAATTAGATGCAACCCAAGGTTTGCTGCTGATGTACATCTTGTAAGCAGTAATAGTATCAATGCTTGTGTCAAGTTTAAATTCATCAGGCATTGCACGAACAAAAGGAGTAAGTTCTGAAAAATGGAGAGCGTCTAGTGGAAAGATTTTATCTGCATGTGCAAGAGTATGAAGACATGAATGAATCTTTCCATATCTATTAGAGTACTCTTCGCATAGTGAAAGACCATGACGAATCAACCATCTAGCATTTGATACAGTCTCATTTGCCCATACCGTACATGGATGGTTCCTGAATGCCCCCTTATCGGTCTTGTAGGGGGTTCCATCTGACTTAGGAAGGGTTCCGTACCCGTGTCCCCATTTGTCAGAGGCGACGATAGAGAGCATCTGACAGCACTCTAAGGGCATCTTAACGATGTGCTTGTCCGGTAGGACAGCAGCAGATTTCTGGGGAGATTCATCAGTCACAAAAATATTCATAATTAATTAGACCATTCAAGAGCTTCAGATACAGTTGGAAATTGTTCTATGAAAATTTGTTTACAAGATTCAGCGACTTGCATATGTTCTTTCTGAGTACCATTAGCAGTCCTTAGATTAATATAATGAATCCAAGAACGGCAAGAGCCTGTCATATAAATTCTTGTTCCTACACAAAGTGGTAGCACATTTCTGGCACATTCCTTTGCAACTCCACGTTCAAGCATTTGTTGATATAATGCCATGGAAGAATCAAAGAGAGTTTGCATCTGTATCTCTAGATTTTGGATAACAAAATCATCCAAATCATCAATGGAGTTCTGACGATTTTTTGTGTCTTGTCGGCGTAACTCTGGAAGAGGAATTTTATTCGCTAACATAGAACTATCAGCATACCGTTGAGAAAACTCTTGAAATGTAAAGCTACGATGTCTCAAAATTTGAGCAGCGATTGCTCTAGTAGTTTCGATCTCAAGAGTCATTGATGACTGTTCAAAAACAGACCAGTGATTATGCTTGATGCAATATGCAAGTAGTCCTGCATATTTTTCATTATTTTGATTGGATGGATTAGAGACTCTAGCAATATATGCCATAGTCTGTTCAGCATCCGGTGTTACCGAAATTAATTTTGTAATCATAATCATTTTTTCTGTTTAGTGTCATCCTTTGCAGTGTAACCCCATAGTTTAGGAATTACTGATCCAGCAGTCCATGTCATTCCTTTCATGACATTACCGTACTTATCATAGTAAGCATTAAAAATGTCAACAGTGAACCCCATGACAATATCATACCACACTTCGGTACCGTTGTCACACTTTATTAAGTATGAGTTTCTTGGAAGACTCTTATCTTCTGCTGCAGCTGCATCGCAATTTATATGAATAACTATAACCGAATAAACTGATTTAAAATTACTTACGTCAGTGCTTGTTAGTACCATATATTTTACGATCTATTTCCCCACTGAATTTCTGGATACGCTTCAGAAATACATGCTTTAGTAATTTTATATCTTTTACTAAGTTGCTTATCTTTAGTAAGACATACAACTTTAGATTCAGTTTCATGAAGTCCTTCCAACAATTGGATAAACATCATTTCTCTACGACCCTTGGCAAGTTTATCATTACCACCCTTAACGAAGTGGTATAACTTTTTATACTCATGATAAAGCAGTGTATGTTCTGTGCCCTCTGGACTATCGTTGGGAGTGTATGGAACATCACCAACTGGGAGCATACTCTTCACACTCTCATCATATGCCCAAATAAGAATAGATTGTAGAGCAGGACTCTTATACTTCTTAAGTAGAGCAACTTTTTCTTTTTTAGTTTTAGCGTTTGAAATCTTTTGAAGAACTTCAGAGATCAATAATTTTTCTACAGGTAGTTCAGCCATAGTTAAAAATCCTCTATATCATTTAATAGTGTAGTCAGTTTGTTTTTTAAGAAGTACTCTAGTGTAACTCCTCGTTTTACAGTACTATTTAACCGTTTAAATTCTTGGACAATTTCTACTTGAATGTCTTCTGGAATACAACTTAAGTCAATTAGTTTTTTATTGCGTTCATAATTTTTTAGTTGAACGTCTGTGCAAAAACTCTTTGGATCAGCAGTAATCCACTTTACCAAATTTTTTTTGTTTATAGGTTTTTGTCTCTTACCAGATACAAATGTATCATCATCAGATAAGAAGTTTGGAATACCATCACTACGATCTCCCTTGATAATATGTTCCATTAGATATTCTTTAGGATTATCTAAAGTAACATATTTCTTTTGGATAGGATTGTATTGAGATACAAAAGAGTACTTACTAAGTTGGAGAAAATCTTTATCACCAGAGAGAATCAGAACTTTATCTGGTGTATCCTGATCAGAGTTATGTTTGACAAGGACA